>ERZ808028.412-NODE-412-length-37783-cov-7.144088_pt1 | contig 37783 bp, 35 predicted proteins | sample MGYA00380184_ERZ808028 | MGnify/ENA primary metagenome ERZ808028 (study PRJEB31490, sample SAMN06133397) | mouse gut metagenome | isolation source: J8_1 | host: mice | place: China: Chengdu | collected 2015-05 ...
GAATAGTTTTACGTTTGATGTGTGTGATGAGAGTGATCTGCTCAAAGAGTATTATGACAATCGGGAGTCTAATAAGGATGAAAAGATTATTCGAGATGTTGGGATGTATACGAATCCTCTCTATGCGTTGAACAAGATATTACAGGATAGAGAATTGACAGAGAAGATGGAACGGCTACAGCAACTGATTAAAGAGGCCACTTATGACCAGACTAGATTTATCAATACGGAATTAATGCAGATTCATTGTGTGGCAGTCTGTTTTAAAAAAGAGGGGGAGAAGATTAAAATTCTTGTAGCAAAAAGGGCAGATGGCAGGGAGAAGCATAAAGGGGCGTGGGAATTTGGTTGTGCAAAGGCTGTGATTGATAAGAGTATTGCTCAGAAGATTAAAGAAGAATACCAGCAGGACTTTAATATTGAAATAGCCCCTGTCCTTGATGACACAAGGGAGATTAAAGAGCCTATTCCTATTGCTTTGTACCAGATTGAACATAACTCTCAATTAAGCGATGGGGAGAAGATGGATAAGGGAATTATTACTTTGGCAAGGATAATCGGGGATTATGAGCCAAAAGATTTTAAGGCAAATGACAAGCATGAGAAAGTTCAATGGATTACGGAAAGTGAGTTGCCGGATATTAATAAAAATTATCTAAGTAAAGTACCGGACTTTGAACAGACGCTTAAGCAGGCTTTTAAGATGATAAGAACACTGCCTTGCGTGTAGAGGAGAGATATGGAACAGAATATTAACGATAGGAGTGAGTTGTTACAGAGGATTTTCGATAATACCAATAGTTGGCTCCATTTTTTGGAGGCAAAGAATGGGGCGATGATTGCTTTTAATGTTGCAATGGCAGCTTTTTTGGCAGAAACAAGTGTTGCAGAGGGGTGTTCCCTTTTATCCAGTGTTATTTTTATAGGATTAATTATGTCCATGGCTGTTTCAATGTGGGCGTTTTATCCAGTTAATGATAGCATGAAAAAAACCTCTGGTAAAATAGTAACAGCTAATTTATTGCATTATGCGTATATAGCGTCTTTAGAAAGGGATCAATATCTCCAAAAACTATATGGAAGATATTGGGGAGAAACTGGTAAAAATATAGGCAGCTTCCCCCAACTAGAAAGAGACTACTGTGAGGAGATAATATCAAATGCCAGAATTACATTAAGAAAACAAACTTGCTTTAATATAAGCTTTTTCATAGATATTATAGTGATGGTTTTCCTAATGATATCTATTGTCTTCATATAGTACTCTTTTTGCTTACAGTACAAATGCATACATTACGATAAAATGGCATGCGCTTCCACCCATTACGAACAGATGGAAAATTTCATGACTCCCAAAGTACCGATGCCTGCTGTTAAACAGCGGAAGCTTCAGTGCATAGATGACTCCGCCTACAGTGTAGATAATTCCGCCTGCCAGAAGCCATGCGAACGCGGCAACAGACATGGAGTTTAGAATCTGGGTAAATGCGAGTACACAGGTCCATCCCATTCCGATATAGAGGACAGAGGATATCCATCTTGGACAGTATACCCAGAAGGCTTTAATCAGAATACCAACGAGAGCGATTCCCCATACGATAGATAGCAGGATAATTCCGGTTCTGCCGCCGAGTACCAGCAGGCAGATGGGAGTGTAGCTTCCTGCAATCAGAACGCTTATCATCATGTGGTCTACCTTCTTTAAGATGGTGTTTATCTTCTCCGAACGGTTAAATGTATGGTATGTGGTGCTTGCAGCATACAGCAGAATCAGGCTTACAGCGTATACTGCAATGGAGATTACGTAAATCCTGCCTGGTTCATGGGCTGCCTTGATTAGTAAAGGCACGGCTGCGAATATTGCCATTAACATTCCGATAAAATGCGTGATTGCGCTTCCTGGGTCTTTGATATGTTCTTCGAGTGTATGTGACATATAATTACCTCCTAGTATAACAAAACATGACATGTAGTTTTAAAAACTACGTTGTGATATATTTATATTATACCCTGTGAAGATAAATTGCAAGCATAATAAGCAAATTTTTCATATTATTTTACAGACACATATACTTTCTCGGCCTCCATACCGGTTTCACCCTCCGCATAAAAAATCAGCTCTTTCACGTTTTCATATTCGATAAATTGGTTGAACACCCCTCTTGCTTGGTATTGTGTAAATTCTTCATTTGTGTAATGTCCATTGTAAAAATCAGTAATATTTTCCAGTACAGTTCCATCTTCGAGAACGACTCCCATAAGTTCAGGGGGATTCACCGCATGCTCGAAGGCTTCTGTCTCGCCGTTTGCACCTATAGAGGTCTCTGTTTTCATCTGGCGTTTCCAGTCAAAATCAACTGTGAAGGCGACTGGAGATACACGAATTTTATTTATTTTTGCTTCTGTTCTGGCTATCTGTTGGTTCACTTCATACTCTTTTCCATTATCCTCATTGTCCAGAACGATTGAAAGCTCCCATACGGATTCCAGAAGAGGAGGTAATTCTGTGAGGGTGCGTTTTTCTTCATAAGAATCGATAATATCGGTAAATGTTAATTTTATCTCTTTACCAAGCAGGCTGCCCTCCTCGTTATTTACTAATATCAGCTCATATGTCCATCCATCGTTCCATATATCGTCAGGCTGTGCATCCGAGTCGGATTCAAGGAGGTTTGCCACTATGGAAACCTTATCTTCCATATCTCCCACATTTATATCTATATTGCGGAAGTTCATGCGTGTCCGTAGAGGGAATTGTTCGCTTCCACAGATTTTTATGACGATAATGGCAGCAGTTTCGTCTGCAACGGATTGGACAGCTTCAAACCGTATACCGTCATGTTCTGTAAACTGATTTATTTCTTTTGCTGTATTGGATTCGTTTAGTTTTTTCTCGATCTCTGGCGTGACCTTATATTCTTCCTTGAACTTGTCATTCCAGTGAAAATATGTGGCGGCGCTGACTGACAGTGTGCCAATCATGAGAACAGCCGCCAGTATGAAGATAGCGTATTTTTTTCTGCTGCCGCTTGTTTTTACCTTCATTTTTCTTGCGCCTGTCGGATTAGGTACAGTCCGTATTCTGTCAAAAGCCAGTTCCACTTTTTGATATACAATTTCCGGTATTTCGGCGTCTTCCTGCAGCTTTTCGAGCCATACTTTTCTTTCTTCCATTGGATTTCTCCCTCCTTTTGTCATTGAGATAAATACTCCTAAGTTCTTCACGTCCGCGCTTTAAGCGGGTGCGTACCGTGTTTTCATTCATGTCAAGAATCTGGGAAATCTCTCCGGTACGAAATCCTTCTATATAATAGAGCACCATAACCATGCGGTATTTTTCGTCTAAGAGCTGAATGACTTCCTTCCATTCCAATTCCTCAAAACTCCTGTCGAAAATTGGCTGCTCTGTTGGTTCCTCTAAGGAATCCATCATTTTTTTGTTTCTTAGGATATTGCAGCATTTACTCATCAGTATTTTTATCATCCACGTTTTGAAATAAGCATTATTTTTTAGATACGAAATTTTCTCGTAACAGGTAATAATGGTTTCCTGTATCGCATCTGCCACATCTTCATCTGATGAAAGGTATGCTTTGGCTACTTTGTACATACTTTGCATGTGCAGACGGATTAGTTCTTCAAAAGCATCCGGATTTTTTTGTTTTGCTTTTTGGATCAGTTCATCCATGTGCTGTTTCCCTCCTTTTTATCCTTCTATCTATTAGACGTACTGTGGGAAGCTTCTGTTTCAATTTTAAAGCAAATGATATATAAATATTATCAATAAATAAAACTGATATATTGATTATATCAATTTGAAGGCTGATATGTATACTGATATAATGTTTGGAGAAACCTATTTATATGTCATTGCGAAGGAGGAAATCAATGAAAAAGAAACTAATCACCATGTTACTTGTTGCATCTATGGCTGCGTCTATGGCAGTCGGCTGCGGCGGTAAAGAAGATCCCAAAGACACGTCATCTAATACGGACGGTGCAGAAAGTACGGACAAAGAGGACAAGGAGGGTAAAGAAGGGGGCAGTATTACGTTCATGGCTCCTGACTGGGCGATTCCTACAGATGAACAGCTCAAAGCATTTACCGACGAGACGGGGATTGAGGTTGTTGTAAATGAGGTTGGATGGGATGATATCCGTGACAAGCTGGTAACAGCGGCAGCAGGGGGACAGGCTGTGGCAGATGTTGTGGAAGTGGATTGGTCCTGGGTAGGTGAGTTTTATGCGGCTGACTGGCTTGAGCCTCTTGAGGTAGCTGATGATGTAAAGTCTGATATGCCGACATTGGAGACGTTTACTAAGGACGGGAAGGTGCTTGGTATTCCATATGCCAATGATTACCGTCTGTCTTACTACAATACAAAGCAGTACGAGGATGCAGGAATCAGCGGCGAGCCTCAGACATGGGATGAAGTTTACCAGAATTGTAAGACCCTGAAAGAGAAGGGTGTGTGTGATTATCCTTTTGCTCTGCCGTTGAATGCGGAGGAGAAGACCTCCACATATCTGATGTGGCTTGCCTATACCATGAATGGTGTTGTATTTAACGACGACGGGACTTTGAATAAGGATTCTGTGCTTGCAGCCTTGAAGTATGAGGAGAATCTGATTAAGGATGAATTGGTTGATCCTGCTGATAAGACTTCTTCTGGTATGGATGCTTACAAGAGGATTTTATCCGGTTCTGCTAATTTTCTGACTGGTCCGACTTCTTTTGTATCCAAGAGTACAAATGAGGATGATTGCAGCGTGATTGGTGAGATTACGCCGATTCTGGTTCCAGGGAAGGATGCAAAAGCTACCGTTACCATGGCGCTTCCGGAGGCTCTTGGTGTTACGAAGTTCTCTGAAAATAAAGAGGATGCGAAGAAATTTATCGAGTGGTATACTTCTGCCGATATGCAGGAAAAGTTAAACGAAACGAATACGGCAATTCCAACTCGAAATTCTGTGCTGAAGAAGCTGATTGATAATGGAACAATCCAGAATGCAGGCGCCATGATGGAACAGGCTGAGCTGATTGCATCTCCATTCCCAGATGGAATTCCGGCTTATTATTCTGAGATGAGCAATGCGATGTACAATGCAATCAATAAGATGGCATTAGGAGAGCTGTCCGCGGACGAGGCTTACGCAGAGATGGAGGCGAAGGTTGCCGAGCTTGCGGCAGAATAATATGAAAAAGAAGATATTACCTTATCTTTTACTGTCACCCATGATTTTAATCATGGGTGTATTAGTATTTTATCCGGTTATAGCCACATTTTCATATAGCCTAAAAAAATGGAAGCTGACGGCGCCAGCAGACATCCATGTAGTGGGGCTTCGCAATTATGGGACGATACTGAAATCAGATTCTTTCTGGTACAGTTTCCAAAATACGTTGTTTATTCTGGCAGTGGTGGTGGTATTGACTACAGTACTAGGATTCTTGGTCTCAATTTTTCTTAATATTGATGTGAAATGGTCAGGGCTTCTGTTGGCGGTGGCAATTCTGCCATGGGCGCTTCCGCCTTATGTAAATGGAATTTTATGGAAATTTGTGTTTTCTTCCGGATATGGGTTTATGAATAAAGTCTGTATAGGTCTTGGGTTTGTGAGCCAGCCTATTGAATGGCTCAGCTCTAGGTGGTCCTTACTTGTGATTGTCTCTTTGGTTGTGACCTGGAGAAGTATCCCGTTTATGGCCTTGGTGTGTCTGGCGGGGAGGCAGTCTATTCCCGACGGGATCTATGAGGCGGCGCGGATTGACGGTGGAAACAGCCGAACCATTTTCCAGAGGATAACTCTGCCGCTGATGCTGCCGTTTCTGGGAATTGGAATTACGTCAACCTCTGTCACGGCGATTAACGTGTTTGATGAGATTATCGCGCTGTCGGGATACAGTGATTTGGGAAAGAATCTGTTGGTGGAAAGCTATCTGACTACATTTTCCTTCCTGGATTTTGGAAAAGGAAGCGCCATTACTTATCTCGTGATGTTGTTTGCGGGAATTCTGGGTGTGTTCTACCTTAGGAATCTTAACAGGGAGGTGGAATACTGATGAAAATTGGGAAAAGGATTGGTTATCTGGCTGCCCTGACAGTTTTTCTGATTCTAACAATGGGACCGTTTTTGTGGACGTTTGTGTTGTCCGTAACTCCGGAATATGCCATGATGGAAAAGAGTACGAATCTGCTGCCAAAGGTGACTACATTTGACAATTACCGTGAGCTTTTGACGGAAGGGACGCAGAAGGGCTCTGTTCTGATGATGGGCATTAAAAATGCGTTAAAGGCTGTGGGGGCGACGCTGTTGCTTGGGATACCGATTTCAATGATGAGCGCGTATGCGTTAAGCCGAATGGAGTTTCGGGGGAGGCGTTTGATTAAGAATCTGCTTCTGATTACCATGGTAATTCCTGTGATGGCTACGATTATTCCCTTGTTCCGTCTGTTCGTAGCGAGACATTGGTTGGATGATGTTTTCTGGCTTTCTATGGTGTATGTCAGTTCATATCTGCCTTTAGTGACGTGGCTCATGTCCAATTATTTTGCAACGATACCCAAGGAATTGGAGGAAGCAGCGTTGATTGACGGCTGTGGGAGGATTGCCTCTTTTTTAAGAATTATTGTGCCGACGTCCTATCCGATTATTCTGTCGGCGGCGTTGATTATGTTTTTGAATACATGGAGCCAATTCCAGATACCGCTGATTCTTGCGTCCTCTCTTGAGACGAAGCCGGTTGCCATCGTGGTGTCTGAATTCATGACGAAGGATTCTGTTCAATATGGGCTGACGGCGGCTGCGGGAATGATTGCGGTTATCCCGCCGGCAGTTACGGCGTTGGTGTTTCGGAGGTTTTTGATTTCTGGGATGATGGGAGGAGCGGTGAAGGGATAGAGTCTTTTTTTGGATAATTTCTATAGTCTCTATCTGTTTTGCACACAACGAATTGTTATAATAAATCTATAAGCGGAGAGTATTATACTCTCCGCTTTCCATCCATCATCTTACAATAAACCACAGCCACCACCGTACTAATTGCTGTCGCCACAATCCCCGCGCCCACAATCCCTGCCGGATTCACACTTCCGTACTGACTACGGAAGGCAATCACATTCACAGGAATCAACTGCAGTGAAGAAATATTAATAATCAGAAACGTGCACATCTCATTGCTGGCGACTCCCCGTTGCCTTACCGGTCCCGCAATCCGTCCTCTCCTTCGGTCTTCCTCTAATTTCCCTAATTCATCCATTGCACGAAGCCCTGCCGGCGTCGCCGCCCACCCAAGCCCCAGCACATTGGCAATAATATTTGTAGTAATATGCTCCTGAGCCGGATGGTCGCCTGGAAGCTCCGGAAACAGAAAATGTACGAGGGGCCGTATCCTTCGGGATGCCGCGCGGATGATTCCCGCCTTGGTGGCAATCTCCATCAGCCCCACCCAGAAGGACATGACCCCCATCATAGTAATGCAAAGGGTAATGGCCTCTTTGGATGAATCAAGGGCGGCATTGGTAATATCCGGCATCCTTCCGGTAAAAGCGCCAAATATGATACCAATCAATATCATACCCGCCCAAAGATAGTTCAACATCTGCAACACCTTCTTATTGCTTTTACCTATACCATATGCAGACTGCCTAAGTAATAGAATATAGTTGATTTCTGTATATTTTCATATTATATTATGATAATAAATGATAGTATTTATCCATCCTTTGAGGCAAGGGTGGAAAATCAGAGAGACTTGGAGGAGATATTGTGGAAAATCTGCGAATCACGCTGCCTGAGAGAGTAGACAGAATCATTACCATACTACAGAATCATGGATACGAGGCATATGCAGTAGGCGGATGCGTCAGGGATTCAATCCTTGGAAGGAGGCCAGAGGATTGGGATATCACCACATCAGCTATGCCGGAGGAGACGAAGGCATTATTCCATAGGACTTTCGATACGGGGATTGAGCATGGGACGGTTACTGTGCTTATGGGGGATGAAGGCTTTGAAGTAACGACCTACCGAATTGACGGGGAGTATGAGGACAGCCGCCATCCAAAAGAAGTGATGTTTACCAGGAATTTGAAAGAAGACTTACTGAGAAGGGATTTTACCATCAATGCCATGGCATACAACGAAAAGGACGGGCTGGTGGATATTTTCGGCGGAATCAGGGATATAAAGGACAATGTGATTCGATGCGTGGGAAATGCCAGGGAGAGGTTCTCTGAGGATGCCCTGAGGATTTTGAGGGGAGTACGTTTTGCATCGCAGCTTGGATTTAGGATTGAGGAAGGTACAAGGCGTGGAATGGAAAAGCTTGCGCATACTCTAAAAAAAATCAGTGCAGAGCGTATTCAGGCAGAGCTTGTGAAAATAGTTATGTCCGACAGACCGGAATTGCTGCGGGATGCATATGAACTGGGAATTACGGGAGTATTTCTGCCGGAATTTGACCGTATTATGGAAACGGACCAGGAGACGCCGCACCACATGTATTCCGTGGGCGGGCATACACTTCATGCCATGAAAAATGTTCGGGCAGATAAGGTGTTAAGGCTGACCATGCTTCTCCATGATATGGGAAAGCCTGCTCTTAAGACGATAGATGAGGAGGGCGTGGCACATTTTAAACGACATGCCGAAGAAAGCCAAGTGATTGCAAAGGATGTATTAAAACGGCTAAAATTCGATAACGACACCTTAAACAAGGTGACACGGCTGGTCTGCTTTCATGACTACCGGATGCCGGCAACGGCGAAGAATGTGCGTCGGGCCATGAATCAGATTGGAGAGGATTTGTTTCCATACTATATGGAAGTGCGCCGAGCGGATGTACTGGCACAGAGTATGTACAGACGGGACGAGAAGATAAAGAATCTGGAGGAAATTGAGGAATTATATCAGGAGATTGTACAGGCAAATCAGTGCGTGGCCCTGAAGGACCTGGCAGTATCGGGGAAAGACCTGATTGGGCTTGGGATGAAGCCAGGAAAGGAGATTGGCGCGTGTTTAAATAAATTATTGGAACGGGTTATAGAGGAACCGAAGTATAACGAGAAAGAAAAATTGTTGAAGCTGGCTTCAGAATGGATGTAAGCTGCATATTTTTCTCATTCCCATCATACGTTAGAGAGAATATGTAATGTAAGTGCAGGGGATGGATATGCAGGAGTATGAACTAAATGTATTAGAACAGTATGATGTAGAAGTCAGCGGCACCCGCAAGACGAGGGGTGCTGTTTTATGCGACTCAGACCAGGGGCTTCTGCTGCTGAAGGAAGTTAAGGTGTCAGAAAAGCGTATTCCTGCGTTGTATGAGTTGCATGAGTATCTTAATGAGCAAGGATATACCCGAACAGACAGAATCATACAGACAAAGGAAGGGGAATATCTTGCCGCATCGGAGGATGGATGCCAATATCTGCTGAAATCCTGGTTCCAGGGGCGGGAGTGTGATATTAAGAAACCGGCCGAGCTGCTTGCGGCGTCAGGAAATTTGGCAAAGCTGCATGTATTGATGTGCAGAAGTCTGGCAAACAGCGTTGTGCCAGGGGCGCATCTGGGAGAGGAATATCTTCGTCACAACCGAGAATTAAAGAAAGTGCGGAAATTCATGCGCGGGATATCGCCTAAGGGAGAGTTTGAGTCAGCTTTTCTGAAATATTTTGAGCAAATGTATCAGTGGGCAGATTGCGCGATCAATGAGCTGGAGAATTCTGATTACGACAAAATCTATCGGGAGAGCGTGGAAAAGGGCTGTATGACTCACGGGGAGTATAACTATCATAATATCTTGATGCTTTCGGCAGAACACAGCCACAGGCGGGAGCCATACCAGATTGCGGTTACGAATTTTGAAAAATTCAAGAGGGATGTACAGGTGGAGGATTTATATTATTTTCTGCGGAAGGTGATGGAGAAGCAGGGGTGGAAGGTTCGCCTCGGTGACAATATGCTGAATGCATATTCGGCAATACGTCCCCTTTCCAGGGAAGAAATGGAGTATCTGAAGGTGAGGCTTATCTATCCAGAGAAATTCTGGAAGGTTGCCAATTCCTACTATCATTCCAATAAAGCGTGGATTTCCGCAAAGAGTATTGAGAAGCTTAGTATGGCAATTCGGCAGACGGAGGAAAAGAAGCGGTTTTTAGAAGATATATTTTCTTTTCATTTGTAGATTCCTGTTGTATAATAGAATCATTAAGGACAGGAGGTACAAAAATGGAATACCGTGAAAGATATGAAGGATGGCTGAATGACCCATACTTTGATGATGCAACAAAGGAAGAATTAAGAAGCATTGCTAATGATGATAACGAGATCAAGGAGCGTTTTTATAAGGATTTGGAATTCGGTACGGCGGGCCTTAGGGGAATCATCGGTGCAGGAACGAACCGCATGAACATTTATACGGTAAGGAAGGCAACTCAGGGACTTGCGAACTACATAATCAGCAAGGATGGACAGAAGAAGGGTGTAGCAATCGCATATGATTCCCGCCGTATGTCTCCGGAATTTGCAGACGAGGCGGCTCTCTGCCTTGGGGCGAACGGAATTAAGGCCTACGTGTTCGACTCTCTGCGTCCTACGCCGGAGTTGTCTTATGCAGTACGTTCTCTTGGATGTATCGCTGGCATTAACATTACGGCAAGCCACAATCCGCCGGAGTATAATGGATACAAGGTATACTGGGAGGATGGCGCACAGATTACGCCTCCTCACGATAAAGGCATCATGGATGAGGTAAAGGCTGTTGAAGACTACAATACAGTCAAGACCATGGGGCTTGAGGAAGCCAAGGCGGCAGGAATGTATGAAGTCATCGGCTCGTCAGTAGACGACGGTTATATTGCAGAGCTTAAGAAGCAGGTAATCCATCAGGATTCTATCGACGCAGTTGGAAATGAGCTCAAGATTGTATACAGCCCTCTTCACGGAACAGGCAATATTCCGGCAAGGCGTATTTTGGAAGAACTTGGCTTTAAGAATGTTTATGTTGTAAAGGAGCAGGAATTGCCAGACGGTGAATTCCCGACGGTTTCTTATCCGAATCCGGAGGCGAAGGAAGCATTTGAACTGGGATTGAAGCTTGCGAAGGAAGTAGATGCAGATCTGGTGCTTGCCACCGATCCGGATGCAGACCGTCTCGGCGTATATGTGAAGGATGCAAAGTCAGGCGAGTATAAGGTACTGACAGGTAATATGTCCGGCTGTCTCCTTGCAGATTATGAGATTGGACAGCGCAAAGCGACAAAGGGGCTTCCAGAGGACGGATATCTGATTAAGACCATTGTTACATCCAATCTGGCAGATGCCATTGCAAAGGGCTATGATATCGGATTGATTGAAGTGCTGACCGGTTTCAAGTTTATCGGGCAGCAGATTCTGGGATTTGAGACAACCGGTAAGGGCTCTTATCTCTTTGGCTTTGAGGAGAGCTATGGCTGTCTGATTGGAACCCATGCAAGGGATAAGGATGCGATTGTTGCGACTATGGCGCTGTGCGAGGCGGCTGCCTACTATAAGACCCAGGGCAAGACGCTGTGGGACGCTATGGTGGACATGTATGACAAGTACGGCTATTATAAAGATGATATCCAATCCATTACATTAAAGGGAATCGAAGGATTACAGAAGATTCAGGAGATTCTGGAAACGCTGCGCAAGAATCCACCGGCAGAGGTGGGAGGATACAAGGTTGTGAAGGCAAGAGATTACCAGGCAGAGACAATCAAGGATATCGCTACAGGTGAAGTGACAGGAACCGGTCTGCCGAAGTCCAATGTTCTTTACTATGACCTGACGGACGACGCATGGCTGTGTGTAAGACCATCTGGAACAGAGCCGAAAGTGAAGTTCTACTATGGTATTAAGGGAAGCTCTCTTGCAGATGCAGATGAAAAGTCAGCGAAGCTTGGAGAAGAAGTTCTGTCCATGATTAACAAGATGCTTTAGAATTCCGAAAAACCCTGAAAATACGGTGAAAACCCAATAATTTGCCTTGACATTTATCAGGAAAGCAGTTATAACTGTATCTATAGGTCTTTGTGCGACGTTTGTGTGGGGACCGCATAATAGATAATAGAATAAATAAGGGATTCTATATGTAAACAAGAGGAGGAAATTATCCATGAACAAGACAGAATTAGTTGCAGCGATTGCTGACCAGGCAGAATTATCTAAGAAGGATTCTGAAAAAGCGTTAAAGGCTTTTATTGATGTAGTAACAGATGAATTAAAGAAAGAGCACAAGGTTCAGTTAGTTGGATTTGGTACTTTTGAAGTAAGCAAGAGAGAGGCAAGAGAAGGAAGGAATCCGCAGACTGGCAAGACGATGAAGATTGAGGCTTGCAAGGCTCCGAAGTTCAAAGCTGGTAAAGCGCTTAAGGACGCTGTCAACGAGTAATTCATTTTGTATAGGTAATCGGCAGGGATGGAGTAGGATATATGTTGTGTCGGTTGCCGGACATGGGGATTAGGATGCCGCGGGGGTCGGATAGGACCTTCGGGCATCCTTTTTTATTATCGTATACCTAAAGGGCACACCGTAATACATGCCCTTGGGTATACGATTTTATACGATAAAGAAAGGGAAATATTTCATGAGATTAGATAAATTTTTAAAAGTATCACGTCTGATTAAGCGCAGGACTGTCGCTAATGAAGCGTGCGACGCAGGGCGAGTGACCGTGAACGGCCAGGTGGCAAAGGCTTCCGTGAAGGTAAAGGTTGGAGATGTGATTGAGATTCAGTTTGGTACAAAGACGGTAAAAGTAGAGGTTTTGGACATTCAGGATACTACAAAGAAGGAAGAAGCAAAAGACTTGTTCAAATATTTGTAATATTTGGCGGCAGCCTTTCATATGATTATTAAGAAAGGTTGTGAAGCGCATGGAAGAAAGAACCGTACAGAAAAATCATAAGCTGGTGATTAATAACCGAAAGACCAGCATGGTGACCGGTGTGATCGATGTGTTATCTTTTGACTTGAATGAGATTCTTCTGGAGACAGAGCAGGGGATGATGATGGTGAAGGGAACAGATCTGCATGTCAACCGGCTGAGTGTGGAAAAGGGAGAGGTGGACCTCTCTGGAAATATTGACAGTGTTGCCTATTCAGACGTCCAGGCGCATGCAAAGCAGCAGGAGAACCTGTTCTCAAAGCTGTTCAGGTGACGCTATGATGGGAATCAGAGAGGAAATGATGGTGTTCCTGGCAGCAGTAGTATCCGGTGGGATTGTGAGGCTTATCTATCAATGTATCCGCTGCTTCCGTCGGATTGTCAGCCATACCCTTGCGGCCATTGGCGCAGAGGATTTAATTTTCTGGATGGGCTCTGCTGTCTATATGTTTGTGCAGATTTACCATACAAGTGATGGTAGTATTCGCTGGTATTTTATACTAGGTGTTGGGCTTGGAGTGATTTTGATGTGGGTTTTTCTCGACAGAGAGGAAAAACTATTCAAAAAGATTTACGGCAATAAAGAGAAAGATTTGCGCCAGGGGCTTGATAAAAAAGAAGAAAAAAGTTAAGATAAGGGTGAGTATAACGGGCAGGGGTGCCTGTAAATAAGGGTGAAAATTATATGGGTAATACAGAGAAGAAACGTCCGAAGAAGCATCGGAGGAGGCGTATGCAGCGCCATAAGAGGAGTGTGCTGGCGGTCAGTGCGGTCGTTTTGCTTTTGTTTGCGGTTGTGACGGCTAACAGTATATCCCTCAGAGCCAAAGAAAAGGAATATCTGGGGCAAGAGCAGGATTTGGAACAACAGATTAAGGAAGAAAAAGCGCGCGCGGAAGAAATTGATGAGCTTCGTGAGTATGTGGGGACAGACCAGTATGTGGAAGACGTTGCGCGGGATAAACTGGGATTGGTTCACGAGAACGAGATTATACTAAAAGAAAAATAATAGACAGAGGATAAGCTTTAGGAGATGTTCCTAAGGCTTTTTATTTTTTGTTTTTTGAAAATTATGTCTGAAAACCGTTGAAAGGGGAGTAAAAAATGGTGGAAATAAAGGAAAAGACGGCATTTATCAATCCATATGTCGTACAGATGGACAAGTTTGCAGATTCTTTGGTGCATTTGTCAAAAACATTTCTTACGCTGGAGGATTATAAAGGAACATTTTCAAAGGAGGAAGTTGAGGAGATGTTCCTGAAGGTTACGGATAAAGTCTGTGAGAACTGTGAGAAAAGGGAGTGGTGTCTGGGGGAGAATCGGGTCCATACATATCAGATGCTCTATGAAATTCTCTGTACTGTGGAGGACTTTGGCGCAGAGTTAAGCGTCGAATTAAAAAGGAGCCTGCAGAAAAGGTGTATCATGGCGCCAAGATTTTTGCGGGAGACGCTGGAAACCTTTGAACATGCAAAAAAAATAATGATGTGGAGCAACAAGATTGTAGAGAATCGGGAGGGCTATGCGCAGCAGTTGAACCGTTTTGCAGAAATGATTCAGCATACCACCCGCGAGCTGGATGCCGGAATTTTTGAGGACGAGCATCTGGAAAAACGTCTGAAGACTCAGCTTCGTAAAGGCGGGGCAAGAATGTTGTCATCTGTGTTTTATATGACGGCTCAGGGAAAATATGAGATTCATCTTACTGTAAAGTCCATGAAGGGACATGTAATCGCCACGAAGGAGTTGGCTTCTGTTGTGGGCTCATGTACGGGAAGAACCATGACGCCTCAGATGGGGGAGCGTCCTCTTGTGGGGGAGGAATACTGTACGGTTGCCTGTGTGGAAAGCGCCAGATATCACACCCTCCAGGGGGTTGCGAAGATTGGAAAGGGCTGCGGAAAGATTTCTGGCGATACCTTTCTCATGACAGACCTTCCGGGCGGCAAAAAGGGAATTGCCCTTTCTGACGGTATGGGTTCTGGTGAGGAGGCGTTTAAGGAGAGTAAGATGGTGGTTGAAATGCTGGAGGAGCTTCTGGAGGCAGGCTTCCCTGTCACAATGGCAATCCAGTTGATGAATACGGCGTTAGTGATTGCGCGTGAGGAGGTGCGTTTTTCCACCATTGATGCCAGTCTGTTTGATTTGTACAGCGGAACCTGCGAGTTTGTGAAGGCGGGAGCTTCGACTACGTTTATCAAGAGGAAGGATTCTGTCGAAGCAATTACCTCTACCTCTCTGCCTGTGGGTGTGATTCGTGAGCTTGAGCTTGAGCCTGTGGAGAGGAAGCTTGAGTCAGGGGATTATGTGATTATGGTGACAGACGGTGTCATGGATGCGCTGCCGGTAGGGGAGCAGGAAACATTGATGAAGAAGTTTATCCAGGATGGGGATATTGTGAATCCGAAGGAGTTGGCTCATCATATTCTGGAGCAGGTGCTGGCATGGACAGAGGAGGTGCCCGTGGATGATATGACGGTGCTGGTAATCGGAATGTGGAAACTTTAGCTTGCTTTTTACGATAGATTTAGATATATTTATTACGACGTTTTCTAAGCTATGTACAGAATTAAGCAGAAGGATAAATTTATGTATCAGCGGGTAAAGGATTATGTTCAGCGTTATCATATGCTGGATGAAGATGATAAGGTGATAGCAGGCGTATCGGGAGGTGCAGATTCCATATGCCTTCTTTTCATGCTTTTAGAGTTAAGCAGGGAGTTTGGCTTTTCTGTGATGGCAGTCCATGTGCATCACGGTCTGCGAGGAAATGCGGCGGATGCAGACGCGGCGTACGTGGAAACTATGTGTAAGAAGCAGGGGGTAGAGCTGCGGACATTTTATGAGGATGTGGGCGGATATGCCAGAAGAAACGGTTTGACGCTGGAGGAAGCAGGACGGGATGTACGGCGTGAGATATTTCAGAAGGTGCTGCGTGAGGAAAATGGTACGAAGATTGCTCTTGCTCATCACCAGAATGATAATGCAGAGACGCTGCTTTGGAATCTGTGTCGGGGATGCAGTCTTAAAGGCCTTGGGGGGATTGCGCCTGTTTCTGAACCATGGATTCGCCCCCTTTTATGCCTGAAAAGAGAGGAAATTGAATCATATCTTGAAAATCGGGGAATATCTTATTGTACGGATGAGTCAAATTTTACGGATGATTATACCAGGAACCGTCTCCGAAGTCATGTGATTCCTTATCTTGAAGAACAGGTCAACAGACAGGCAGTCTTCCATATGTCAGAAACCATGGAGAGTATGCGGATGGTGGGAGAGTATGTGGAGCAGGAGACAAAGCGGTATGAGGGGCTGTGTATCCAATATGAGGGTTTGGAAGACAGAGTTACAAAAGCAGTACTTTTTGAGACCGAATTTCGGCAGGTCCCTATGGCGCTTAGGGGATTTGTGCTTCATGAAATGCTTTGTCGTGTGGCAGGAAGAAGAAAGGATATCGGAAGTATTCATATTAAAGAATTAGAGGAGCTGCTAAATCGGCAGGTGGGCAGGCAGCTTCATTTACCATATCATATGTGCGCTAGGCGGAGTTATGCAGGCATTGAATTGTCTGTAATGTCAGATATGATTAGTTTGGATACAAAAACAGAATACCCAGAATGTCCTGTTGAGGCAAGAGTATTTGATCGGACGGGAGATATGGTAATATTTCCTGAAAACCCCTACACGAAATGGTTTGATTATGATATAATTAAAAATACTGTTAAAATCAGACATAGGGAGCCAGGCGACTATATTACCATTTCTAAGGATGGCGGCACCCAGAAACTGAAGCAGTATTTTATTAATGAGAAGATACCAGGCAGTTTAAGAGACGGAATATGGCTTGTGGCAGATGGAAAGCATATTATGTGGATTGTCGGGTACAGACAGAATCAGAAGTATCAGATTACAGGCAAGACCAGGAGAATCCTGGAATTGAAATTTTACGGAGGACAAGACGATGGGAGAAAGCGTCAGAGTAATGATTTCGGAAGCAGAGGTTACGAAAAGGATTGAGGAAATGGGACGTGAAATCAGCGAGGATTACGCGGGGAAGCAGATTCATCTGATCTGTATTCTTAAAGGAGGAGTGTTCTTCATGTGTGAGCTTGCGAAGCGAATCAGCGTTCCTGTATCCATGGACTTTATGAGTGTAGGCAGTTACGGAGACGGAACAACATCCAGCGGCGTGGTAAGGATTGTTAAGGATTTGGACGAATCGCTGGAGGGCAAGGATGTGCTTGTGGTGGAGGATATTATTGATTCAGGAAGGACACTGTATTATCTGTTAGATGTTCTTAAGAAAAGACACCCAAACAGTATGAAATTATGCACGCTTCTCGATAAACCGGACAGAAGAGTTCGGGATGTCAGGGTGGATTATGTGGGCTTTGAGATTCCAGATGAGTTTGTAGTGGGATATGGGCTTGATTATGCCCAGAAGTACAGGAATCTCCCATATATCGGAATTGTAGAAGGCGTGGAATAGAAAGGGGCTTTGAGACTTTGAATGATAGGAAGGTAAGAGGGCTGAGCGGTGCCACGATTCTGACATTAGTAGTATTTCTGTTCGTGATATTGTGGCTTACCAATCAGTTCGACCAGAAGGAAGAAGAAATCAACTGGAAGGAATTTGAAGAACTGGTTACAAGCGACTCTCTGGGAAAGGTTGTTGTCAACCAGAACAAGAATGTGCCCACAGGACGGGTAGAGCTTGAGATTAAGGATAAGGAGGGTGAGCTGAAATATCTCTATGTTTCGGATGTCAATGAGGTTCAGGATTATCTGAAGGAGAAGAATGTAAGCTATGAGATGCCGGATGTCCATGAGGACAGTTGGTTCGTGACAGTGGTTATGCCGGTAGTGCTAACGCTATTGGGAGTCATGCTGATCTTTACCGTTATGAACCGCCAGAGCGGCGGGGCGAACGCCAAGGCCATGAACTTTGGCAAGAGCCGTGCCAGGATGAGTATGGGCGGTGACAAGAATATTACATTTTCTCAGGTTGCGGGTCTTAAGGAGGAGAAGGAGGAATTGGAGGAGATTGTGGATTTTCTGAAATCTCCCAAGAAATATATTCAGGTTGGCGCAAGGATTCCTAAGGGCGTGCTGCTGGTAGGCCCTCCGGGAACCGGAAAGACTCTGCTTGCCAAGGCTGTTGCGGGAGAGGCGGGAGTTCCGTTCTTTACGATTTCAGGTTCCGACTTTGTAGAGATGTTCGTCGGCGTGGGTGCGTCCCGTGTCAGGGATTTGTTTGAGGAGGCTAAGAAGAATTCTCCGTGTATTATTTTTATTGATGAGATTGACGCTGTAGCAAGACGGAGAGGCACAGGTATGGGCGGCGGCCATGATGAGAGAGAGCAGACGCTGAACCAGCTTCTGGTTGAGATGGACGGATTCGGTGTCAATGAGGGCGTCATTGTGATGGCAGCTACGAACCGTGTGGATATTCTGGACCCCGCTATCCTGCGTCCAGGAAGATTTGACCGTCGGGTTATGGTGGGAAGACCGGATATCCAGGGCAGAGAGGAGATTCTTAAGGTTCATGCAAAGGGCAAGCCTCTTAGCGAGGAGATTGATTTGAGACAGATTGCCCAGACGACAGCAGGCTTTACAGGGGCAGACCTTGAGAACTTGCTGAACGAGGCGGCGATTCTGGCTGCTAAGGAGAACCGAATCTATCTGAAACAGGAGGATATCAAGCGGGCGTTTGTCAAGGTGGGAATCGGCGCGGAGAAGAAAAGTCGGGTGATTTCAGATAAGGAGAAGCGGATTACTGCATTTCACGAGGCGGGACATGCGATTTTGTTCCATGTGCTTCCGGATGTGGGTCCGGTCTACAGCGTGTCAATTATCCCAACCGGAGGGGCAGGAGGATATACCATGCCGCTGCCGGAGAATGACGAGATGTTTAACACAAAGGGAAAAATGTTACAGGATATCACTGTCGCACTTGGGGGACGTGTGGCAGAAGAGGAGGTGCTGGATGACATTACTACCGGTGCATCCCAGGATATCAAGCAGGCGACCAGCCTTGCCAAGTCCATGGTTACAAAATTTGGTATGTCCGAGGCTGTTGGCTTAATCAATTATGACAATGACAGCGACGAGGTATTTATCGGCAGGGACCTTGCCCATGCGTCAAGAGGCTATGGGGAGAGTGTGGCGACAACCATCGATCTGGAAGTGAAACGGATTATTGATGAGTGTTATAACAGGGCAAGGGATGTGATTAAGAAATATGACGATGTTCTTCATGCATGTGCAGACTTGTTGTTGGAGAAGGAGAAGATTTCCAGGGAAGAATTTGAATCATTATTTGCAGGAGAGGTTTCGGAAGCTTAGTGAAAGAGTACACAAATAATAATTAGGGGGATTATGGCATGAATATACAGGCATTATTTTGTGATGGGACGGCAGGTTATGTTATTCCACAGGAGCCCCGTGAGAATGAATCTGTGAGATTACGTTTCCGCACAGCCAGGGATGATGTTAAGAGAGTACGCCTGATGACGGCTGTTGGCGGGTATGATTTGGAGAAGGAAAAAGGAAACGGCAACGACAGCGAATTTGATTATTATGTGATTACATGGCGGTTAAATGAGAATCCGTTCCGTTACTGTTTTGAGATTCAGGATGAGGAAGAAACATACTACTATGGAAGATGCGGTGTGTCCAAGGAGATTGTAGAGTTTTATAATTTTGTTATCGTTCCGGGCTTCTCCACGCCAGACTGGGCTAAGGGGGCGGTGATGTACCAGATTTTTACGGACCGCTTCTACAATGGCGACAAGTCCAATGATGTTGAGACGAATGAATACTATTATATCGGCGGATACAGCAGAAAGGTGACAGACTGGGACAAATATCCGGACGCTATGGGAGTTCGGGAGTTCTATGGCGGCGACCTTAAGGGAGTCATGGAGAAGCTTGATTATTTGCAGGACCTTGGGGTGGAGGTGTTATATTTTAACCCATTGTTTGTTTCCCCATCCAACCATAAGTATGATATTCAGGATTATGATTATATTGACCCTCATTATGGGGTGATTGTCGAGGACGGCGGCGAAGTTCTTGCAGAGGGAGAGACTAAGAACCGCAAGGCGACGAAGTATCAGAAGCGGGTCACAGACCTTAAGAATCTGGAGGCCAGCAACCAGTTATTTATTGAACTTGTGGAAGAACTGCACAGGCGGGGAATGAAGATTATTCTGGACGGTGTGTTTAACCACTGTGGTTCGTTTAATAAATGGATGGACCGCGAGAGAATCTATGAGGGACAGGAAGATTATGAGCCTGGGGCTTATGTTTCTTCTAAGAGTCCCTATAAGAGTTATTTTCATTTTATTAATGACAGTGAGGAAAATTGGCCTTACAACCATGCTTATGACGGATGGTGGGGGCATGATACGCTGCCGAAGCTTAATTACGAGGATTCGGTGAAGCTTGAGAATTATATTTTATATATAGGAAGAAAATGGGTGTCTCCGCCTTACAATGTGGATGGGTGGAGGCTTGACGTGGCGGCTGACTTAGGACAGACGAACGGGTATAATCATCTGTTCTGGAAGAAGTTCCGCAAAGCTGTCAAGGACGCGAATCCTGATGCGCTGATTCTGGCAGAGCACTACGGCGACCCCAGCGAGTGGCTTCAGGGGGACGAGTGGGATACTGTGATGAACTATGATGCGTTTATGGAGCCTGTCACCTGGTTTTTGACGGGGATGGAGAAGCACAGTGACGAACAGCGGGAGGAGCTTCGGGGAAACACAGATAATTTTGTTGGTTCGATTACACACCATATGGGGAACATGCTGACACCGTCGCTTCAGGTGGCCATGAATGAGTTGTCTAACCATGATCATTCCCGATTTCTGACTCGTACGAATTATATGGTGGGGCGGGTGGAACATCTAGGGCCGGAGGCGGCCAATGAGTATGTGAACCTGGCTGTCATGCGTGAGGCGGTGGTGATGCAGATGACGTGGATTGGCGCGCCCACGGTGTATTATGGAGACGAGGCGGGAGTCTGCGGATTTACAGATCCGGATAACAGGCGGACATATCCCTGGGGGCATGAGAATCGGGAGTTGATTGCTTTCCATAAGGAAATGATTCGGATTCACAAGGAGCATCCGGCTCTGCTGACGGGCTCGCTGAACATATTGAATGGTTCAATTAAGGTGTCGAACGGGGATGAACATAATATACTTGCTTATGGACGATTCCAGGGAGATGACAGGATTGTTGTGATTATTAATAACCGAAGTGAGCTTGCTGAGGTGACTGTGCCGGCGTGGCTTGCCGAGGTGCCGATGAAATGCAGGATGGAGAAGCTGATGTATTCTTACCAGGAGGGATATTCTGTGGATTATGAAGAATATCTGGTAGAGGATGGAGAAGTGGTGGTGAATATGGGAGCGTATTCAGCGTTGGTGCTGTGCGGATAAGGAGAGGGCGTGAGTGCGCCCTCTATTTTTGTATTCTTTTGTTTTAACGTTGAAATGTGTATCTATGTATACTATAATGAGTCTTAGCATAAGAAATTATGCAAAATATGGAAGAAAGGAGAGAGTGTTTTAACGGTTTTATTGTCAAATATTGTGAGATTAAGGAGGAAGAACATGAGAAAACGTAGTAAACTCTCACGTAGAATCTCTGTGCTTGTACTGTTGTTGGCGTTAGTGGCTGCCATGGCGAAGCCGGTCAGCATTTATGCGCAGGATGAGATTACGGAGGACGGAGAGAAGAAAGAGACTGTACAGGATGAGAATGTACAGAAAACGGACCCTTCAGAGGAGAAAACGCAGCAGTTAGAGAAAGGCGGCGGAGAACAGAATGGGGGGGGGGTATTCAACAGAACAGTGAAAACGGACAGGTGAAGACTGGGGATACCTCATATGATACGACGAAACCAGTGATTGAAGGATTTGAGTTTGCACAGCAGGGGCAGACGCTTAAGAATGGAGATAAGCTTAAGTTTTGTTTGGAGGCATATGATGCGGACAGCGGGGTTAAGACCATAGAGATTAGCTTAAGCTCTGGAGGAACTTGGAATACATTGTCATGGGACTCGAATACCTGGACGTATGATGAGAGCAAGAAACAATATACTTGCGAGAAAGTATTGGCTGGCGTTAATAATGAGAAAGTCGAAATTGCAGCAGTTAAAGTAATAGATTATAACAATAATTATGCAGAGTGGTCAGTACGCAATGAAAGTTATGAGTATAATTATTGGTTTAATACAGAGGAAGACGCGCCGATTAAGGTAAAGAACTTTGTACTTGAGCAAAATGGATTAGCGCTAAAGGAAGACGATGAGATTCATGCATATATTGAACTTGATGAGGAGATTGCGGAAGCAGATCTTACTATATGGTATAGACATGAAAAGGGGAACCGTTATGGATGCGGCTTGTACTATGACGGAACTGAAAAAGTATTTAGGGGAAGACTCTTAGCTAAGGATCTGGCAAATGGTAAATGGACAGTAGACAGTATCGAACTGACACAATCTGGCATATCGAAAAAACTTTTGGTGGACAATATAGGGGAATATAGCTTTACAATAGAGAAGGCAGATGTAGATGTAGATACAGAAAAGCCAGTCATTAAATCAGTAAGTGTGGAAAATAACGGAGAAATTTTCCGCGCGGGAGATACGGTCAATGTTACGGTTGAAGCAACCGATAATGTACAGTTGAGCGAGAGTGGAAGTCTTAACTTTAAAGCAGCGGCGGATATAGCGAATCAATGGAAATATGTTGATCTGAAATATGACGAGGACGGAAAGGTATACAAGGGAACGATGGAGATTACAGAGGATACCTATCCTTGCGAGTGGTATGTGTCTTCTATATATATTAGGGATAGTGAGAATAATTCTGCTGATGACGGCAGATTTACTTCCGGTTCAAACTATCCATATTATATAAATGTATATAATGGGAATACCTTTGTGCAGCCGTCATATGATATCAATATATATTTTATGGCGTTGAATGAAAAAGGAACATGGACGCAGATTGAGAAGATTCAGAAAAAAAGTGTATTGCGCCGGCAGACGTTGAAGGATGCCGGAATTACATTTCCGGAAGTAGATATAAAATATCAGGACTTTGAACTGAATGGATGGGTAGACCATAGAGGCAATGATATAACAGGAGATACGCAGATTATAGAGAACATAGGCTATATGCAAGTCTACGCTAAGTATAATCAGGTTCTTGTGCAGGCAGTATACAGCTATGCCGCCAAGAGTGATAGCGGTACCTTTACTCGTCTATTGACGTTTCCAGAAGGAACTAAATATGGAGAGGTGAAGAAAGAACTTTTAAAAGAAGATGCGCCGAAAGATTTGTATAGCGGTTTGACTTTTCAGGGGTGGAAGGTAAGCAGCGCCCAAGGGGACGATGAACCTATAAAGAATATCAATAACTCGTATAGAGTTACGGCAGATTATGACAAAAGTTATATAAAAGCGACATATTCTTATGAGAATAGAGACGGCGAATGGATGGATTCGGTAGTACATCCGATCGTACTAGAGAAAGGCAAAACATATAAGGATGCCATTGAAGAAGGAAGTAAGTATATGCCAGAGGATATGACGGAAGAATATCCTTTTGAAAAATGGGAATATGGGAGAAGTTACATTCCAGATGAAAATGAGGTTGTTACCAATGATGATTCAAGAGAGATTAATTTCAATGTGAAGCACAAAGGAAAAACTACTTTTGTAGCTGTCAGAAGCTATTATGATGAGAATGGTTGTCAATTAGCGAAAAAGGATGCAGTCTATACAGACGAGGGCATTGTAGGTAAAGACGCATTAAAACTGGCAAATGACCTGGATATGCCTGGAATGTATCAGGGCCTGAGGTTTAAAGAATGGCAGACCAATATAGAAGATGATATTGTAATCCAGAACGGTCAGTCAATTAATATGACGGCAGTTTATGAGAACTGTATTATCCGCTATCTGATTGATCCAATATTCGTCGAAGAGTTTATGATCTGGTGGTGGGATGAAAGCGACTTGGAGACGATTATCTGTCAGGTGGCAGAAAAAGGAGAAGAAGTTACAATTCCAAGCTCCTTTGAAGGATATGAGACGGTGACATGGACAGACAGACCATTTGATACAGATACTTTTGTAGTAAATGAGGACGTTCAATTTTTAGGTTATGGACAGAAAGACGGAGAAGAACCGTCAAATCCGGAAAATCCAGAACCGGATGAGCCAGAAAATCCAAATCCAGACAATCCGTCGAATCCACAACCAGGTGTAACTTTGCCGGAATCTGCAATTAATAATATAGTAGATACAATCAACAATACCCAGGAAGGCGGAGACGTCCGCGTTGATATGGGTAATGCGACTGTAGTTCCGAAGGCAGTTCTGGAAGCGGCGAAAGGAAAAGATATTGATATCCAGTTGAACATGGACGGTTATACATGGACAATCAATGGAAAGGATATCATGTCTAAGAATCTTAAAGACGTTAATCTTAAGGTGATCATGAATACCCAGAACATTCCGAATTCTACAATCCAGAAGCTTGCGGGAGACAATCCGGTGAAACAGTTATCTCTGGCTCATGAAGGGGATTTCGGATTTAAAGCATCTCTTACTGTTAAGATGGGAGAAGAGTATGCAGGAAAGTACGGCAATCTGTTCTATCATGACAGCACAGGCAAAATGACATTCATTGATGCAGGAACCATCCGGCCTGATGGTATGGTGACATTAGGCTTCAGCCATGCGTCAGATTATGTGGTTGTTATGTCCAATGAGAAAATGTCTCAGGCAAGCGTGCCTGCAGAACTGCGGCCCACAGGAAACAGTGATGCCGGCAGCGGTAACAATGGCAGCAATAGTGCCAGCAGCAGAAAGAGTGCGAAGACAGGGGATAATAATCAGATCATGCTGCTGCTTCTGTGTAGTATGTTTGCGTTGGGTGTGATTGTGTACATCAGGAGACGGAAAACGGCATAGATGTGAAGCTAGATATATAAGACAATATCAAAGAGTCAGAAATCTAACAGGTTTCCGGCTCTTTGTTTTGCTCATCATATTTTTATTTTGACAGTACTTCAATACCACTGTCTGTGACAAGCACCATATACTCCACCTGTGCGGACAAGCCGTCATCGATTGTATAAACGGTCCAGTCGTCGTCCTCGTCAACGAAAAAGTCCGGACTGCCCTCGTTGACCATAGGCTCGATGGTGAACATCATACCAGGCACCAGAACCATCTCGCTGCCTTTCGGAGTTACGTAGCTAACAAAAGGTTCTTCATGGAAGTCCAGTCCGATTCCGTGTCCTCCAATATCCTCCACAACAGAATAGCCATGTTTTTTTGCATGAGTATTGATGGCATAGGCTATATCGCCCAGGTGTCCCCAAGGTTTTGCGGCTTTTAGTCCAAGCTCTACACATTCCTGAGTCACGCGCACAAGTCTTTCGGCTTCTGGCGAGATATTCCCGATGGTGAACATTCGTGACGCGTCGGAGTAATAGCCGTCCAGGATGGTGGATACGTCTACATTGAGAATGTCGCCGTCTTGCAGAATCTCGTACTCACTTGGAATCCCATGGCAGATGACATTATTAAGGGAGGTACATACGCTTTTGGGAAATCCATCATAATTAAGGGGGGCAGGGATGCCGCCGTGTTCTGTTGTAAAGTCATAGACCAGACGGTCTATTTCTTCTGTACACATGCCTTCGTGGATATGGGATGCAACATGGTCTAATACGGCGGTGTTGAGGGCTGCGCTTTTCTTGATTGCTTCAATCTGCCGAGGAGTTTTAAGTAGGGAACGTTTTGGTACAATCTGGCCTCTGGCAGCCAGCTTCCATAGTTTTACGTCTAATTTATCCACTGTAATACCTCTTTCTAACTGAACATTTACGAAAAGAATTGTTCAATTATGTTCTCATTTACATTATAACACCTTTGTCAAGAGGGAATATATATGTAAATGGGAAAGGATTGAGGAACAAAAGAGGATATTGTATGTACACTGAAAATAGGTTATAATCAGAATAAGTGTTCAGCAGCGCAGGGTAACGCTGCTCAAATAACACAAAGAAAGTAGAACGACGGAAAAGAGGAAAGGAGTGCCACATGTTAAGAATAGGAATGCTTACAAGCGGAGGAGACTGTCAGGCTTTGAACGCTGCCATGCGCGGTGTTGTGAAGGGAATTTGTTCCAAGAGGGATGATGTAGAGATTTATGGATTCCAGGAGGGATACAAGGGACTGATCTATTCAAACTTTAAGATGCTGACATCCAGAGATTTTTCAGGAATATTGACTGTAGGAGGAACAATCCTTGGAACCTCCAGACAGCCGTTTAAGTTGATGCGGGTGCCGGATGAGAATGGTTTGGACAAGGTGGAAGCTATGAAGCATACATATCACAAGCTGAACCTGGACTGCCTGGTTGTGCTTGGAGGAAATGGTACACACAAGACGGCGAATATGCTGAGAGAAGAAGGGCTGCATGTCATAACCCTTCCGAAGACGATTGACAATGACCTGTGGGGAACGGATATGACTTTTGGCTTCCAGAGCGCGGTTGATATTGCCACAGATACCATTGATAAGATTCATACCACCGCAACATCCCACAGCCGTGTATTTATCGTAGAGGTTATGGGCCATAAAGTAGGGTGGGTAACTCTGCATGCCGGAATTGCCGGCGGCGCTGATATTATCATGCTTCCAGAGATTCCTTATGATATTAATGTTGTGGTTGATGCGATCAACAAACGGAAAGCCGCAGGCAAGAAGTTTACGATTATTGCAGTTGCAGAGGGCGCTATTTCCAAAGAAGATGCGAAGCTGTCCAAGAAAGAGCTGAAGGCAAAGAAGGAGAAGCAGAAATACCCGTCTGTTGCCTACGAGGTGGCTGAGAAGATTCAGAAGAAAACAGACCAGGAGGTGCGTATTACGGTTCCAGGACATACCCAGAGAGGCGGTTCTCCCTGTCCGTATGACAGAGTACTTTCAACGCGTCTGGGTGCGGCAGCGGCAGAAGCGATTCTGGACGGCGACTATGGATACATGCTTGGTGTTAAGAAGAATGATATTGTCCGCGTACCGCTCTCAGAGGTGGCAGGAAAGCTTAAGTATGTAGATCCTAAGTCCAGTATTATTAAAGAGGCTGAGATGACTGGAATCAGCTTCGGCATAAAATAATATTTTTGGGAGAATATAAGGGGAGTGTAAAAATGTCATATATGGCATTATACCGGAAGTTTCGTCCGGATGAATTTGAGGATGTGAAAGGGCAGGATGCCATAGTGAAGACCTTGAAGAATCAGATTAAGGCAGGCCGTATCGGTCATGCCTATCTGTTTTGCGGAACCAGAGGAACAGGAAAGACCTCTGTTGCCAAGATATTTGCAAAAGCGGTGAACTGTGAGCATCCTATAGATGGAAGCCCCTGCGGGGAGTGTACTACGTGCAGGGCTATTGGGTCAGGGGCGTCTATGAACGTGATTGAGATAGATGCGGCTTCCAATAACGGTGTGGACAATATCCGTGAGATTCGGGAGGAAGTGGCATACCGTCCCACGGAGGGGCGGTACAAGGTCTATATTATTGACGAAGTCCATATGCTTTCTATAGGGGCGTTTAACGCACTGTTAAAGACGCTGGAGGAGCCGCCGGAGTATGTGATTTTTATTTTGGCGACCACAGAGGCCCACAAGATTCCTATTACAATATTGAGCCGGTGTCAGCGGTATGATTTTAAGAGGATTACCATTGAGACAATATCCGCGCGGCTTAAGGAGTTAATCGGAAAAGAGCAGTTGGACGTGGAGGAGAAGGCGGTCCGCTATATCGCGAAGATGGCTGACGGGTCTATGCGGGATTCTCTAAGCCTTTTGGATCAGTGTGTGGCGTTCTATATCGGAGAACGGCTGACCTATGACCATGTTCTGGAGGTTATGGGGGCTGTGGATACAGAGGTGTTCAGCAGGCTTTTGCGGGAATTGATTGCCATGGATGTACATCGGGTGATTGAGACGGTGGAGGAGCTTGTGATGCAGGGAAGGGAGCTGTCACAGTTGGCGGCAGATTTTACCTGGTATCTGAGGAACCTTCTGTTGGTGCAGGGGTCGGAGCATATGGAGGACATTCTGGATGTGTCCAAAGAGAATCTCGTCCAGTTGAAAGAAGAAGCACAGATGATAGACAGCGATACTTTGATTCGGTACATCCGGATTTTCTCTGAGCTTACCAATCAGTTGAAGTATGCAACACAGAAACGGGTGCTTCTGGAGGTGGCGTTGATTAAGCTGTGTAAGCCGGCGATGGATACCAACCAGGATGCTTTGCTGGATCGGCTTCGGGCGGTGGAGAAGCAGTTGGAGGCAGGCATAACCGTACAGGCATCTCAGGCGAAAATGGTCTATGTTGACCGAGAGGACGATGCACAGGCAGGGCAGCCAAAGCCCAAGCTTCCCAAGGCGTTGAATGAAGATGTCAAGGCAGTTGCAAAGGATTTCCGTACGATTGCAAATGATGCGTCACCCATGCTTAGGATTTACCTTAAAAAAGCGCGGCTTAGCGCTGGGGAAGGAAACCGTCTGCTGCTGGTGCTGCCGGATGAGATGAGCGCCGGAGTGGTTGGTTCTGATGAACATAGGGCGGAAATTGAGAATCTAATTCAGGAGAAGATTGGAAAACAGGTGGAGATTGAAGTGCGTCAGATGGAGGAAGGCAGAAGATTCGAGGAGCATTTTGTGGATATTGAGAATCTGGAGAATCTGATTAACATGGAGATTACGATAGAAGAATAAAAATAGAATTCAGGAGGATATGGACTTATGGCAAAAAGAGGTGGATTTCCGGGCGGCGGAGGTATGCCGGGTAATATGGCGAATCTGATGAAGCAGGCACAGAAGATGCAGCGTCAGATGGAGGAGCAGGCGAAGGAGATGGAGACAAAGGAATTTAGCGCAACTGCCGGCGGCGGTGCGGTGGAGGCTACGGTTTCCGGTACAAAGCAGCTTGTTAAGATTAGCCTGAATGAAGAAGTGGTAGATCCGGATGATATTGAGATGCTTGAGGATCTGATTGTGGCGGCGGTAAACGAGGCCCTTGAGAAAGTTGACGAGGCTTCTGCTTCAGCAATGTCGAAGTTTACCGGCGGTATGGGCGGACAACTTCCGGGTCTATTTTAACACAGGGGTGTAAGGGATGGATTACTATAGTAACCAGATAAGCAGGTTAATTGAAGAATTATCATGTCTCCCAGGCATAGGATCAAAGTCAGCGGCAAGGCTGGCTTTTCATTTGATACATATGTCTGTGGAGGATGTGGAGCGTCTTGCATCAACAATGGTGGAGGCAAGGAAGAACGTGCGCTACTGTAAGTCCTGCTGTACGCTGACTGACCAGGAGTTATGCCCTATCTGTAGTAACAACAAGAGGGACCACAGGACGGTGATGGTGGTGGAGAACACCCGCGACCTGGCGGCGTATGAAAAGACCGGAAAATATGACGGCGTTTACCATGTGCTTCATGGGGCAATCTCCCCCATGCTTGGAATCGGGCCGGAGGATATTAAGCTTAAAGAATTGATTGAACGTCTTTCAGGGGATGTGGAGGAGGTAATCATTGCGACCAATTCAAGCTTGGAGGGGGAGACTACTGCAATGTATATCAGTAAGCTGATTAAGCCTGCAGGAATCAAGGTCAGCAGGATTGCAAGCGGTGTGCCTGTGGGCGGGGATTTGGAATATATCGACGAGGTGACCCTGCTTCGGGCGTTGGAGGGACGAACACAGCTTTGAGAGGTGGAAGGATGAAGAAGAAAGTCACATCTACAGATATCGCAAAAGCAGCGGGAGTTTCCCAGTCTACCGTGTCGATGGTCTTGAATAAGAAATACAATGTTTCTTTTTCCAGGGAAACCATAGATAAGGTAGAACATGCGGCAAAGGAGTTAGGTTATGTCCCTCCAAAGCGCAAGACGAAAAAAGGGGTAAAGAAAGAGAAGCTTTTGGTAGTATTTTGCTCTAATCTGACGAACCCCTATTATGTGATGCTGCTGCAGGGGATTGAGCTTCGTGCGAAGGAGCAGGGCTTCGGACTTTTTGTGTGCAACACCCAGCGGGATTTGAGAATGGAGGAGCGGTATCTGAAAATGATGTGGGAGCTTCGTCCATTGGGAATCATCTATACCTGCAATCCCAGCCATTGCTTCATGGAGCTTGTGACGGAGCTGGCACAGAAGATTCCAGTAGCGATTGTAAACAACCAGAATGAGAAAATGGATGTTGACGCGGTTGAGCTGGACAATTCTAAATTGGGGCGTATCATGGCGAAGCATTTGCTGGATTTGGGGCATCGGAGGGTGGCCTATATTGCGCCGCCTCTGACCGCCCGTCAGAAACAGCGCTCTAAGCGGGTTGAGGGGTTTCTTAAGGAGTATGAGAAGGCGGGGTTAAAGGCGAATGTGATTATCAAAGCGGCAAAAGAGGAGATTGACTTGAATGTTGCGCATATTGATTCAGAGTACAAGATTGGTTTTGATTTAACACAGGAATTGCTTAAGGAGAGGTCGGGGATTACGGCTATCGTAGGGCTAAACGATATGATTGCATTTGGGATTCTGGATGCGCTGCACGAGGCAAAGCTTCGGGTTCCGTCAGATATGTCTGTTATGGGCTGTGATAACACGCTGTTTGCCCGTATGCATAAGGTGGATTTGACGACCATAGAGCATTTCGTCATCTTTAAAGGGAGGGATGCCTGTGATATTATTATGAAGAAAATTGCGTCGCACACGTCGCCATATTCCGATATTGAGCCGATTAGCACCTATCATGTAGAGTACGAACCTCAGTTGATTGTGAGAGGGACGACAGGGTATGCGAAAGAATCCGGAAAAAGGGAGAAAAAAAGAAAAAATTAATGCAATCTCACAGATTATTAATAATAATCTGTGAGATTTTGCATTTTATGACCATGATTAAGGAATAAGCTTTGGGGATTAATATATGGATAATTTAGAAACAGAAATTGATAAGTATTAATATTTAATTTTTATTAATTTCAAAAATTATTAATAAAAATCCAGACTATTGACCAAAGCTTACAAAATAAGTTATAATTTAAACATATGGGAAATCCAGCAATGTATCACAAATGTCAAATCAAAAAGGAGGAAAAAACATGAAGTTTTTCATTGACACAGCGAAGGTAGAGGATATCAGGAAAGCAAATGACATGGGGGTCATCTGCGGAGTGACGACGAATCCATCTCTCATCGCAAAAGAGGGCAGGGTTTTTGAGGAAGTAATTGCAGAGATTGCCTCCATCGTAGACGGCCCAATCAGCGGCGAAGTGAAGGCTACGACTGTGGATGCAGAAGGGATGATTGCAGAAGGAAGAGAGATTGCGAAGATTCATCCGAACATGGTTGTTAAGATTCCAATGACGGTAGAAGGATTGAAGGCATGTAAGAAGTTGACGGAGGAGGGAATCAAGACAAACGTAACGCTAATCTTCACGGCAAATCAGGCGCTTCTGGCTGCAAGGGCCGGCGCAACATACGTGTCACCATTCCTGGGACGTCTGGACGACATTTCCGTAAGAGGAACAGACCTGATTGCAGAGATTGCACAGATCTTCCAGGTTGCAGGGATTGAGACAGAGATCATTGCTGCAAGCGTGCGCCATACAATGCATGTGACGGACTGCGCTTTGGCAGGTGCGGATATTGCCACCGTTCCATATTCTGTGATTGAGCAGATGACAAAGCATCCTCTGACAGACGCGGGAATCGCAAAATTCCAGGCTGACTATAAAGCTGTATTTGGTGAGTAGGATGTATGAGCGAAATCCCTGTGTCATATAGTGGGCGGGGCTTTCAGGACTGCATTAATTATTTAGGAGGTTCAAAATGAACAAATTGGAGTTAATGAAAACAGCGAACGAGATTCGCAAAAGCATTGTTACAGCCGTACACAGTGCGAAATCCGGACATCCGGGCGGCTCTCTGTCCGCGGCAGATATTTACACTTATCTTTTTTTTGAGGAAATGAACATAGACCCGAAGGACCCGAAGAAGGCGGAGCGCGACCGCTTCGTGCTGTCAAAGGGACACACGGCGCCGGGATATTATTCTACGCTGGCCCACAGGGGATTCTTTCCGGTGGAGGATCTTACAACGCTGCGTAAGGTAGGCTCATATCTGCAGGGACATCCAGATATGAAGCACATTCCGGGCGTGGATATGTCAAGCGGTTCTCTTGGTCAGGGAATCTCTGCGGCGGTAGGAATGGCAATTTCCGCCAAGTTATCAGAAGATGATTACCGTGTTTACACGCTGCTTGGCGACGGTGAGATTCAGGAGGGCCAGGTATGGGAGGCTTCCATGCTTGCGGCTCACAGGAAGCTGGACAACCTTGTTGTAATTGTGGACAACAACAATCTTCAGATTGATGGTCCGATTGACGAGGTCAACTCTCCATATCCGATTGACAAGAAGTTTGAGGCATTTAATTTCCATGTAATTAATATTAACGGAAATGATTTCGATGAAATTGCTGCAGCCTTTAAAGAGGCAAGGGAGACAAAAGGACAGCCAACAGCGATTATTGCGAAGACCGTCAAGGGCAAGGACGTTTCCTTTATGGAGAATCAGGCGGCATGGCATGGCAATGCCCCGAATGACGAGCAGTATGCGGTTGCAATGGCAGATTTAGAGAAAGTAGGTGAAGCATTATGTCAGATGTAAAGAAAATCGCAACAAGAGAAAGCTACGGCAATGCTTTAGCCGAATTAGGAAATGAGCACAAAGATATCGTTGTTCTGGACGCTGACCTTGCGGCAGCAACAAAGACGGGCGTATTTAAGAAGGCTTTTCCAGAGCGTCACATTGACTGTGGAATTGCAGAGAGCAATATGATGGGAGTTGCGGCAGGAATCGCGGCAACAGGCAAGGTTCCTTTTGCAAGCACATTTGCCATGTTCGCAGCAGGACGGGCGTTTGAGCAGGTGCGTAATTCTATTGGATATCCGAAACTGAATGTTAAGATTGGCGCAACTCACGCCGGAATCTCTGTAGGAGAGGATGGAGCCACTCATCAGTGTAATGAGGATATTGCTCTGATGCGGACAATACCAGGAATGGTTGTGATTAACCCCTCTGACGACGTGGAGGCAAAGGCAGCGGTAAAGGCGGCTTATGAGCATGTGGGGCCTGTGTATCTCCGGTTTGGCAGACTTGCGGTTCCTGTGATTAACGACAATGAGGACTATAAGTTCGAGCTTGGTAAGGCAATTACCTTAAGAGAAGGAACAGACGTTACGATTATAGCCTCCGGACTTACGGTATCCGAGTCTCTGGCTGCGGCTGAGAAGCTGGCGGCAGACGGAATCAGTGCGGGCGTGATTAACATTCATACAATTAAGCCGCTTGATGAGGAAGCGATTATAAAAGCGGCAGAAAAGACCGGAAAGATTGTGACTGTGGAAGAACATTCTGTGATAGGCGGCCTTGGAAGCGCAGTTTGCGATGTAGTTGCAGAGAAAGCGCCTGCAAAGGTAATGAAGATTGGCATTAACGATGTATTCGGAGAATCAGGACCGGCAGTACAGTTGATTCAGAAGTATGGTCTGGATGCAGAAAGCATTTACGAGAAGGTAAAGACATTCGTAAAGTAGAAGATTGATTGAACAATAAAGGTTATTTCTTATAACCTTCATAGCTGATAAAGGGCTGTCTGAAAATGTTATTTCGGACAGCCTGTTTTTATGGTTCATAGATTTACAATCCCGTCTTCTCATGATAAAATATAAAAATTGACAAGTATTGTGTTATGTTTGAGACAACCCGTCGAAAATAACTGCAACGTGCCGGAAATTTCCAGGGACAAGCCCCACCGATTGATAAAATATGCAAAATCCATATGCTATCATTAGCAAAAATATGCAAAATGAGGTGACGAGTGTATGGAAAGACAATTTCCGAAAAACGTAAGGCAGATAGGCAATGTCGGTGACGAGCCTAAGATATACGTGGAAGATTATGTGGATATTTATCTGAATCAGCTTCAGCAGCAGGCGGAGGAAACCCCTGTTGGAGTTATCCTCATTGGTGAGATACTAAAGCTGGAAGGACAGGATGTGGTGTGCATATCCGGAGCAATGGGGATCAGGGATGTCCGAATGAACGGTACGGAGATTGTCATAGAAAAAGAAACCTTTAAGGGACTGGATGAAGAACGAAAGAAATATTTCCCTTCCAGTGAGTCGGTGGGATGGTGTCTGATTGAGAATGGACATCCTTCGCGGCAGGATAGGGAGATTAAAAGAATTCATCATAGAAATTTTGCGAGAGATAATACGGTATTCATTTGGAAGGATGCGCTGGATCAGGAAGAAACTTTCTATTCTTACAGAAATGGAGACCTGGTGCAGATGGATGGACATTACATTTACTATGAGAAGAATCCAGATATGCAGAACTACATGATCATGACGCGTAAACAGAACGGCGTAATTCCCTGTGAGGTGGTAGAGGATCGGGCGGCGAAGGATTTCCGCAGCACTGTCAGAGCAAGGATTGAGGAGAAGGAGAGGCAGAGCTCAAGGCTAATCTATGCCACCAGCGCATTGCTTGTGGTGGTGGTGCTTGCCATCGGCATCTCAACGGTGAATAATTTTGATAAGATGGAGGCGGTTCAGGATTCCCTGGAGTCTTTGTCCCAATCGGTCAACCAGCCGGAGAGCACGACAAAGACTGTCAGTGAGGATCAGGCGGCAGTTCCGGCAGGCCAGCCTATTGAGGAAACCAATACAGGGGAACCAGAGAGCGTGGAGAAAGCGGAGAAAACGGCAGAGACGGGCGGTACGGTTCCGGACCCGTCTACAATACAGGAGCAGCTTGGAAATGAGAATTATTATGTTGTGCAGAAGGGAGATACCTTAGACAGCATTAGTGTAAAATTATATGGAGACACGTCCCATGTTAAGGCAATCTGTAAGATGAACGGTCTGTCAGACGGCAATTTAATCTATATCGGACAAAAATTATTGTTACCTTAGCGGTAAAATATGTTACAATAAATAGAACTTTAAAAGAAAGTATACGAATGAATAGCAATGAAGGGGAGATGAATGAAACGGCAAAGAGATAGAAACCTTCATGTTGTCAGAGAACAGGAAGATCCAACGGACAGGATTGTAAGAGAGATTTTAGACGAATTGAATAGTGAGGATGATTTTCAGAGTGAGTTAGAAGATTCTGGCAGAAGGCATAGGAGATTCTTAAGGCGCAGATGGATTGTAGGCATTATAGTGTTGCTGGCAGCGGCAGCAGGGGTCTATCTTCTGGTGAATCTTCAGACATACAGCCAGGTGCGTGTGACGGATGAATACAATAATGGAGGGACAGCCAACAACAGTTACAGAGAGTTTGCGGACGGAATACTGAAATATAGCAGGGACGGGATTTCCTATCTTGACCAAAAAGGGGAGGAGCAGTGGAACCACTCCTATCAAATTAAGAATCCATATATTGAGGCGGGGAATTCATCGGCTGTGGTTGCAGACAAGGGTGGGAATGATATCCTGGTCATCCAGGAGGATGGGGTTAAAGGAGAGATTCATACGACGATGCCCATCGAGAAGGTGAGTGTTTCTGAGCAGGGAATTGTAGGTGCGATACTTAAGAATGATACCTCGGCGGAGATTATGTGTTATGATATTGCAGGCAATCTACTGGTGGAGCACAAGACATCCTCTGTGGGGACAGGCTACCCCTTGGATATTGCTCTGTCAGAGGATGGAAAGGTGATGCAGGTTTTGTATTTTTACACCCAGGACGGAGCGATGACCTCGAAGGTTATGTATTATAATTTTGGCGAGACAGGAAAAGAAAAGACGGATAATCAGGTGAGCAGTCATGAATATAAGGATACGGTCATGGCGTCAGGATTTTTTCTTGATGAGGATACGTCTGCCGCGGTAGGGGATAACTGTCTGGCTATTTATCAGGGAAAAGAGGTTCCAGAAGAAAAAGTACAGATTGCACTTGACAAAGAGATTAAAAGCGTAATCCACAATGAACATTATATTGGCCTGATTCTCAAGAATGAAGGGAAAGAAGGGTATGAGCTGCGCCTGTATAATGGAGACGGAAAGGTAGTCATTTCCAAGGATTTTACCGGAGATTACAGCAATGTGAAGCTGTGCAAAAGACAGGTAATTATGTATGACGGTAAGAAATGCAGTATCTTTATGAGAAATGGAATACAGAAGTTCGACGGAGAGATGGAATATAACATCATGGAGATTTTTCCAGTGGCGGGCGTAAATAAATACATTGTGATGAGTGCAGACGGGATGAAGAAGGTCCGGCTGGTAAAATAAGGAGAAGATATGAATTGGTTGTTGATTACAGTAATGATAATCTTTCTGATTTCTATAGTGGTAGGTGCCGTTAGAGGCGCCGTTAAGATTCTGGTTTCACTTGTGACGACACTAATTACTTTTTTAGTCGTATTTTTCGCAACACCCTATGTGTCAGATGCTATTGTGAAATTTACACCTTTGGATGAAGCGATTGAGACCCAGGTGAGTAATACCATTGCTAATGCGGCAATGTCTCAGTTGACGGGAGGCAGCGAAGGTGGAATGACGGCGGAGGGGGTACGAAAAGCTCTGGGTGCAGCAGGGCTTGACGAGGATACTCTTGCACAGTATGGGATTACGGTTGAAGATATCGTGAATGGGAATATCAGCAAGAGCGAGCTTGCAAAATACGGGATATCCAGCAGCGTTCTTGATGGTCTGCTTGCAGGGCAGCAGTCGGCGGCAGAGGCTGTTGAGGAGGCGGAGATTCCCCGTGAGATGCAGATGGAGGCGATTCAGAATGCAGATTTACCGGATGTGTTTAAGAGCCTGCTGAAAGTGAACAATAACAGTGAGATATATGAACAGTTGGGAGTAAAGACATTTGCACAGTATGTGGGGAGTTTCATGGCGAAGCTGTTTATTGATATTGTATCCTTCCTGTGTACATTTCTGGTGGTGACAATTATCTTTCGGGCGATTGTATTTGCGTTGGATATTGTAGCTGAGCTTCCGGGAATTGGAGCGGTGAACCATCTGGTAGGAGGACTCATGGGTGTGTTGGGAGCTCTGATTGTTGTATGGATTCTGTTCCTGATTATTACGTTGATGTTTACGACGACAATTGGAAAAGAAATGTTCAGGATGATAGAGGCAAATGGTTTTCTGCAGGTGTTATATGATTATAATCCGATTTTGAAGCTGGCTACTTTATTTAGATAATTTCAGATGAAAAACGAATCGTAACAGACAGGGGGAAGAAGCCTGGATGTTACGATTTTTTTATAGCTTGGTTGGCGAAGACTATAGGTCCTGTCAGGAGTATAAATCATAGCGTGCCTTTGAGCACACTGTAATGCATACCCTTTGGGTGGACTTCATCCAACAAAGTATACCTAAAGGGCACACCGTAATACATGCCCTTCGGGCTGGTGGACTTCGTCCATTAATGTATAGAGGAAATATTAAAGAAAATAAAAAATAAAAAAATGAAAAAAGGGGTTGACTTTTAAAATGAAAGGTGATAATATTAACAACTGTCGCGGGTATGCGATGGAGTTTTCTGGAAAAGCATTGAAAGAAAGGCTTTGAGAAAAGAAAACAAAAAAATAAAAAAAGTTGTTGACAAGCGACGAAAGATGTGATAATCTAATATAGCTGTCGCAAGAGAACAACGAACAGCAAAGAACCTTGATAATTAAACAATAGACAACAACCCTGAAAATTTCTTGAGAGAAATTTCAGAACGTGGTTTTA
>ERZ808028.414-NODE-414-length-37635-cov-4.722988_pt1 | contig 37635 bp, 32 predicted proteins | sample MGYA00380184_ERZ808028 | MGnify/ENA primary metagenome ERZ808028 (study PRJEB31490, sample SAMN06133397) | mouse gut metagenome | isolation source: J8_1 | host: mice | place: China: Chengdu | collected 2015-05 ...
CAGGCTATCCGTGCCATGCCCGGGCCGACGGTTTTAATTGCCGGGGGGTATGATAAGCAGAGCACTTACGATGAATGGATTGAAGCATTTGACGGAAAGGTAAAAAATCTGGTGCTTATCGGCCAGACCAGGGATAAAATCGCCCGGTGTGCAAGAGAGCATGATTTTCATGATATTATCTATGCAGAGGATATGCAGGAAGCGGTAAGCGTCTGTGCTTCCTATGCCAACCGGGGAGAGAATGTGCTTCTCAGCCCTGCCTGTGCAAGCTGGGGAATGTTTAAAAATTATGAGGAGAGAGGACGCATCTTTAAGGAATGTGTGCTCAGCCTTTAGCTTAGGGAGGATTCTGCATGGCAAAACAGCAAGGGCCGGGAAATGGCAGTCTGAATAAAGATCGCCGTGTGCAGGCCGAAAAACATCCGCCGAATAAAGGAAGGCAGATGAACCAGGGCCGTTTGCAGCCAAACCGTCCGATAACCGGCAGCCGCCAGGCAGCCGCGGCACGTCCGGCAAATGCAAAACGCACGGCTTCTTCGGTACGCCCGCAGACGGCACGGGAGAGATATCCGGTAAGGCGCAGTCCGGCGGTGCAAAACGACAGGGATGAAAGGGAAAGTACCGAGAAGAGAAAGGGCGGGAAGGTTCAGCGGTTTTATGACTACAGCTTGCTGCTTACCATTATTTTTCTGACGATATTTGGTCTGGTTATGATTTACAGTTCCAGTTCGTATTCGGCGCAGATTCGCTTTCATGATGCCGGGCATTTTATGAAGCGTCAGGGCTATATTGCTCTGGGCAGTTTTGTGGTCATGCTGATTGTTTCCAAGATGGATTATCATTTTTATGCGAAGTTTGCCTATCTCGCCTACGGGCTTTCCTATGTGCTTTTAGCGCTGGTTATGTGGTCGCCGCTGGGGGTAATTGCAAATGGAAAGAAGAGATGGCTGGGAATTGGGCCGGTGCAGTTTCAGCCCACGGAGCTGGTAAAGATTGCCCTGATTTTACTGATTGCCGTGATTATTACGCAGATGGGAACAAAGATTAATGAACTTTCTTCCCTGTTTAAGATTGCTGCCCTGGCACTGCCGCTGGCGGTGATGGTGGCGATGAACAATTTAAGTTCGGGAATTATTATCCTGGGAATTACCTTTGTGATGTGCTTTGTGGCCTGCAAGCTTCGGTGGCCTTTCGTGGCCTGTACGGCAGCCGCAGGGGTGGTTTTTGCCTTTGCCGGGCCCATTGCCACGGCTTTAGAAAGCATCGGCATCCTGCAGAGTTATCAGCTCAGCCGGATTCATGTGTGGCTTGATCCGGAAGCCTATCCCCAGGACGGCGGCTATCAGGTGCTTCAGGGGCTTTACGCCATCGGTTCCGGAGGTCTGGTGGGGAAGGGACTGGGAGAGAGCATCCAGAAGCTTGGCTTTGTTCCCGAGGCTCAAAACGATATGGTATTTTCCATTATCTGTGAAGAACTGGGGATTTTCGGGGCGGTTTCGGTGATTTTGATTTTTCTGTTTATGATTTACCGTTTTATGCTGATTGCCAGCAATGCGCCGGATCTTTTTGGAGCAATGCTTGTGGTCGGGGTTATGGGGCACATTGCCATCCAGGTGATCCTAAATATTGCGGTAGTGACCAACACTATTCCCAATACGGGAATTACGCTTCCCTTTATCAGCTACGGGGGAACCTCGGTGTTTTTCCTGATGATGGAGATGGGGATGGTGTTAAGCGTATCAAATCAAATTAAATTGCAGAAGTAGGACAAATTTCTTTTTCCTGATTTCCTTCATATAGTATTCTATAGGGGAAATTATGGTTGGAGGGAAAGTCCTTGTCAGAAATATGTGTTCAGGGCTGTCGGCCTTTAACAGGTGAGATAAATATTCAGGGTTCAAAGAACGGGGTTCTGCCCATGCTGGCGGCATCCGTTCTTCAGCGGGAAACGCTGAAATTTACCAATGTCCCCATCATACAAGATGTGCTCTGTATGGTGGGTATTTTAGAATCTGTGGGCTGTTGCTGCCGGTGGGACGGACACAGTCTGTCCATCGACGCTTCCGGGGAGATTTACGGTGAAATTCCCCGAAAAGATGTGGGAAAGATGCGATCGTCCATCCTGCTGATGGGAGCTTTGCTTGGAAGGACGGGCAGGGCAGTGACCTGGCAGCCCGGGGGATGTTCGATTGGAAGCCGTCCCGTAGATCTTCACCTTCTTGCCTTTTCACGCCTGGGGGCCGTGGTAAGCGAGGATGAAGAGGGAAAGATAGAGGCTTCGGCCAAAGAATTAACCGGCAGCATGGTTTATTTTCCGTTTCCCAGTGTGGGGGCGACGGAAAATGCGCTTCTTGCCGCAGTCCTGGCCCGGGGAAAGACGGTGATTGAGGGGGCAGCCAGAGAGCCGGAGATTATAAGCCTTTGCCAGCTTCTGCGCAGGATGGGTGCCGATATCTGCGGAGAGGGGAGCAGCAGGATTGAGGTCTGCGGGGTAGAACGGCTTTTTGGGACGGTTTTTGATGTTCCCGGCGATCGGATTGCCGCGGGGACTTATCTGGCGGCTGTGGCTGGGGCAGGGGGGCATGTGCGTATTTTAAAAGGTCCGTGGGAATTTATGCAGGAAGAAATACGGGTGTTTCGGCAGATTGGCGCAGAAGTAGAGCCGATTTCCAGCAAAACGGGGGAGGTTTGCGGCATTGAACTCTGGATGGAGAAGCGTCCCAAAGCGATTTCTTTATCGACGGGTCCTTATCCGGGATTTCCCACGGATCTGCAGTCGCCCATGCTGGCTGTGCTCTCCCGGGCCGAGGGTATCAGCCAGGTGAGGGAAGAGGTTTTTGAAGCCCGCTTTAAGACTGCAGGCCAGCTGCAGAAGATGGGGGCGCAGATTGAGGTTTCGGGAAATTGTGCCAGGATTTTCGGCCAGGAAAGGCTTTTGGGAGCCAGGGTGCAGGCCATGGATCTGCGCGGCGGAGCGGCACTGGCGGCTGCGGCATTAGCTGCCTGCGGGGAAACGATGATTACCGACTGCATTCATATTGAACGGGGCTATGAAGATATCTGCAGGGATATTCGTCTGCTTCACGGAGAAATTTGCTGGGTGCAGAAAAAGTAAACCACCCGGACATTTAACGGAAACGAGGATAAAGAATGAAAAGAAGGAAAAGAAAGCACCGGAAACTGTGGACGGCATTGTTTTTGCTTCTGCTCTGTCTGGTGCTGGCTGCTTCGATAAACATCAGACAGATAAGCATAACCGGAAATAAAAAATATTCTCCGGAGCAGATTGAAGCCTTATTGTTTGACGGCAAGTGGAGCAAAAACAGTTTGTACAGCTATTATCAAAGCCGGTTTCAGCCGCACAAACAGATTCCGTTTATCGAAGGCTATGATATCCTGTTCCAAAATCCGGTAAGTGTGGAAATTATTGTTTACGAAAAAAGTGTTGTAGGCTATGTTTCGTATATGAGCAGCTATATGTACTTTGATAAAGACGGGATTATCGTAGAAAGTTCAAACAGCAAGCTGGAAGGCGTACCGTTAGTTACCGGGCTGGAGTTTGGACAGATCGTGCTCAACCGCCCCCTTCCGGTAAAGAATCAGCAGATCTTTGAGCGGGTGATGAATTTAACGCAGATTCTGTCCGTTTTTGAACTCCAAACGGACAGGATTCACTATGATGAACATGGCAATGTAACCTTAAGCATCGATGAAATTGAGGTATATCTGGGGGACAACCTGGAGATGAACGGCAAAATATCCTGCCTTGCCGATATGCTGCCGGAGCTTTCGGGGATGGCCGGAACCCTGTATTTAGATTCTTACGATGAAAATAATGCAGATAAATGGTATTCGTTTATCCCGGCATCGGACAGGCAGGTTCCGTAAATTTTGCAGGATGCAAGTATTCTCAGCGATATTTCATAAAAAACCAGGCGGAAATTTCCAAAAATATATAAAAAAAATGGTTGCTATTTTTGCGAAAATCAAATATGATATTACTATATACTCAGGATCGCCCATTGGGCGTTTTATTAAGATGAAAATTTTTATCAGTTTCTCCGTGAAATCAAGAGGGGATAAAAAATAGACTAATTATTTGGGAGAATAAGGAGGAAACGGTCGTGTTAGAAATTAAAATAAACGAATCGGAGAGTGCAGCCCGTATTATTGTGGTAGGCGTAGGCGGAGCAGGGAATAATGCTGTAAACCGTATGGTTGAAGAAGATATCATCGGTGTGGAGTTTATCGGTATAAATACGGACAAGCAGGTACTCTCTACCTGTCAGGCCCCAACCACCATGCAGATCGGCGAGAAGCTGACCGGAGGAAAGGGTGCCGGGGCAAGACCGGATGTCGGCGAAAAAGCTGCTGAAGAAAGCTCCGAAGAAATCTCCCAGGCGATCCGCGGCGCGGATATGGTCTTTGTTACCTGCGGTATGGGCGGCGGAACAGGCACCGGTGCAGCCCCGGTTGTGGCGAAGATTGCCAAGGATATGGGAATCTTAACTGTGGGCGTAGTGACAAAGCCCTTTAAGTTTGAAGGAAAAACCCGTATGGATAATGCGCTCCAGGGCATTGAACGGCTGAAAGAAAGCGTAGACACACTGATCGTTATCCCCAATGATAAGCTTTTAGAGATTGTAGACCGCAGGACAACCATGCCCGAATCCCTGAAAAAAGCCGATGAAGTACTGCAGCAGGCCGTACAGGGAATTACGGATTTAATTAATGTTCCCGGTCTGATTAACCTTGATTTTGCCGATGTGCAGACCGTAATGACGGATAAAGGCATTGCTCATATCGGTATCGGCAGCGCCAAGGGCGATGATAAGGCGATCGAAGCCGTGAAACAGGCCGTATCCAGCCCGCTGTTAGAAACCACTATCGAGGGTGCAACCCATGTAATTATCAATATCTCCGGCGATATCAGCCTGGTAGAGGCAAACGAGGCCGCCAGCTATGTTCAGGAACTTACCGGAGATGATGCAAATATTATTTTTGGTGCGATGTATGACGAGAGCGTGCAGGACGAAGTATCCATTACCGTGATTGCTACCGGACTGGACACACAGGGCGCAAGTTCTTCCGTGGCAAAGGCGATGACCGGATTTAAGGCGGCATCCCAGCAGCCCGCAGGCTACGGTGTGTCCAAGGCCACTGCCCCTGCCGCAGAAAACGTAACGCCTATGCCTTCCTACACGCCGCCGTCCTATACCCCGCCGACCCCGGCTCCTGCACCCGCTCCGGCCCCGGCACCCACGCCCTATCGTCCGAGAAATCCAGAGGTGCAGATTAATATTCCGGACTTTTTGCGGAATAAGCGGTAAAAAGTCGCGGAAGTACTTTTGTGTTTTAAGCGGCATCCGGTAATGGATGTCATATCTTGACGATAAAAAATTGGAAATGTATTCCTTCGATTGACAAACTTCGGAGTCCTCTTTGGCTATAATTGGGTTTATAGACAGGGAGGGCTTTTTTCTATGGAAATAACTTATTATGCGGATATTCTGTTTATCATCAATTTTTTCATGGATTTTTCCCTTCTTTGCCTCTTAAGAATGATTCTCAAGTTAAAGGGAAACTGGCGGCGTCTGGCAGGAGGAAGCGCGGTCGGTTCTGTGCTGACCGTGCTTTTTTCATGGGTTTGGCTGAGAATTATTTTTTCCGGCAGAGCAAATCACATCCTTCTTTTTTTGTTCTGGCTTTGCGGTGCTGTGGGTATTGGCAGCATAATGCTCATCCTGGCCTTTTCTTTTCAGACGGCACAGGAATTTCTAAAAGCGGAAGCAGGACTTTTCTTCGGTGCGGCCTTAGCCGAGGGTCTGATGCAGGCAGGAGTCACGGCAGCAGGATTTACCTGGGGTTATCTGTTATTTCCGTTATCCTGCCTGATTGCCGCTTTTTTGTGGAAGGCAGTAGATAAAACGGCCTGGAATCAGACGTTTTACTACCAGGTAACTCTTTTTTATCAGGGAAGGCAGGTTCAGACCAAGGGATTTTTAGATACGGGAAATCATCTTGAAGATCCTTTATCCAAAAAGCCTGTACATATCGCCGATCGCAATCTCCTGGAAATACTCTGTCCCAAAGTGGAAAAAGTTCGTATGATTCCCTACCGGACAATTGAAGGAGGCGGAATGATGATGCCGGCAGTTTTCCTGGATCGTATCGAAGCCGTCCAGGAGAAAAGACACATTGTCTACGAACAGCCCTTAGTTGCCGCCAGTCCTCAAAAGCTGCAGATCAAAGGAGGATGTGGGATACTGCTGCATGAGTAATTAGAAAAACATGAGTAAACAGAAAAATCAGAGAATAAGAATTGCCGGAAATATTCAAAAATGATTAAATGAGGAGGAATTTCATGATAGTAAAGGTTTCTGTTCCAAGCCGGTTTCAGTGGAAAACCCGGCAGACTTTCCGAACCATGCTGATGAAGAGGGAAGGGGAAATTCATTACATAGGAGGAGCGGATATCCTGCCGGCTCCTTTAGACAGCGAAACCGAACAGGAGATGATTGAAAAGCTGGTCGGACCGGAGGAAAAGGAGGCACGGTCGAAGCTGATTGAGCACAATCTCCGTCTGGTGGTGTATATTGCCAAGAAATTTGATAATACGGCAGTTGGTGTGGAAGATTTGATTTCCATAGGAACAATCGGTCTGATAAAGGCGATTAATACGTTTAATCCGGGAAAGAACATTAAGCTGGCGACCTATGCTTCGCGGTGTATTGAGAATGAGATTTTGATGTATCTGCGGCGGACAAATAAGACGAAGATGGAAGTTTCCATCGATGAACCGCTGAATGTGGACTGGGATGGGAATGAACTGCTTCTGTCGGATATTCTGGGAACGGATGAAGATGTGATTTATAAGGACTTGGAGATGGAAACGGAAAAAGGACTTTTAAATGCAGCAATAAATCGCTTAAATCCCAGGGAGAGAAAGATTGTGGAACTGAGGTTTGGGCTGAATAATGAGGAAGGGGATGAGATGACGCAGAAGGAGGTTGCGGATTTGCTGGGGATTTCGCAGTCGTATATTTCGCGGTTGGAGAAGAAGATTATGAAGAGGCTGAAGAAGGAGATTGTGAGGTTTGAGTAGGGGGCCGGGTGGGGCCTCCTTTTTTTGCAGGTAATGATTTGGCATTTTACCATAACCTCAATTTATATTACCAATTCCAATCTTGTATATTTCCGGGCAAAAAAATCGCCTGGAATTGTTGAAATTCTGCGGTAAATGATTTATTATGGTAAGAACAATGCTGCCTAAGGGTTATAGAGGGAAGTTATGGCTTTATAGCCGTATGGGTTGTTAAGAAAGCAGAGGAGCAAAGTTACACTACATAAAAGGAGAATGAAGCGATGAATTATCATATAGCAGTGATTCCCGGCGATGGTATCGGACCGGAGATTGTCAGGGAGGCTTGTAAGGTTTTAGATAAGGTCGGGGAGGTGTTCGGGCATCAGTTTTCCTACGAGGAGGTTTTGATGGGGGGATGTTCGATTGATGCCCATGGGGTTCCTCTGACGGATGAGGCTTTGGAAACAGCGAAAAAGAGTGACTCGGTGCTTTTGGGAGCTGTGGGGGGCGATGTGGGAAATTCCCGCTGGTATGACGTTGCACCGAATCTTCGTCCGGAGGCAGGGCTTTTGGCGATCCGCAAGGGGCTGCATTTATTTGCCAATATTCGTCCGGCGTATCTGTACCGGGAGCTTGCCGATGCCTGTCCTCTCAAGAAGGAGATTATCGGCGACGGCTTTGATATGGTGATTATGCGGGAACTGACCGGGGGGCTGTATTTCGGCGAGAGGCATACCGAGGTTGTGGATGGGCTTAGGACGGCAGTGGATACGCTTACCTATAATGAGGAGGAGATCCGCAGGATTGCGGTGAAGGCGTTTGACATTGCCATGAAAAGAAGAAAAAGTGTGATCAGCGTAGATAAGGCGAATGTTTTGGATTCCTCACGGCTCTGGAGAAAGGTTGTGGAGGAAGTGGCGAAGGATTATCCTGAGGTGGAGTTAAGGCATATGCTGGTGGATAACTGCGCGATGCAGCTTGTGATGAACCCGGGACAGTTTGATGTGATTTTAACCGAAAATATGTTCGGCGATATTTTGTCGGACGAGGCGAGCATGATTACGGGATCGATTGGGATGCTCTCCTCGGCGAGTATGAATGAGAGCAAGTTCGGGCTTTACGAGCCAAGTCACGGTTCGGCACCGGATATTGCGGGAAAGGACATTGCCAATCCGATTGCCACGATTCTTTCGGCGGCGATGATGCTGCGCTATTCTTTTGATTTGGATCGGGAGGCAGATGCTGTGGAAAAAGCAGTGCAGCAGGTGCTGACGGAGGGCTTCAGGACAAACGATATTTACTCCGAAGGCTGCACGAGGGTTGGCTGCGCGGCGATGGGGGACTGCATTGCGGAGAGGATCTGCGGATAAGTGTTTGAGGACGGCCGGGCTTTGAGGGGCGTTTGGACAGGAGGATAAGATGAAAAGTGATAATGTAAAAAGCGGGATGCAGCAGGCGCCGCACCGTTCGCTGTTTAATGCACTGGGAATGACACAGGAGGAAATGAAAAAACCGATGGTGGGCATTGTCAGTTCGTATAATGAGATTGTGCCGGGGCATATGAACCTGGATAAGATTGTGGAGGCGGTTAAGCTTGGCGTGGCGATGGCAGGCGGGACGCCGGTGGTCTTTCCGGCGATTGCGGTCTGTGACGGAATTGCCATGGGCCATATCGGGATGAAGTATTCGCTGGTGACAAGGGATTTAATTGCCGATTCTACGGAGTGTATGGCTCTGGCGCACCAGTTTGACGCGCTGGTGATGGTTCCCAACTGCGACAAGAATGTTCCGGGGCTTTTGATGGCAGCGGCGCGGGTGAATATTCCCACGGTCTTTGTCAGCGGCGGTCCCATGCTTGCAGGGCATGTGAAGGGGAAGAAAACAAGTCTTTCGAGCATGTTTGAGGCAGTGGGCGCTTATGCGGCAGGGACGATGACCGAGGAGGATGTGCAGGATTTTGAGGATCATGCCTGCCCGACCTGCGGATCGTGTTCGGGAATGTATACGGCAAACAGTATGAATTGTCTGACCGAGGTTCTTGGCATGGGGCTTCGGGGCAACGGGACGATTCCGGCAGTGTATTCGGAGCGGATTAAGCTGGCGAAGCACGCAGGGATGGCAGTGATGGAGATGTACCGCAAAAATATCCGGCCGCGGGATATTATGACGGAAGCAGCGTTTCGCAATGCGCTTACGATGGATATGGCGCTTGGGTGTTCGACGAACAGTATGCTGCATCTTCCGGCGATTGCGCATGAGGCAGGTGTGGATTTGAACCTGGATATTGCCAATGAAATCAGTGCCAGGACGCCGAATTTATGCCATCTGGCACCAGCCGGGCCAACCTATATGGAGGATTTGAACGAGGCCGGCGGGATCTATGCGGTGATGAAGGAAATCAGCAAGAAGGGCTTATTGGATCTGGATTGCATGACGGTTACGGGAAAGACGGTCGGGGAAAATATTGCCGATGCGGTGAATAAAAATCCTGAGGTTATCCGACCGGTGGAAAATCCCTACAGTGAAACGGGCGGCATTGCAATATTACGGGGGAATTTAGCGCCGGGCAGCGCAGTGGTGAAGCGGTCTGCGGTTGTGCCTGAGATGTTAAAGCATGAAGGGCCGGCAAGGGTGTTTGACTGCGAGGAGGATGCTATTGCCGCGATTAAAGGGAATAAGATTGTTGCCGGCGATGTGGTGGTTATCCGCTATGAAGGGCCTAAGGGCGGGCCGGGAATGCGGGAGATGTTAAATCCGACATCGGCGATTGCGGGAATGGGGCTTGGCTCCTCGGTGGCGCTGATTACGGACGGACGGTTTTCCGGAGCCTCCCGCGGGGCGTCGATTGGGCACTGTTCACCGGAAGCAGCGGTCGGCGGGCCGATTGCTCTGGTGGAAGAAGGCGACAGGATTTTGATTGATATTGATCAGCATAAGCTGGAACTGATGGTTTCGGACGAGGTTTTGGCTGAGAGAAAGGCGAAGTGGCAGCCCAGGGAGCCCAAGGTGAAAACCGGGTATCTGGCAAGGTATGCTTCTCTGGTGACGTCGGCGGATAAAGGGGCAGTTTTAAGGGTGCCGGTGTAGACAGGCGGAGTAAAAGAATTACGATGGATACAGAGAAAGAGGAGTTTGATTGATGAGCAGATTGACAGGATCAGAGATTGTGATTGAATGTTTAAAGGAACAGGGTGTAGATACGGTTTTCGGCTATCCGGGAGGTTCGATTTTAAATATTTATGATGCATTGTATAAGCACCAGGATGAGATCCGGCATATTTTGACCTCGCATGAGCAGGGGGCTTCGCACGCGGCGGACGGATATGCCAGGGCTACGGGAAAGGTAGGCGTGTGTCTGGCGACTTCGGGGCCGGGGGCAACGAATCTGGTTACGGGGATTGCCACGGCATATATGGACTCGGTTCCAATGGTTGCAATTACCTGCAATGTGGGCACCAGCCTTCTGGGAAAGGACAGCTTCCAGGAAATTGATATTACGGGCGTGACCATGCCGATTACGAAGTATAATTTTATTGTTAAAGATGTAACAAAGCTGGCGCAGGTGATCCGCAGAGCCTTTGCCATTGCCCAGACAGGGCGTCCGGGTCCGGTGCTGGTGGATATTACCAAGGATGTGACGGCGGCGGAGTATGCGTACACCTATGAAGCGCCTGCGCCGGTGGAGAGGCTTACGGATAAGATTACCGAGGAGGCGATGGATCGGGCAGTGGAGATTATCCGCAAGGCACAAAAGCCGTTTATCTTTGTGGGCGGCGGCGCAGTGATTGCCAATGCTTCGGATGAGCTGCGGGCATTTGCCAAAAAGATTCAGGCTCCGGTTGCGGACAGTCTGATGGGCAAGGGAGCCTATGACGGGACAGATGAGCTTTACACCGGTATGGTAGGAATGCACGGGACAAAAACCTCGAATTTTGGGATTACCGAATGTGATCTCTTAATTGTCGTCGGGGCGCGCTTCAGCGACCGTGTTACGGGAAATGCGTCTAAATTTGCAAAAAATGCCAAAATTTTACAGTTCGATGTTGACCCGGCGGAAATTAATAAAAATATCCGGGTGGATGCCAGTGTGATCGGCGATGTGAAGGTGATTTTAAGGAAGTTAAATGCCCGTCTTGACCCGATGCACCATGACGAGTGGGTGGCACACATCGAGCGGATGAAGGATATGTATCCTCTGCGGTATGATAAGAATTTACTGACCGGGCCGTTTGTCATTGAGCAGATTTATGAGGCGACGAAGGGTGAAGCGGTGATTGTTACCGAGGTCGGTCAGCATCAGATGTGGGCAGCGCAGTATTATAAGTATAAAAATCCGAGAACCCTTCTGACCTCCGGCGGTCTGGGGACAATGGGCTACGGTCTTGGGGCATCGATTGGGGCAAAGCTTGGCTGCCCGGATAAGGTGGTTATCAATGTGGCAGGCGACGGGTGCTTCCGGATGAATATGAATGAGATTGCGACGGCGGCGCGGTATAATATTCCGATTATCCAGGTGGTGATTAATAACCATGTGCTGGGGATGGTGCGCCAGTGGCAGACCCTGTTTTACGGGAAGCGGTATTCGCAGACGGTGTTAAATGATGCGGTGGATTTTGTCAAGCTTTCCGAGGCGATGGGCGCGAAGGCGTTTCGGGTGACGAAGAAGGAGGAATTTTTGCCCAGACTTCAGGAAGCGATGGCGATGAACGGGCCCTGCGTGATTGACTGCCAGATCAACTGTGATGATAAGGTATTCCCGATGGTTCCGGCAGGGGCACCGATTGAGGATGCGTTTGATGATACGGATTTGAAGATTCAGTAGAGAAAACGATGAAATTTTTTGGTAATTCTGTGGAAATTTAGTAGTGCTATTTTCATAAAAAAGTGATAGACTTATAAAAATAATCCGCTTTAGGGCGGCAGTGAGGCGGGCTTAAAGCAGATATGTACAAGGAGGAACACATGAGCAGAGTATATAATTTCTCGGCAGGTCCGGCAGTATTGCCGGAGGAGGTACTTAAGGAAGCAGCAGCGGAGATGATGGATTATCAGGGAACAGGGATGTCGGTGATGGAGATGAGTCATCGTTCCAAGGCGTTCCAGGGGATTATTGACGAGGCAGAGAAGGATCTTAGGGAACTGATGAATATTCCTGATAATTATAAGGTGCTGTTTTTACAGGGCGGTGCTTCGCAGCAGTTTGCCATGATTCCGATGAATTTATTTAAGAATAAGGTGGGCGACTACATTATTACCGGACAGTGGGCGAAGAAGGCATGGCAGGAGGCAAAGCTTTACGGTACGGCAAATGCGATTGCTTCCAGTGCGGATAAGACGTTCAGCTACATCCCGGACTGCTCGGATCTTCCGATTGATGATAATGCGGACTATGTTTATATCTGCCAGAATAATACGATTTACGGAACGGTTTATCATGAACTTCCCAATACTAAGGGGAAAACTCTGGTTGCGGATATTTCTTCCTGTTTCTTATCGGAACCGATTGATGTGACGAAGTACGGGGTGATTTACGGCGGCGTACAGAAGAATGTAGGGCCTGCCGGAACGGTTATTGTGATTATTCGTGAGGATTTAATTACAGAGGATGTACTTCCGGGAACGCCGACCATGTTAAAGTATAAGACACATGCGGATGCAGGTTCACTGTACAATACACCGCCCTGCTACGGGATTTATATGTGCGGAAAGGTGTTTAAGTGGTTAAAGGCTAAGGGCGGTCTGGCTGCGATGAAGGAATTGAACGAGAAGAAGGCAAAGATTTTATACGACTTCCTGGATTCCAGCAAGCTGTTTAAGGGAACCGTGGAGAAGAAGGATCGCTCGCTGATGAATGTTCCGTTTGTGACCGGGAATGAGGAGTTGGATGCTTTGTTTGTGAAGGAAGCGAAGGCAGCAGGACTGGAGAATCTTAAGGGACACAGAACCGTGGGCGGAATGCGTGCCAGCATTTATAATGCTATGCCGATTGAAGGTGTAGAGAAGCTGGTTGCCTTTATGAAGGATTTTGAAGAAAAGCACAGCTAAGCCAATGCCGCTTTCGATCATGTGTGAATCAGGAGGAATGAAAGGTATGAAATTACATTGCTTAAATCCGATTTCCAAGTTTGGATTGGATTTGCTTACGGATCAGTATGAGATTACGGATAATGTGCAGGAGGCAGAGGGCTATTTAGTCCGCAGCGCTTCGATGCATGAGATGGAACTTCCCGAGAAGCTTCTGGCGGTAGCCAGAGCCGGGGCGGGCGTGAATAATATTCCCCTGGATAAGTGTGCCCAGGAGGGTATCGTGGTATTTAATACGCCGGGGGCAAATGCGAACGGTGTTAAGGAACTGGTGATTGCCGGAATGCTGCTGGCGGCAAGAGATGTGGTCGGCGGCATCGAGTGGTGCAAGGCTAACCAGGGCGACGAGAATATTTCCAAGTCGGTGGAGAAGAGCAAGAAGGCATTTGCCGGCTATGAGATTAAGGGAAAGAAGCTGGGGGTTATCGGCCTAGGTGCAATCGGTGCGCAGGTGGCGAATGCGGCTTCGGCTCTGGGGATGGAAGTGTACGGCTACGACCCGTTTATCTCGGTGAATGCTGCCTGGATGCTTTCCCGTGCGGTTAAGCACATTACTTCGGTAGATACCATTTATCAGGAATGTGACTATATTTCCGTGCATGTGCCGCTGATGGATGCGACGAAGAAGATGATTAACAAAGATGTCCTGGCTTCGATGAAGGATGGGGTAGTTGTGCTGAATTTTGCAAGGGATCTGCTGGTGGATGACGAGGCGATGGCCGAGGCTTTAGAATCCGGCAAGGTTCGCCGCTATGTGACCGACTTCCCGAACCCAAATTCCGTGAAGATGAAGAATGTGATTGCCATTCCGCACCTTGGCGCTTCGACCGAGGAATCTGAGGATAACTGTGCAGTGATGGCTGTGCAGGAGATGATGGATTATCTGGAAAACGGCAATATTAAAAATTCCGTGAATTATCCGACCTGCGATATGGGCGTTTGCCGCATGGCCAGCCGGGTTGCGGTTATGCATGACAATGTTCCGAATATGATTGGTCAGGTAACAGGGACATTTGCGGCGCAGGGCATTAATATTTCCGATATGACCAATAAGAGCCGCGATAAGGTTGCCTATACATTACTTGACCTGGAAACTGCTCCGACCCAGGAAACGATTGAGAAGCTTCGTGCGATCAAGGGTGTGCTTCGGGTTAGGGTTGTGAAGTAAAAAAGGTATTTTTGAAGGATTGAAAAAGGTAAAAAGAACGATAAAAATATAGACGAGATATCTGAAAAGCAAAAAGAAGAAACAGCACTTCCCTGTGCTTCCTGTGAACATGAGCAGGAGATGGGGAGTGCTGTTTTTATTTTTCGCCTGCTCTTCCTATCTTTGTCAAGAAAGGCAAGCAACGCCACAAATAACAGAGATCTGCAGAATTGATAACCAGGCTTTACGAAGCCCGAAAAGAATCCCCCCTATTCTCGCCTCCTGAGGAAGATAATTTTTGTTTTTTCTTTTGGTTGCTTTTGATAAATAAATTTCCCTGTTCAATGTACAGTTCTTTTTGCTCTTCCGTGAGGGTGTGGAAAATCTGTAAAAGTTTCTGGTCGCGGTAGTCTGGGTGTTTGTTGTCCATGGAATAAGATAGTAAAAAATCAATGGAAACATGAAAATACCCGGCAATTTTTTTCAGCGTTTCAAAATCCGGTTCACGGTTATTGCGCACATAGTTTCCTACGGCACTGGCAGAGATGTTTAAATCTTCTGCCATTTTTTTTTGACTTAAATTACTGTTTTCTAATAATTCTCTTAGCACATCTCCAAAATTCAAGATATCACCTCCGATTTTATGATACAGAACGAAAAGAATCGGCATTAGAAAAACAACAAAATGAATTTGACAAACAACAAAATGAATGATATTATTTTGTATAGAAAACAGGATAGTTATTCCTGGACAGGTGGAGATTTGCTGCATGTGCAGAATATTCATGAGATTAAAGCTCTGAAGAGAGTTAAAGAGGCAATAAATGCAGAAAAAAGCAATAAGGGGGAAAAAACGTGGTTTTTTCGGGAAGTGAGTGGTTATTCTGGGGCGGTATAGGAATTATGGCGCTGTCAGCGTTGAGCGGAGTATTCTGCCTGGTTTTGTTCCTGATTACCGGGAGAATACTGAAAAAAAAGCTTGAAGAGGATTATGGGAAACTACAGCGTTAGAGCGTGTACGGACGTGATTTTTGACCATGCGCTAAGGCAGATATACGGGGGATGAGATGATGTCACAAGTCATTGCGGGTATCTATGAGATACAGAACCAGGTGGGATCCGGAGGCGGAGGAATCGTCTATCTGGGGCAGCATTTGCGGCTGAAAAAGAAGATTGTTATTAAAGAAGATAAGCGTACTTTAAATACCCGGGCGGATTTGCTGCGCCGGGAAGTGGATATGTTAAAAGATTTGAGTCATACCTATATTCCTCAGGTCTATGATTTTGTGCAGGAAAATAACGCGGTGTACACGGTGATGGATTTTATCGAGGGTGAGAGCCTGGATAAATTCTTAGAAAGAGGGGAGATTGCCCCGCAGCCGCAGGTGATTGCTTGGGCCTGCCAGCTTTTAGAGGCGCTGCACTACCTGCACAGCCAGCCGCCCTACGGCATTCTGCACGGGGATATCAAGCCGGCGAATATTATGCTGCGTCCGAACGGGAATATCTGTCTGATTGACTATAATATCGCCCTTGCTTTAGGGGAAGACGGAGCGGTGAAGGTGGGATTCAGCCAGGGCTATGCTTCTCCGGAGCATTACGGGATCGAGTACTGCAGCGACAGAAACCGAAAACGCAGAAGACTGGAGAAACCTATTGAAAAACCTGTTAAAAACCAGGCAGAAAGCCATACATCAGGAAAACGGGTAACCAGGCTGGTGAATCCTTCCGGCGGTTCGCCTATATCGCCTTTATCAACGGGAAGCAGCGGGCAGCACCTGGTTACGCTGGATGTGCGCTCGGATATCTACAGCCTGGGCGCTACATTATACCATTTGATTTCCGGAAGGCATCCGGCGGATGATGCAGAGGAGGTTATCCCTTTAGGGAGCGATGTCTGCCGCCCGGAGGTTTCTAAAATTATTCAAAAGGCCATGCAGCCCGATCCGGATATGCGCTACCAGTCTGCTGCCGAGATGCTGCGTGCATTTCGGAATCTGTATGCGGGGGATCGGAGAAATATTCGTCATAAGCGGCGTATAGCCCTGAGTTCGGTAGTGCTTTCCCTTTTGTTTCTCGTGGGGGGAGCCTGTACGTTTACCGGGTTAAAACAGATGGAAAGTTCAAAAGAAGCTCTGGCGCTGGCCGAATATTCCTCGAATTATCTTGCGGAGGGGAATGTATCCGAGGCCGTGAAATTAGCTCTGCAGGCCATTCCGGATAAAAAAGATATTTTTAAAGCCCCCTCTGCACCGCAGGCACAGAAGGCACTGACAGATGCTCTTGGAGTTTACGATTTGTCGGATGGCTTTAAGTCTTTAGATAGCCTGGGCATTTCTTCGTCTCCTTTCGGGATAGAAACATCCCCAAAAGGCCATTGTTTTGCCGTGCTTTGTCAGGATGAAGCCATCGTTTTTTCGATGGAAAGCCAGCAGGAGATTGTCCGCCTGCCCCTTTTGCATTCGGCGCTGGCAGAACTTGTTTTTGCGGATGAATATACCATCATTTACGCAGGCGATCAGGGTATAACCGCCTATGATGTAAACGAAGGAAGAGTACGGTGGGTCGGCGAAGAGGCTACGGCTCTGGCGGTATCCGGGGACGGTACGGTGGCAGCGGCAGTAAACCGCGATGAAGACCACGCCGTAATCTACCGGGTAACGGACGGCAGCCGGATAAAAGAGTGTTCGTTTTACGAGCAGAGGATGCCAGTTCCGGCGAACGATATTTTTACCAATCCGCAGTCCTTGGTTTTTTCGCTCAACCGTGACGGAACAATGCTTGCCGTCAGCTTTTCGGAGGGCGGGCTGCAGATTTTTGATTTGACAAAGCCGGACAATGATTTAATTATCTTTGACCGTTCGGATTACCGTTTTTTTTCCGGAGGATTTTGCGGAAAGTATTTTGCGTTTGCCGCAAATGAGAGCGCAGAGTCCCTGTTTGGACTTGTCGATACAGAAGCGGCGGAGTATATCGGCGGGCACAGTTCGCCCGATCCTTTTCTTCTTACTGCCGAGGAAGCAGGAATTTATCTGGCCAATGGAAACTTACTGGTAAGCTTTGATCCGGCGACACTAAAGGAAACCGAGCTTGCCTATGCAGAGGATGCAAAGATTACCGGTTTTTCGGTCGGAAAGGACTATGTCCTGCTTGGCACGGACGGACCTGGTTTTTCCTTTTATGACCGCGGGGCAAACCGGATGTCATCCGAAGCCTGTAAGGAAAACTGTGATTTTCTTCGTATTTCCGGAAAATATGCCCTCCTGGGAAACCGGAACGAGCCTTCTGTGCGGATGATGAAGCTGGAAAACCATGAGGAAGCCCTGCTTTTATCCTATGATGCACGCTACAGTCATGACGAGGCACGTATCAGCCGGGATGGGCAGACGGTGATGCTTTTTGATTACCGGCAGTTTCGCCTTTATGATCGGGCAGGAAATATTTTAGCCGAGGTAAAGCTTCCGGATGCAGAACAGATTTACGATCAGCAGTTTCGTAGAAGCGATAAGGATTCCTGGCTGGAGGTTATCTGGTATGACGGAACCGTCCGCTGCTACAGTGCCAAAGACGGCTCCCTGCTGTCGGAGGTGACAGGAATGCCGCCGGAAAAAAATCTGGATGAGGAGTTTTTCACCGACCAGTACAGGATTAGCTCTTCGCTTCACAAGGCACCGGAGGTCTATGACCGGGAAACCGGGCGAAAGATAGCGGTGCTGGAGGAAGACTCTTACCTGACCTACGTTACCCAGGCCGGAGAGTACATTCTTACCGAATATATCCGTGCAGCGGGAGAGCGCTACGGGCTTTTGCTGGATAAAAACCTCCAGACGTTAGCGTATTTGCCGGGACTTTGCGATTATGCCGACGGGATGCTGATCTTTGACTATACCTCCGGAAACCTGCGCCAGTGTCCGCTGTATTCCTTAGAGGAACTGGTAGAGATGGGAAGGGCTTATCAGGCACAGCCCCGTGAACAGTAACAGCAGCCGGGTTGATGTGAACGGGCAAGCGGCAACGCAGCCGGCTGATGGGGATGAGCAAGCAGCAGCACATCCGTCAAAAGGATAACGAAAGGTGCACAGTATGGGAAAGATGATGACAATTCTGCTGGGAACAGGAATCGTTCTTGGAATCGTGCTGTTTGTCTGGTTTCGGGGACGGCGAAAAAAAATCCGGGAAGAAAAATTCCAGGCGAATAAAAAGGTCAGGGAAGATGTATTAAAACAGGCGCTCGCCAACCAGTTAGAGCCGGCCGCCGATATCGATTCGGTTCCTCACCGGCCCTATAGGGTGAATTATACAACCGGAGAAAAGCAAGAGAATAAAGAAAAACTTCCGCTGCTGCAGATCAGCGAAAAAAATAAGCTTTCCGAAAAAAAATATATCTTCCGTGCCGGCGAAACCGTTATTTTAGGGGAACAGTTCGGTACTGCGGGGATATTAAACGGCCCGGAAGGCGCAAATGCCTGGTGCGAAATCTTTTTCCAGAAGGACAGCTATTGTGTGCGCTCCTTAGGAAGCCATGAGGTTTCGGTTCGGCGAGGTAAAAAGACAGCTATTGTTGACGGATGCGGGATTCGGTTAAAGTCAAAGGACAGCATTAAAATTCAGGAAACGATTTTTCAGGTTTTTTATCTCAAGGGATAGAGGAGGATTGGAAAATCGAAAGATTACGGGGGATAAGGAGAAAGCGGTATGAGTGTTATTCTTTCTGTATACAGCAAAAATGCATTTAAGGAATTCGTTCTTCCGGCAGAAAACGATACGGAAGTTACTTTGCTTTTAGAGCATTCTATGTTTCAGATCCGTAAAGATATCGCGCTGAAGCTGGAAGTTCTGGACGGAAAATGGTATTTCCAGGAGATGGATGAACGGATACATATGGGCGACGTCGATTACGACAAAAAAGCACTGGAGGATCAGGACAGCTACACCCTGGTTTCGGCTTATAAGGAAGTGCTGGCCATTATGGTGCGCATGGTGGAAAGCCCCTTCGATGTCTATGATAAGTACAGCCTGCATGATATCAGCAAAGTGACCATAGGCACAGCCGCCGGAAATGCAGTGACGTATTCGGCGTTCTACGGCGGCGCACAGATTATCTCCGGGAGCCATGCAGAACTGAACAAGCAGCAGGAGCGCTGGATCTTAAATGACCGCAGTGCCAATGGCGTCTTTGTCAATGATATCCGCGTGCACGGAAGCCGTGTGCTGGAATTTGGCGATCATATCAATATCTGGGGGCTTCATATGGTCTATCTGGGAAAGATGCTGGCCGTTCACCAGTGTCCGAACCTTAAGCTGGATTTCTCGGTTCTCAAAAACTTTGATTTTCGGACAATCGAGCCAAAGATCGATCCGGCAGAGCCCCTGCACAGCGAAAAAGTATTTTACCATCGTTCTCCGCGGAATATGGAGTCTTTAGATACCGATACGATAGAGATCGAAGCACCGCCGGCTCCGGGGGAAGAGGAGGAGATGCCGTTAATCATGCTTATCGGCCCTTCGCTTACGATGATGCTTCCCATGATGATGGGGAGCGGCATGGCGATTATCAGCAGCAGGATGGGCGGAGCCTCCAGCGGCGTTTACATGTACACCGGATTAATTACCGCGCTGTTTTCCGGGATTTTCGGCGCTTATTGGGCGGTTTCCAATATGAAATATGCCCGGAAAAAGGCCAGGCAGAATGAAACCCGGCGCTTTGATGCCTACAGCGAATATCTTCTGACCTGTTCGGAGCAGGTGAAGAAAAAGTACATGGAAAGCATACAAATCCTTAAAGAGCGCTATCCGTCCGTGGATCAGGTGATTGGAAACGGGAGCAGGATATCCGATGAATTATGGGGAAGAAACCGTTCCCATGAAGACTTTCTGTACCATCGGCTGGGTGTGGGCGATCGCCCGTTCCAGATTGCCATCGAAGTTCCCAAGGAAAAGTTTCAGCTCATCAATGATTCCCTGGCGGATAAGCCTAAGTTTATTAAAGAAAGCTATAAAACCCTGCACGATGTCCCGGTGGGGGTTGATCTGGAAGAAAATACGTTAATAGGCATCGTCGGAGGAGAAAAAAAGGCAGGGGCCTATCCGGTGGTCTACACACTTGCAGCGCAGCTTGCCACACAGAACTGCTATACCGATGTCAAGATGGCGTTTATTACACGGGATGAAAAGTTTAACGGACAGGATGCGTGGAGCTTTGCCCTGTGGCTTCCTCATGTATGGTCGCAGAATAAAAAGAACCGCTATGTTTCCTTAGACCCTTCGCAGGCTAGTGATGTCTGCTATGACTTAACGCAGATTCTGCGCCAGAGAGGTGAAGAGATGTCGCTTCCCGGCGGGGAACGGATGAAATTTAACCCGCACTATGTGCTTTTTGTGGAAGATGAATCCCTTTTAAAAGGAGAGTTGATTAACAAATACATCTATGACAAGGAAAAAAATCTGGGAATTACCACGATTTTAATGGCGGAAAAATACGCGGATCTGCCCAATAATTGTGAATGCATTATTCAAAATGACACCGAATACCAGGGGATTTTTAATGTGAAAAGCGGACGAAATAATGGTATTCCGGTGAAATTTGACACGATGAACATCAAGGCTCTCTGCAAAATCGCCAAGATGCTTTCTCATTTAGAGGTCAATGAAGTAGAGGTCGGCGGCGAAATTCCGGGTGCAGTGACTTTTTTTGAGATGTACGGCGTTACCTCGCTGAAGGAGTTCAATGTTTTGGAGCGCTGGAAAAAGAACCGTACCTATGACAGCATGAAATCCTTGATCGGCATTAAATCCGGCGGGCAGTACTGCTATCTGGATCTGCATGAGCGTTATCACGGGCCGCACGGTCTGGTTGCGGGTACTACAGGTTCCGGTAAATCGGAAACCTTACAGACCTATATGCTTTCGCTGGCTTTAAATTTCAGCCCGGATGATATCGGTTTCTTTATTATCGACTATAAGGGCGGGGGTATGGGGAATCTGTTTTCCGGGCTTCCCCATATCTTGGGGCAGATTTCCAACCTTTCCGGAAATCAGGTGCACCGTGCCATGGTTTCGATAAAAAGTGAAAATCTCCGCCGTCAGAGGGTCTTTAATGAGAATGGGGTCAATAACATTAATGCCTATACGCGCCTTTATAAAAACGGGGAGGCCAGGCAGCCCGTGCCGCATCTTTTCATTATTATCGACGAGTTTGCGGAACTTAAGCGGGAAGAACCGGATTTTATGCGGGAACTGATCAGTGTGGCCCAGGTCGGACGAAGCCTTGGCGTACACCTGATTCTGGCGACGCAGAAGCCCAGCGGAACCGTGGATGATAATATATGGAGCAACTCCAAGTTTAAACTCTGTCTGCGGGTGCAGGATCGCCAGGACAGTATGGATATGCTGCATAAGCCGGATGCCGCCTATCTGACCCAGGCCGGAAGAGGCTATCTTCAGGTGGGCAATGACGAGCTTTATGAACAGTTCCAGTCCGGCTGGAGCGGGGCCATTTACGACGGGGAAGGCGGCAGCGCAAAACAGGTGATTGCACAGCTTTTAACCAGCACAGGAAGGGCAGGGCTTGTCGGAAACTATACCAAGAGCAAGAGAAAGGCAGCAGCAAAGTTAAACTGGATTGCCTCGTTATATGAGGTTGCCGTACAGACCGAAGGAAAAGATCTCTCGGTGTACTATAAGTTTCTGGAAGAAGCCGGTATTGAGTATCCTGAAAATGAATACAACTCCCGCCTTCTGCATAATTTCATGGATTTGTACGACGAAGCCTGTGCGGTCTATGCCGCGAAGCAAAAAGCGGAGGAGATCTGCCGCTATATTTTGGATGCCTCGGAAAGCCGCAAGCTGAAGCTGCCGGAGATGAAAGAAAAATCACAGTTGGACGCTGTGGTAGAACATTTAAGGCAAACCGCGGTTTCGTCAGGTTATCAGCAGCAGCAGCCTCTGTGGCTTCCCGTACTGCCGTGTCAGCTTGCTCTGTGTGCACTCGACGGATATGAAGAGCAGGCATTTGCAGACGGGCAGTGGCCCGCACAGGAAGCTCGCTGGGAATTAAAAGCTATGGTGGGACTTTGCGACGACCCGGCAAACCAGTTCCAGATGCCCCTGGTACTTAACTTTGCCCAGGACGGAAACCATGCCGTGTGCGGAACCGGTATGAGCGGAAAGAGCACCTTTTTGCAGACCGTGATTTATTCCTTAATGCAAAGCTATTCTCCGGAATATGTGAATTTTTATATTCTGGATTTCAGCAGCCGGATGATGGAAGCCTTTGCCCGGGATGCCCATGTCGGCGGGATTTTATATGAAAATGATTTGGATGCCGTAGGAAACTTTTTCCATATGCTGCAGTCCATGCTGCAGGAGCGAAAAGCATTGTTCAGCGGCGGAAATTATTATCAGTATGTGAATAAGAATGGAATGGTATGTCCGGCGGTTGTGGTTGTTATCGATAATATCGCCAATTTCCGTGAGAAAACGGATGAAGTCTACGATGATCTCCTCTTGCAGATTTCAAGGGACTGTACGGCAAACGGAATTTATCTGCTGATCTCCGGGGCCGGCTTTAATACCACGGAAATAAACAGCAAGCTAAGCGAAAATATCCGCCGCGCCGTATCCTTGGAGATGCAGGATAAGTTTGCCTACAGCGATATCCTTCGCTCAATGCAGATTTCAACTCTTCCCGAAGCCGGGATAGCCGGAAGAGGATTAGTGGATGTTGACGGTGTGATTCTGGAATTCCAGACCTGTATTGCTTTGGAGGCTGCGGACGATTATCAGCGTATCGAGCGTATCGCTGAGCGCTGCCATGCGATGACGGCATCCTGGACAGGAAAATCTGCAAAGCCCATTCCGCAGATTCCGGAAAAACCGGTTTGGTCTGTATTTTACGCACAGGAAGAAGTGCAGAAACAGATTGAAACTCCCGGCCTTCTGCCCGTGGGCTATAACCTGGCGACTGCGGCGATTACAGGGGTGGATTTAAAACAGACTTACTGCTATATGATTACCGGAAAGAAAGGAAGCGGAAAGACTAACCTTCTTCGGATTATGATAAGGGCGGCATCCAAAAAGCGCGGAAAGGTTGCGGTGGTCGAATTTAACAGTACAGAACTAAGCAGCGAGGCAGAAGCTCTCGGCGCAGAATATATCCAGGACGAAACCGAGTACCTTCGTCTGGTTGAGGAGCTGATTCCTCAGTTTCAGGAGAGAAATGCCGTGCGGCAGAGTTATAAGAAACAGGCCATGGAGGATGATGAAATCTTTGCGGCCATGGATAAGAATTATGAACCTTATTTTATTTTTCTTGCGGATCTTGTGGATTACACGGAAGTTCTTCACCGGAACGAACATCAGTACGGTATCGACGGCGCAATGACCAACTTCCAGGAAAAGGGTGCGATGCTGAATATCTATTTCTTTGCCGCATTAAATCCGGATAAGACAGGGAATGTCGTTGGCGAGAGTGTATTTGAATCCTTTACCTACTATAAAACAGGAATTCATCTGGGTGGATTTGCCGATTCCCTTACCCTTATGGAATTCCCGGGCCTGGGCTATAAAGAGCTTTCTTCCGGGGATAAACCGGGCTGCGGGCTGATGCCGCTGGGAAATACTTCCAGAACCGCACACATCGTAACGCCCTTTGCCAGAGGTGAGCGATGATTACCCATCTGGCGCTGTTAAAAAAGAAAGCCGAATATGAACAGCTTTTAAAGGTTATCCAAAAGTATGCGGCAATTTATACCGACGAGATGTGGTCTTATCTTTATGCCCAGAGTGTTTCCGGGGCAGAAGCGCTGCTGGCTGCGGAGCCGGTGCTGGACTTCATCAGTTGGGATGTAACGGTGAAAGATGCATTAACGGCCCTGGAAAAAATGCGCAGTTTCCACCGCGATGCGTTTTTAATGGTGGTTGCCGATATTTCCGTATCGCCCATGGCTTATTTAAAGCCGGGGATTTTTCCGGGGGCGCTCCTGATGAAGCCGGTGAACCGCCAGGACTTAGAGCAGGAGATGAAGGATTTATTTGAAGTGCTGACAAAAAGATTTGACTGCGGGCAGGCGGATACCTTCCTGGTGGAAACGCGGGAGGGAAAACAGTACATTCCGCTGGGGCAGATTGACTATTTCGAGGCAAAGGAAAAAAAGATCTTTGTCCGCACAAAAAGCTGTGAATACGGGTTTTATGATGCCTTAGAGGCTCTGGAAGACCGTCTTCCCGCAGGTTTTGTGCGCTGTCATCGAAGCTATATCGTCAATATGAAACGGGCAAGGAACTTAAATCTGTCCGAGCATGTGATTGTAATGGCGGACGATGTGGAAGTTCCCTTTTCAAGAAGCTACAGAAAAGCCCTTAAGGAGTATTTAAAGGATGAGTGAACGTGCTGTATTTTTATCGCGGCTGGAATTTTCAATAATGCTGATTGCCGGAGGGATCGAAGAAATTGCCTGTTTTCCCCTGCCAGGGGCGAAAGAGGTGGATGAACGGCAGATGATCAAAGCCGTCTACGGTCTGGTGCAGGAAGGCTTGCTTACGGTGGAAGCGGATGGAATAAAGCTGTCCAAAGAAATGGAGGAAAGCATTGCGTCGATGAAAGCCTCTTCGGGTTATCTGCTTATGGAATCCGGCGATGAAGGGCAGCCGCAGAGGATGATTTATCCCGGGAACGTGGCGGTTATTTTGGAAAATACAGCAGGAACAGGGAAGGATTTTCGCCTGTCTGCCAAAGCGCAGAACGAGTTTTGGGCGTGGATGGAAGAGATCATGGAAATCCCGGCAGCTGAAGCCGTGTCTGAAAATGAGGCGGCGGAGCTGATCGAGATCAATGCACTGGCAATTCATGAACGAGAACTTCTGCAGGAGTGCACTTATCCGGGAGCAGGTTTGGGCATACGTTTATGGATAGAAAAAATTAAGGACAGGCTGGGGGATGTTCCCTGCACGGGAATCCGCTTTATACAAAACAGCAGCGGGCGTTTGTGCCGTGATTTAATCCTGTGCCGGGGCTGTGCCAACCTGTGGTTTTTATGGTGCGATCCGGATAAGGATCTTTTGTCCGGGAAAGGAAACCCCGTGCAGATTATGCCCGATGCCGTTGAAACAAGAAAGGAACTACAGACGTTTTTCTGGAGGGAAGTAAGTTAAAATGATTATTGTGGATATTGAAGTACCTTCCATGGAGAGGAAGTATCAGTTTAATGTTGAGGAACAGGTTCCTGTAGAAACATTAATTGCAGAACTGGCGGAGGTTATCGCGCAGAAAGAGCAGTGTGCGCTTCAGGGCAATGTGGCGGAACTCTGCCTTTGTTCGGAAGAGAGCAGGCGTATTTTATCCTACCGGGAAAGTCTTGCGGAGCAGGGAATCTGCAATGCCGACAGGCTTTTGCTGGTGTAATCGGTTATTCGTCAGCAAAAAATGACGCTTTGTCAGGATTTACCGATATGGAAAAGCGGCTGTGCTATAGTTAGGGCAGTCAAGGAGAACAACAAGATGCAGGTGAATATAAAGACAATACCCATGAAGCAGATACCGGAGGATATGGCGCAGATACGAAGAAAAATCAATACCTGTGAAATGGAATTGGCACAAATCCGAAAGGAACTTGCAGAATTAGAGTTATCGAATGTAGAAGAACCGCTTGGGCGGATTCTTCAGTGCGAAAAAAAGCTTGCACATTTTGCGCGGTACTGCATCCTGTTTGGGACGGCAGCCGCACAGATATGCTGCCAGTATGAAAACACGGAGGCCCGGATTATCGATTACAGCGAAAATGTAAAGAAAAAGGCATTGCGGGAATCGGTGAGCAGGAGAAATTTAAGCGATCTGCGCGGTTTATTAGAGAAAATGATGTGGTAGAGGGAGGCGGTCAGATTGGCAGTCAGGGAGATTGCAGTGAATACGGCAACACTTGCCAGGGATACGGCGCAGCTTACGACGCTGCTTGCAAGACTGGAAAAAGACAAGGCAAAGATGGTTCAGGAAATCCAGGAATTAAACCGGATGTGGCAGGGCCCTTCCAATCAGGCGTTCAATGACCAGTTTAAGACGGATTGTACATCGTTGGATAATCTTTGCAGGACGATTCGTGAGATGATTGGGGCGATGGAAAATGCCAAAAGAGAATATGACCAGTGTGATAACCGGGTGAATGCCCTGGTCAGCGCACTGAAAATATAGTTTGGGAGGGATGAAGATGGCAGTGTGGACTCCGCAGGCGATAGCATCGGTGAGGGCCAGGTTTTCCGGTTCATCGATTTTGGTGGATACCAATACCATGGTTGCAAAAGCCAATGTCGTATCGTCCGTAATCTCTGACCTGGAGCGGACATTTGACGAACTGCAGAGAGTGGTTGGCCGGACGTCTTCTTACTGGGTGGGAGAAGCCGGGAACCATCACCGGAGGATGTTTGAAGACGAGAGGGAAGATATTTCCTACATTCTTGTACGGCTGAAAGAGCATCCGGAGGATTTAAAGCTGATGGCGAATAATTTTGAAACCACGGAGCGCGGGCTTACCGAGGTAAACCGTTCGCTTCGCACGGACTATATTTAGGAGGCTGCAGGATGAAAAGCAAATCACGGATTAAGATGAACTTTGCAAAGGCAAGGAATGATGCGGCGGGTATCGATCAGGTGGCGGCAAACCTGCGCTCCCTTTCCCGAAATCAGCTGAATTCCTCCATAAATAACCTGTCGTCAGCGTGGACAGGGGCCAATGCAAGGCTGTTTTTAAGAAAAGAGGGACAGCTCCAGAACGATATCGAGCAGACCGCCCGGGCGTTAAATGAGATTGCAGACGATATCCGCAGAATTGCGCAGCGTGTCTACGACGCAGAGATGCGGGCCTATGCGATTGCCGCACGCAGGAGAAATTAAGAAGCAGAGGCGTTTTCGAAGCGTTTTTTAAAACCTCAGGGCGATGCCCGGGGCAGAACAACTATATTCGGTAAATTGCCTGAATATCAGGTAGTTGCAATAGATAAAAAATCAGGAGGATGAATCATGGCGAAAATCAGAGTAACACCGCAGACACTTAGACAGAGAGCAGACGAGCTTGAAACCCTGAACAATAAGTTTAAGAATGAGGTAGAGAAGTTAAGAACCTTAAACGGAACGTTAGGGCAGCAGTGGAGAGGAGATGCCCGCACGGCATTTGACCGGGAATTTCAGAAAGATGTTCAGAAATTTGAACAGTTTATTAAGGGTATCATGGATTTTATCCGTGTGCTTCGTCAGAATGCGGATGAGTATGATCGGGTAGAAAATACCAATACCAGCATTGCCCGCGTAAGAAAATCTTAATGCGAAAAAACGGTAAAGAGTAAAGACGACAAACAAAAAAAGAAAAGGAGATTCTACTATGCAAGGTGAATTATTAGTAACCCCTCAGGTGTTGAAAACAACATCAACTTCTTTCGGACAGAGCAACCGTACCGTAAATTCCACAATGTCTACGATGATGCAGAAGGTAACTTCTCTGCGGAGCGCTTTTGAAGGCGATGCGGCTTCGGCTTATATCCAGCAGTTCTCCCGTCTTCAGGAAGATATGAACCAGGTAAATAAAAAGATTGCTGAACATGTACAGGATTTGCAGGAGATGGCAACCAATTACGAGAAGTCAGAAAGCAAGAATGTTCAGGCAAACCGCTCATTGAAGACCGATTATATTTAAAGATGAATCTGAAAAAGAAAGGCTTTGTCCCGGGAATCCGGGGTAAAGCCTTGAGAGGATTGGAAGAACCGATGAAGAATATATGGGGAAAAACGTTGTTGACAGGGCTGCTGGCTGCGGCTTTCTGTGTGCAGATTGTATTTGCCGCCTACACTGGGGGGATTTACAGTTTTGCCGTAAAGGATAAAGAGATTATTTTATATGTTCAAAATCCCGGGGATGGCTGTGAAATGCAGTGTCAGATTGGGACGAGTGAAGCCGAAAGGATTGAAAGCCATCCCATTGCCGAGGAAGAAATTCCGATAGAAACCATAATTTTACTGGATAATTCCCTTTCGGTTACGGAAAAATACCGTCCGCTGATCCGCACGATTATGTCGGAGCTGGCGGCAAACCGGATGGAGAGGGAGCAGTTTACCATCGCGGTATTTTCAGATGAGATACAGTATCTGGTCCAGAAATGCGGGGATTATGCGCAGGTAAAGCAGGCGATTGACCAGATTACCTATCAGGATCAGGAAACCTATCTTACCGATGTGCTCTATGCGATGTTAGAAGAAATCAATAAAGAAAACTCTGCAGCACTGAAACGTATCATTATTATTTCAGATGGTGTTGATAATAAATCCATTGGTTATACCAAAGAAGAATTATATGCTGCCCTGGAAAAAACACCTTATCCGATTTTTACCCTGGGCTGCACCTATAAAAAGAATAATGAGCAGTTAAAAAATATGTTCGCCCTGTCGAGAACGACCGGCGGGGAATCGTGGATGCTCGACGAAGTGTCCGATCCGATGGAGGTTATCCAGAAAATCGCCGAGTTAAATCAGGCACTTAAAGTTACCGTAACGCCAAAGGATAAGGAATGTGACGGAACAAAAAAAGGAGTTAATCTGGTAATCACGTCCGGAGAACAGAGCATTTCGGATTCGGTTGAAGTGATGATGCCGTTTCACACAATTGAAGAAACCACAACGGAAGAGGTAAAGCCGGTGCCGGAAACAACCGTTCCTGTACCGACGACGGAAGCAGAACCGGAGCTGCCGGAACCTGAAGAAAAAAAGAATTTTCTTCCGCTGATCCTTATCGGGGTGGGGATGATGCTTGTGGGTCTGCTTGCGGCAGTTGTGATTGTCCTTGCCCAGAGGCAGAAAAAGAAAAACCAGTTTGTTTCCGCCAAACCCAGACGGGAAGATGATGTGCCGGGGGCGGATACGGATGTGGTAAAGCGGACGACCAAAATGGCCGGTGTCGAGGAAGCCCCCAGGCGCTCGACGATGTTTGTGTGGGGAGAAGAGGCCGTACATACCCTGATTCTTGAAGATGTTAATAATCCTATCCGGCGCTTTGAAGTATCCTTAGATTCTTCCGTGCTGGTGGGCTATAACGATGAGTGCCAGATTCGGTTAAATTATGAGGAAACCGTGTCGGGAAGGCATTGCCGGATTTACGGGGAAAACGGGAAGGTTTATGTGGAGAATTTAAGTCGTTCCAACGGCACCTATATGGACGGAAAGCAGGTTGTGGGGGGAGCAGAGATTTATACGGGATGCGTATTAAAACTGGGCAATTTGATGATGAGGGTTGAAATTCGATAATGAGTATCCGTTATACGGCGTTGAGTGAGATTGGGCTGAAGATGAATGAAAACCAGGATGGTTTGTTTTGTGCCGCAGATGGGGAAAGCGGGATTTTCCTTGTGGCTGACGGTATGGGCGGCCATCAGGACGGAGCGTGGGCCAGTGCGGCGATTGTGAAAAAAACCTCCGTTTGGTGGGATGGCTACAGGGCTTCCTTATCCCGTCCGGGATTCTTTGGCGGAGTGGAGGAACTGAAAAAAATTTTTTCTGAAGTCAACCAGGAAATTTATTCCGGTACGAAAAAGGGGGAACTTTGCGGGTCTACGCTGGTTGCCCTGTGGGTGGATCACGGCGCATGGGCTGTGTTTTCCTGCGGGGACAGCCGCTGCTACCAGGGAAAGGGGCGGTGGTTAAAGCGGGAATTCTGCCAGCTTACCAGCGATGATGTCTGGGAAAACCAACAGCAGATGATTGCGGGACTGAGCGAAGATGAGATTAAGAGGAATAAAAATTATGGACGCCTGGTGCGGGCCGTGGGTGTACAGCCGAAGTTCCAGTGCGCCGTACAGAGTGACTCCTGCAAAGAGGAAACGCTGTTTATGCTGTGCAGTGACGGGATTTATAAGTACTGCCCGGAAGAATATTTAAGGAAACAGGCAATGGAAGCGCTGCAGGGCAGGGATCTGGATCAGGCAGCAGCAAATATCCGAGAGCAGGTGCTTAATAACGGGGCAGGGGATAATCTGTCGCTGATGCTGGTACTAACAGGGGATGACACAGGAGAAGCAAGGCGCGGGAGTAACCGAAGAATAAAGAGAAAGGTGTGGTCGTGGTATGAGTGAATTTAAGATAAAGTCGCAGAACGTGCGGTCTTTGGCACAGGATTTAAACAATATCGCCCGGCAGATGCAGGGGCTGGAAGATCAGATACGAAGAATTCAAAACGGGCTGAGTTTTGAAATTGCACAGAAAGAAAGAATCCGACAGCGCCTGCGGACGGCACAGAATAATACAGCGTCCCACAGCAGAAAAATATATAGTTCTACATCGACTTTGCAGAATGTTGTTAATGCTTATGAAACTACTGAACAGCGCCTTGTAGGGAAACGGGTGCCAATGGCTGAGATGGTGAAAATGACAGCAATGTCTGAGGTTAATGAACTTGCTGTTATTACTCCGGCCGGTCCGGGAGCAATACTTCCTCCTATTGGAGTTGTACCTCCGGTTGCAATTGGGGGATTAATTGGAAAACTAATTGATGGATCTTCTCCCTGGAATAAGCATCATGAAAGGGAAACGAAGGATAAATATGGAAAGTATGAGTATGAATTTGATGATTATAAAATAGACCGAGATAAAACTTCTTTTCATTCCAAGAATAATGAAAAAGAAGAATTAAAAGGAAGCAAGATCGATCCGGTAAAATTATGGGAAAAGAGCTGGAAAGATACCCATTCTGTATGGCATACGGGGGATATGGTTGGCGACAAAGACGGCACACATTCCACCTATAATTTTGATTTTTTAAAACGCGAAACATCGGCAGAAATTTATGGGGGATTGTATTATACCGATCCGGAAACCGGAGCGAAAAAGTTGCGTATGGCGGCAGGTGTATCTTTGGGATTTACGATGTCAGCTTTTTCAGCAGATGCCGAGATGCAGCTTGGAAATTCTAATCTGGGAGGATATGTAAAGAGTGAAATTGAGGTTGGAAAGGTAGAAGTAAAAGGAACAGGAACGATTGGACTTAGGGATGCTCAAGGAAATTTTAATCCGACACTTCATGGAAAAATATCTGCGGAGGCGATTGGAGCAGAAGCATCTGTGAAAGGCGGCGTGAAAGTAGCCGGGGCGGATGTCGGAGTAAAAGCATCTGTAAATGTAGGAATTGGTATCCATGCAGAAGCCGGATATAAAGACGGGAAATTTAGTCTGGATATAGGAGCTTCCTTTGGTATTGGCGGGAGTGTTAAATTGGAAGTTGACGTAAGCGGCACGGTTAAGGCTGTATCTGGCGCAGCCAAGTCTGCCTGGAATACATTTACCGGATGGTTTAAGTAGCGCAGCCAGTATATGCTTGTGAGAGTTAGAACATAAAGTTATAATAAGACTGTCCTGCCGGAAGTTGTCTTCGTACATAATTGTCCTGAAAAAGGCAGGAAAAATAAAAAGAAGAAAGGAATATTAGTATGACAAGAGATGTTACGTATTTTCCAATTGGAAGCATGGTTGTCTTAAAGGACTCAACGGCAGCAACGATGATTTCCGGGTATCTGGCAGAAAATGAAACCGTGCCCGGATATATCTGGGATTATTGCGGTTTTATGTATCCGATTGGACTGCGGGATGAAAATGAAGTCTATACCTTTGATCATACGCAGATTGATCAAGTATTGGCTATAGGCTATCAGGACGGGGAGTATTTTGCGTTTATGAATCATTTAAAAGGGGTGGCTGAAAAGATGGCTGCAATTGAGGATGCTGAAAGCAGCAGCCAGGAAACAACAGAGGGTGAGAGTGAAAAAAAGAGAACATCTGACCAAGAAATGAAGGGTCAGGAAATTGAAGATCAGGAACAGGGAGGGAATAATTGATGTTTGAGCGGACATTGCCAATAGGTTCGGTTGTATCCTTATACGGCGGCGAAAAGCGGCTGATGATTTTGGGCTATGTGAAATATTTACGAGGGGATGACAGCGGTAAGGTGTATGATTACTGCGGCTGTACATATCCGGAAGGATATGTTGGTTCGGAGGCTACAGCCGTTTTTAATCACGAAGATATTGAGCATATTTATGCGTTGGGATTCCAGGATGAAGTGCAGTTTGAATTTCGTGAAAAATTAGAAAGAATTCTTGAAGAACGTGATGATAACAAGGAAACGGAATCAACCGAAGAAACATAAATCCAGGAATTAGCGGCAATGCCGCTTCTATTCCCTTCAGGAACAGGTATAGCTTTGCAGTATGCTTTATGAAGCGATGTACCGAAAGAACCTGAAGAAATATACCTGATATAACAGGAGGAATGAAGAAAGGAGAACAGAATGAGAAAATTGATGAAACGGGGGATTGCCATGATGCTGACATTCGCACTTATGGTTCCCTACCAGCCGGCTATGGCGGCATTGCGATCTTCCCCAAGTGTTTCACAGGCAAGTGAAAGCACAGAAAACGGAGAGAATGAGAAAAAGGCAACCCCAGGGAATGCCCAGAAAGAAGAACCAGTTTCAGAAGATACGGAAAAAAAAGAATCCGTTTCTGAGGACACGGCTAAAAAGGATCTGACATCCAAAGAAGAATCAGCAGCAGAAAATGAATCCGTGCCGTCCAGGCAGTATACGCATGAGGCAATGCTTCAAAATGCGGAAGAAGCGGATGAATCTAATGATATTATCTATGTTTATACAAGAGAGGGAAGTAAAATTGTAAGGACGGGAAGTGAAGAGGAATTTCCGGGATCAAGCTATGAGTTTTTTGAAGAAGATGGCAGTTATACGATTAAACTCACAGATAAAAATCCCTTCTTCCCTTACCGGGTGAGATTTTATGATCAAAATAAAGATGAAGATGTCCAGAAATATTTTATGAATCCTGATGACCAGGTGAAGATTGGGGAACATACCTTCCATATATCTGCTGATTTTGACGGGACGGCTATTACAAAGATCAATTTCAAAATAGCTGGTAATACCGTTCCGCTTTATCTGAACAGTGAGTTTCCTGAAGATGAATCCGAAGGAACAGAAGCATATTCTTTGTTACCGTTAGAAAGAGGATCTTTAAGGGCAGATCTTTCAAAATATACACCGGCAGAACTTACCATGGTGGGTCTGGAAATATTTGCAGGGAAAGAACGTACAGACAGTGGTAAAGTAATGTTCAGATATGATGATGACGGTAATTATACGAATTATGGTGATGACAACTATACGATTAATGTAACAGACGATATATTGGATTTAAGCCACGATACAGCATCCGGGGATGAACTGCATTTGGAAATGATTGCAGGAAAGGACAGTCAGCTTGCAGCAGATAACATTCGTTACACTGTGAATTTAAAAACGGCTTTTTCCGGAAAATGGCTTTTGCCGACGGTCTACACGCAGGATGCTGAAGGAAAACGAAGCGAAAAAAGAGTGCTGTGGGATCCTGTTGACGATGAAGAAGGAGGAAATTTTTATCAGGATCTTGAGTTTAGTCAATATTCTGACTGGAATGAACGGCGTCTGGATATTAATATTTTATCGGAACAGTTAGGAGATACAGAAGAGGCATATATTCAATTAAAAATAAATAAGGATATTTTTCCAGGAAGAGATTTTAAAGTTTATGAAGGTTCTTTCACTTCTGCGGCAGAGGCTAAATCTGGAAAAGAAATTACGAACCAGATTTGCAATAGCGATATGACGAAGGCGGATGCCGGTTATTTGATCAATGTAGACGACGATACAGAAGTAACGATGGTGATGTTTGATGCCAAGGGGCAGGTAATCGGATGCCTGCCATTCTATCTGTATCTGGAAAGCATTGCTACGGCCGATATTAATTTTTCTTTTTATAAGAAAAGCGGATTCAATCAGGAAATTGAAAATGTCCTCAATAAGAGGCGGGTCAAAATGGTTGATGGAATCGATTATTATACGCTGAATCTCTATGAAGGCTATGCTGCCGACCAGCTTTATTATCTGCGATTAAACTATAATATAATCGATCCGGAGGGCGCAGCAATTTTGCTTGCGGCGTATGCAGGAAAGTATTCTTCCATGAAAGAAGCAGTAAGTGAAGGTGCGGCGGATATTAAAGATGTACTTTTCGGAAGTGATGGCTATTACAAAGATTACAGCCAGGGTATTTTCTTTACGATTTTTGTAGAGGAAAATGGGAAAACAAAAACCTATCAATATCATTTTCAGACGGAAGAAGGAGTTTCTCCGCCTTCCCAGAAAAGTAACAACACATGGATAACATTTACAAATTTACTTGATAAGGACGGAAAAGTTATTGATGTAATTAACCTGAAAGATAGTGAAGATTCTTATGCTGACGGACACTATTGGACAATGCTGGTTCAGGAGGATGTGGATTTAACGGATCTTAAACCCGTGTTTCACACGGCAGATGACAAGATGAATGTGTATACGAGCAAGGGGAAAGAAAAAAGCGGAGAAACTTCCCATGATTTCTCCAAAGGTCCGATTCAATATACCAGTTCGGCAGAGAGCGGAAAAAATGCCAGAAATATATGGCTGCAGGTAGTAAAAGCAGGGGTTTCTAATGGCAGTCTTTATATTAATAGTCTGGGTGATGAAGCCGCCCATACCAAAGTAGAAGACGGTGTTACTTACTCTACCCGTGAAGTACTTCTGGATGGCCGGTATGATTATCAGCATGACCTTTTGTTGGTTAATGTCGGAGATAAAGCAATTCCGAACCTTTCTGTGGAATTAGTGTCCGATGAAGTGGAACTGGATCCCTACTGGACACTAGATGGAAAAAATGAATTATCAGATGTCACACACAATGGAGAGAGTACAAGATTTAGTGGCGGAAGCCGTTATCAGTGGAATTTGGCAAAACTTCGTTTCAGGGCAAAAGAAGGCTTATCAGATGGACGGGATGTAAGCGGTACATTAACCATTAAATCCGGTGACAGCAAATTAATCGTATTGACCTTGACAGGAGTTATTGGTGACCCATCGATTACGATAAAAGATATACCGCAGGCCGTAAAGTATGTTCCCTATGGCATTATGCTCCAGAACAATAATAAATATAGCTGGAACCGGCCGGTTTACAGCTTAGTTAAGGGAGAATTGCCGCCAGGAATGGAATTAAAGGAGAATGGTGAGATTTATGGTGTTCCAACAGAAGTAGGAGAATATACTTTTACTGCTCATATGGAAAACAGTTACCGGGATTTTAAAGGCAGTGAAAAGGAATTTACTCTGACTGTCATTGAGAATACGGATACTAATGTTGACGGCGCAACGGATCAGGACTATATGCTGACACAGCGTATACAGAATATGGAACTTAATTTGGTCTATGAACAGACTATGATTTCCGATGGTATATATGATGAATTTACATATATTTTCCTCGATGGCGTGAAGCTGGAAAAAGATGTGGATTTCACATCTGAATCTGGAAGTACCAGAATTACTATTCGAAAAGAAACACTGCAGGCAAATAACACACCTGGACGGCACACTTTGGGAATTGAGTTCAGAACAGGAGATGCAAAGGTGTTAAAGCGGGCTGCACAGAACTATTACCTCGACGGGCGCAGCAACAATAATAACAATAATAACAATAATAATTCCAACAACGGCAGCCATTCCGGTGGCGGAGGTGGCGGCGGACGCAGCAGCAGTGGCGTCAGCAGGACGAACATCAGCGTTCCCCGCGATCCAAAGAAGGGTTATTACAATGCCCAGACAGGAATTATCACCGGTGAAGGCGACGGCTATTCCCGTTGGGTAAACGATGAATTTGGATGGAAGCTGATTTATGCGGATGGAACACCGGCTATCGGGCAGGTAACACAGTTAGCTGACGGAACTGCCGCAGAACAGGTTGTCTGGGAACAGATTAACGGCGCATGGTATGCCTTTGGCATTACCGGTTATCTGAAATCCGGATGGGTTTGTGATTATCAGTTAAATGGCTGGTATTTCATGACGGAGAATGGGATGTATTCCGGATGGTACGCGGATGCGCAGGATCAGTGCGTTTATTACATGGAACCCGGGAGCGGAAAACTTGCAACAGGGTGGAGAATGATTGACGGCAAGTGGTATTATTTTAATGAAACTTCCGCCGCACCAACCTGGAATTATAATGCGGTAACTGGAGTGTGGGTTTATAATCCAATAGCCGGGAATAAGCCCTATGGTGCTGCCTATATTAATGAACCGACACCGGACGGATATTTTGTTGGAATTGACGGTGTTTGGGACGGACAGGAAAAAGAATAAATGTCTTGTTAATGAATTAAAAAACTAATTTAACCTGTTGTGCTACTTACATAATTCAAACAGCATAATCTGATGACAGGGCTAAAAAAGCCCAAAAAGTCCCTCTCTAATTCTGAAAGCTAAAATTTTCAGAAGATTAACTGCTTGATTTTTCCAATGTCACAGGGTGCCTGGAATATACTGTTGAATGCCATACACAGGTTATGTCCCAATATCTTGTTCTGCAACCGGGTGCATAACCCCCTGAAGCTTTTCGCGAGTACCCTTTCTGCATTCAGCTGCTCACTAAGCTGCGAGAATACCGTTTCTACCCTTCGCCGAAAGCGGAAGATTAGCTTCCGTATTTCTGTGGGCCAGTTATTCTTATAATTAGAAGGTTTCAGTGACATCAGGCATATCCCTTTCCTGCGCATGTCATCAAAAAGAGCTTCTCCGGTATACCCTTTGTCCCCGAGGATTACCAGGCCACAGCGTTTCTCCGCGAGATCACGGAGTCCTTCCCTGTCATCCACGGATGCCGGGGTGACCTCAAATGCTGTGATATAGCCTTCCAGCGTGATCAGGGCATGGACCTTGAAGCCGAAATAAGTTTCTTTTTTGGAAGGACACCTTCCGTAATTTGCCCCGTCCGCACGGAATGAACGACAATAACGCGCTCGCCCGAACTTGCAGACCGGAAGGGGAAAGCTGTCAATCACAAAATAACGGCTGGCTGGTATGGGAAAGGACTGGGTCAGTTTCTGCCGGAGCAGTTCTGTCACCTGTAAAAGTGCCCTCCTAGTGCGGTTAAACCGGGTACGGCAGCAAAGCATGGGGAAGAGATGCCGATAATTACGTTTCACAAAGGAATACCAGGCATTTTCAGAATCCATCCCGATAAGCTCACCGCAGATACTCAGGGTGATAATTTCTGAGTCAGACATTTTTGCGGCATCCACATTTCTTCTTTGGGAAACAGAAGCAGGGACAAACTGTTGGTACAGGTCATCAATAATCGTGTAAACAAGCAAAATAAAATCTTCAAAAGTTGCTATGAGAGTGGTATAATCATCTTGAAACTTCAACATCATGTG
>ERZ808028.415-NODE-415-length-37545-cov-5.789500_pt1 | contig 37545 bp, 44 predicted proteins | sample MGYA00380184_ERZ808028 | MGnify/ENA primary metagenome ERZ808028 (study PRJEB31490, sample SAMN06133397) | mouse gut metagenome | isolation source: J8_1 | host: mice | place: China: Chengdu | collected 2015-05 ...
TTTTTTTTGTTTTCCAGAACCTGATCATATAATATGCAAATGAAAAGGAAGCTATTCCGAAGGGCGTCTGTGTAGAAAGAAACAGGCAAGCACAAAAGTGCCTGCCCGTTGATGTGATTTGTACAAAGCTCAAATCTGTTACGCTTTGGGTTCAGTAGCCCTGGGGAGTATCAAGCATATCTGCATCCACAAGATGCCAAGTGCCGTCGGTTCCTTTTTCTGCGCGCATAAGCAGAAACGCACCAAACATGGCGTCCACGGGGTTGCCATCGCCGTCAAGAATAAAAGTTGTAATTGGATCCCCGTCGCGCCTGGAACAAGCACTGTAAATAACGAAATAGCCTTCCGCATCCATGTGGCCAGCAATTGGAGCACCACGGATATAAGATTCGATATCTTCCATGTTGCAGGTTATTTTCACAGCGGTCTGCTGTCCACAAAAATCAGTGTAGAGGACCTTAACCAAAGTCTGCCCATCCAGCAGAATCGCCTCAGGGCAGTTGGCCTTCACCCAGTCAAGCGCCTGCTGTTCAGATAGGCAGGAGTACTGGCTTCCTGGGGTATCTACAGAACCATCGGTAATAATTTTGACAACATTGTCTCTGCCAATCTGGATTCCGTCAATAGCATCCTCCTGCTTTTTGATTTGAGCAATGACTAAGTCTCCATCCTGTTTGGTGGTTGAAACCCACCAAAGTGGATCACCGATTTCGAAATTTGTTTTAATATCCATTTATATTCTCCTTTTCCCCCTGGTCTTAACAGAAACTACCGGTTTTCCGTAACTTCTGAAGCTCCTCCCGCAACACGTCTCCCTCAAGAGTAGACTCGACGTTCCACTGCCCATCAAACCAGGCATAGAAGCTACGCCCGGGATACTGAGCCAGGCGAGGGAAATCGTCGGGGTAGGTGGCGTGCCCCTTCACCTTGGCAGTTTTGCCGGCAACGGCATTGAGGATGATGGGGATGTCCGGGTCACGCTTGGCACCCTCCGTACTTGCTCCAAAGTCATACTCAATCTGCTTGGCGAAGAAGTCTTGGATCACGTAGATAAACCGGTAGTTTGGCATATCTGCCAGTTCCGTAACGGTGAAGTCGCCCTCATCGATGATAGAGCAGATAGTCAGAGCGATCTCCTCCAGAGTCATGAATGACCCAAACTGCTCGTTGATGGCCTTTTCCAGAAGATACTGGGCCACATCGGGGGTCAGCTTCTCGAACGGGGACTTCTGCCCGTTTTCCGCAGCGGCGGCCAAAGCCTGGTGGGTTTCGTCGTTCAACGTAGCCAAAGCCATGGTGAACTTGAGGTTGCGCAACTCCTCTGAGCGTGCGTTCAAAATTGTATCATAGACTCCTTTTCTCATTATCTTATTCTCCTTCCTGTACCCCAGGCAGCTCAATACCAGGCATCTGGGGTTCGCTCTGTTCCATAGCGCCGGCAGCCAGGGCACGCAGTGCAATTTCCTGCATACGGTTTGCCTGCCATGCCTCTAATTCGCCCTTGACCTCGGTGGAGGTCCGCTCCATCTGCTCGTTAAACTGCTTTTGAATGAAGGGAATCCCATCAGTGATGGAATTCTTAGCCGTTCGCAGCAAGGAGAGCAGCTCCTCACGGTCCGCCTTTGTCAAAGATTTCTTTTGCAGAAGCTCTGTGGCGACCGCAATAGCCTTATCCATAGCGTCGGTAGATGTCATAACATCATTTTGGAACTCCCGCTCAAACTGTTCCTGCTTGGAAATAGAGGGGCAGGGTTCTACTTCTCCGCCATTCCAGCGGATGGTGCAGGGGACCCCGTTGCCCATACCGATAGAGGAGACGAACTCCGCCCACTGGTTCTGTGTCATCTCCAACTCACAGATGAGCCCGTGAGAACTGTACCAGTCGCGGGACAGTTCTCGAGTCAGCTCGCTGTGACGGATCTGGATGCGGATGGTATTCCGATGCCTGACAGATGACCCATACATGGCATGGGCCCCAGAGGACTGGGTCCGGGTAACACTGATGGATCCAAAGCTGGGGTGAGATATTTTCTTTTCAAACATCAGGACACCTCCACGCCAGATTCATAGTCGATCTCCTGAGACTCATCCAGGTAGAACGACTCCTTGGGCAGTCCCTCGGTTTCGATGACCTGGTCCATAGCCTCGGCCAGGGTCTTGGCAGTGGTCCGAACGCGGCCATACATCTGCCAAACGGTAGCTATGGAGAAAGTCCGCTTGGTAGGGAAGGGGCCTTCCTCTTCGGTGGCCAGAAACTGCTGGGGGATAGAGTTCTCATTGATAATTAAATCAATGGCTGCCACCAAGCTCACTTCGTGCATCCTGTTCTCCAGCGGGTCAACAGCAAAGCACACATTCTCACCAGGCAAGGCCTGAACAATTGTTGTTTCCAGCCCCAAAGCCTCCACATCGGCCGCAAATGCGGCGAGGTCTTCGTTGGAGCCAACACAGAGGTACACAGGGCAGGGACCGGACAGGTTCTCGATTTTGTAGTAGTTATACATGTTTTATTTCCTCCCTTAATCAATCAAAAAATTTCCCAGTTTGTTTACTGTGGGCCAGTCAATAGAGCCAACCAAATCCCGCAGCTTGTGGACGTCCACCTCACAGGCTTCCTGGGGCAGAGCCATCTGCAGTGCTTCCTCGACGGTCAGGTGAGCCGGATCGCCGCCGTTGGCAAGGATGTTACCAATAAATGAAGCGAAGGGGAAGCCGTCGGGGACGTGAAAGAAGGAATCGCCAACACGGCAGTTTGCTTTCCCGCCATCCAGCATGGGCAACTCGATGCCCCGGCCAATTTTGAGAGTGCCGGGGATTCCGAGGAAAGAGCCATCATCGATATGGCGCTCCTCGCTGGGATTCAGCGGACGGACATTGTTGTCTTCATCGACAATCAGGATGTGATGGCAAGCCTGGCAGGAAAAGACCATCTTCCTGGATTCCTTTACTTTGTGGATGGAACCACAGAGCGGGCACATGAAAATGCGCATGTGTATTAACCTCCCTTTGTGTTTATGTATTCCTTTATTGGGATCTGAGGGAATGGTATGCAAATAGGGAGATTTTTATTCTATGTTGGAGGGAGGTAGTTCTTTTTGTAGTGGGGATTGCTTCCATTGGTAGATGCGAAAGTTTGGAGTCTCTGGTATAGTAACTACCTCCCTTTTGGTGGATACAATAAAGCGTGGTGGGAAGATTTCCCCAGAGCTCCAGACCAATGTGTTTTGAATTACCACGCCGATCGATGCCAATAGATATGAGTACTCGTTGTTTCAAACACGGATGCGGGATGGTCATAGTGGCATAGCAGAGTTGGAGGGCTGTCCAAATACCATCGATCGTTATGGCTGACCAGTGTCAATGGGCTGAGGGAAGCAAAAAATCCCTACACCACATTTTCTCATATCCACCGAAAAAGAGTCTAATCAATGGGCAGATAGGTGGAAGCTTTCCATATATAGAGATAAGTCAATATGTCGTAGAAGAAGTGGGGGGGGAGGAGTAGCCCGCAGGTATTCAAACAAAATTTTCTGAGGAAGAAAGCCTTGCTGCATGCCGGTTGGAATTGGTTTTTGGCAACTTGCATAGGATATTTACAGCTTCAATTAAGGGAAATGTTAAATCAACCAGGAATTGAAATTATCAAGTTTGCATACCATACATAACGATATCTTGTGTCAGATTTATCCACCTGGCGCAAGATGTAGCTTTCTGGTTGCCCTTGATTGGCAAATAAATTTTGTATTGGAGGAATACATTATATGAAAATCAAGAAGCGTAATGGTAAGGTTGTGGAGTTTGACAAGAGAAAGATTACAAACGCTATCACCAAGGCCTTTACTGAAGTGACTGGCGGATATGACCCCATCACCGTCAGTTACCTGACTGAGCAGGTTCTCAAGAAGCTGCCTAAGCGGGATATCCTGGTAGAGGGCGTTCAGGACAAGGTTGTCCGGACTCTGCACGAGGCCGGCTATCACGATGTGGGCACTGCTTATACCATCTATCGTTTCCAGCGGGATCTGATCCGCAAGTCCAACACTACCGACGAGTCCATTCTTACTCTGATTCGCGGTGAGAACAAGGAACTGGCGGAGGAGAACTCCAACAAGAGCACCACGATTGCCTCTACCCAGCGGGACTATATCGCCGGCGAGGTGAGCCGGGATCTGACCCGTCGCGTTATCCTTCCCGAACGGATTACCAAGGCCCACGACGAGGGAGCCATCCACTTCCACGACATGGACTATTTTATCCAGCACATCTTTAACTGCTGTCTGATTGACATTGGGAATATGCTGGACGGCGGGACGGTGATGAATGATAAGCTGGTGGAGTCCCCCAAGAGTTTTCAGGTGGCATGTACGGTAACCACCCAGGTCATTGCCTGTGTTGCCTCCAACCAGTATGGCGGCCAGAGCGTTGATCTGCGTCATCTGGGGAAATATCTGCGGCGCAGCAAGGAGAAATTCGACCGAAAGCTGAGAGAGGAGTGTCCCGAGCTTTCTGATGCGGAGCGGGAGAAGATCGTCGCTATGCAGTTGAAGGAGGAGTTGAAGGCTGGGGTACAGACAATCCAGTATCAGATCAACACTTTGATGACCACCAACGGTCAGTCTCCATTCGTGACTCTCTTCCTGTGCCTGAGGGAAGACGACCCGTATATCGAGGAGAACGCTATGATCATCGAGGAGGTGCTCCGCCAGCGGCTGGAGGGCATCAAAAATGAGGCGGGCGTCTATATCACCCCTGCCTTCCCCAAGCTGGTCTACGTCCTGGATGAACACAACTGCCTCAAGGGTGGGAAGTATGACTACCTTACAGAGCTTGCGGTTCAGTGCTCCGCAAAGCGGATGTATCCGGATTACATCTCCGCCAAGAAGATGCGGGAGAACTACGAGGGGAATGTTTTCAGTCCTATGGGCTGCCGGTCTTTCCTGGCTCCGTGGAAGGATGAGAACGGAAACTACAAGTTCGAAGGACGGTTGACTGAAAGGTTGGGCCGTCGGTAAACCTTGTGAACGCATGAAAAAGCGGTGTGTATGAGATTTTGAGTCTCATATGCTAACGGTATCACTTATAATAACCCAGTTTTGGTTTAACACCGACCATATAAACCTGGGGAATGCGGTGACTAAGAGAGCCTGAAGCCTTTATGTTAGGCCATATGGGAATACCGTGCCAAGCATTGTTAGCATTTGTCTTTATCTGAAGTTGTCAATAGACCTAAGTCGTGTTGCATATCATAATTTTGTAAATAAAAGCAACATTGAGGAAGGAAATTATGATGATTTTTCAAGGTAAAGAATTCCGCAAGTATGATGAGCATTACTATGTGAGTGCTGATGGTGATATTTACTCTACTTATAAAAAGGGGCTTCTAAAACATTCAATTGATTTAGACGGGTACCATAGAGTAGATATTCACAGTAAACACATGAAGGTTCATAAGCTGGTTTATTTGGTATGGGGTGGACCCATTCCAGATGGTAAACAGCTAAACCATATTGATGACAATAAAGATAACAACAGCTTTGATAATTTATATCTTGGGTCTCAGAAAGAAAACATCCAAGATTGTATTCGAAATGGCACTCGAAAGGGTAATTTTAAACCAATTCGGGTCTATGACAGAGCTGTTAATAAGATTCTTGATTTTGCATCCATAAGCGCATTTATTGAGTATGCAGGACATAGTGTAGCAAATGGTGCAATTTCAAAGTGCAAGAGTCACAAATGGTTCCAATTGCGGTATGAAATTGTTGACGATGAAGGTGTAGAGACTATCAAAAGCGACACTGTGTCGTGAGTAGTTAGGTGGGAGTTTATCACTCATCGAAGCGCAAGGAGCACGTTCCTGTGAGGAACCTCTGCTAAGATATAGTCCTTATGATATTCATAAATCAACCAAGGTGTTGTGTCCCTCAACCTGCCCCAGATTGCGCTCTTGTCCAATGGAGACGAGGATAAGTTCTGGGCTATCCTGGAAGAACGGCTGCAGCTTTGCTTTGACGCCCTGATGTGCCGGCATGAGGCTTTGAAGAAGGTGACTTCTGACTGCAGCCCAATCCACTGGCAGTACGGCGCCATCGCCCGGCTGCCCAAGGGAGCCTCTATCGAGCCCCTGCTCTACGGCGGCTACTCCTCCATCTCCCTGGGCTACATTGGCCTGTATGAGACCACCAAGGTGATGAAGGGTGTCAGTCACACCGACCCTACCGGAACTGAGTTCGCCATGCGGGTAATGAAGCGGCTTCGCAAGGCCTGTGACGACTGGAAGAAGGAGACCAATATTGGGTTTGCTCTCTACGGCACCCCTGCCGAGTCTCTGTGCTACCGGTTTGCCCGCATTGACCGTGAGCGGTTTGGGGATATCCCTGATGTGACCGACAAGGGCTATTACACCAACAGCTACCACGTTGATGTGCGGGAGCACATTGACGCCTTCTCCAAGCTGAGTTTTGAGAATCAGTTCCAGCCCATCTCCAGCGGCGGATGCATCTCCTATGCTGAGATTCCCAATATGTCCAAGAACTTGGAAGCCTTGAAGGCCGTTGTCAAGTTCATCTACGACAACATCCAGTACGCTGAGTTCAACACCAAGAGCGATTACTGCCAGGTGTGCGGATTTGACGGAGAGATCGTCATCAACGATGAAGGCGAGTGGGAGTGCCCCGTTTGCCACAATAAGGATCATCGGAAGATGAATGTCGTTCGCCGGACCTGCGGCTACCTGGGCGAGAAGTTCTGGAACGTCGGCAAGACGAAGGAGATTAGGGCTCGTGTGACTCACCTCTAATTGTAAAGGCCCATCTGCGTGAGCAGGTGGGCTCTTTTTACGGCCAGAATAGGATGGAGGTTGTTTGCATATCATAGAATATCTCTCACTAAGGAAGGGGAAAACTTAATGGCGGTGATGCATATAAAACCGAGAAGATTAAAATGTGCTGTTGGGCGTTGCAAAATATGTGACTCTGATGCTATTCTCAGTCGAAGTGGGATATACAGTGATGGGAAAAGGCATTGGAGTGTTGTGTGCTCTAATAAAGACTGTGGAAAGCGTTCTCCTGGAGGGTATGATAGCGCAGCCGCGGCTATTAAAGCTTGGAACGCCACATGGCAGAAATAAGGAGGACCTTATGAATTATGCAGATATCAAAAATGTTGATGTGACCAATGGTCCCGGGGTGCGGATTTCCCTATTCGTCTCTGGCTGCCCACATCACTGTCCCGGCTGCTTCAATCCGGAAACCTGGTCCTATGACTACGGCGAGCCCTTTGCGGAGCAGGAAGTTGAAAAGCTCATTGGGATGCTTGACGCGCCCTATATCCAGGGGTTATCCTTGTTGGGCGGCGAGCCCCTCGCTCCTAAGAATCAAGCTACCGTTCTGGACCTGGTCAAACAGGTAAAGGAGAAACTGCCGGGCAAGGACATCTGGTGCTATACCGGCTATCTCTATGAGGACTTGCTGGATGGCAGGGTAGGGGAGCACAGCCAAGAACTGCTGTCCTACATGGACGTGTTGGTCGATGGCCGGTTCCAGGAGGAGCTCAAGGATATTCGGCTGCGATTCCGTGGCTCCAGTAACCAGCGGATTATCGATGTACCAAAATCACTGATGGAAGGACGGGTTATTGTCAACCCTATGTATTTCTGATTTGCACACGCGTCAAAAAATTCCTGTCCTGTAGAGGGCGAGGAATCTGTTAGGAGGAAAATTTGTGTCAAAATTCGGGAATATAGAACTCATAGAGGTGTTCAAGGACACCAAAATGTTGTATACAACCAACTCTGTTTTGGCGGGAAGTATCGCCAACTCCATTGCAAATACGGTCCTCTATGCTCCGGGTATCATACCGGAGAAAGGGAGACCTCGATTCTCAACAGATATGCACGTTTCTGTAACCCGCAACCGCTCTCTCGATGCAGCCCTGCGCCACTGCAATAAGGCGTCCCATTCTAGGGTGGCTGTTCTAAACTTTGCCTCGGCAACAAATCCGGGTGGGGGAGTGGTCAAGGGAAGTAAAGCGCAAGAAGAGGCTCTCTGCCGGTGTTCTACGCTGTTTCCAGTGTTGAATACCCAGGAGTTGCAGGAAAAGTTCTACCACTTCCACCAAGAACGGCAGGATACAAGATATACAGATGCCTGCATCTATACCCCGGGGATCACGGTTTTCAAAACGGATACCAACATCCCGGAGCGGCTAAGGCCAGAGCTTTGGCGGCAGGTTGATATTATCAGCTGCGCCGCTCCTAATCTGAGAAAGGTGCCGTACAACAAGATGAACACTGGAACAGGTCCGGCAATCCCCGTATCAGATAAGGAACTCTTGGAGATACACAAGACCAGAGGCAGAAAGATTTTTCGGATTGCCGTGGCCAACGGTATTGATACCCTGATTCTGGGAGCCTTCGGATGTGGGGCGTTCAAGAATCCACCGGCCATTGTGGCCAGAGCCTACCGGGAAATCCTGGAGGAATTCGACGGCTATATCTCTAAGGTCGAGTTTGCTGTGTATTGCCCGCCAGGAGATGACACCAACTATCGGGCTTTCACAAAAGTAATGAGATAATTGTAGCATATAACGAGAACAGGCTTCCGCAATTATGCGGAAGCCTGTTTTCTCTTTTCAGCTCGTTCAAGGAACGGATCGAGGGTTGTCTCCAGAAACTTTTGGGCAGGGACAGTGATTGCTTTGTGGCATAGCCCAGCGTTGTCAAGGTCGTCAAACCCTTTTCCGCACCGGGGCGGCCATGTAAGGAATTGCGTCTTATAACCCTCCTCCATCAGAGCACGAGCCAGAGCCGCAGAAGTCTTAGCGACAGAGGGCTTGCTTTTCATGTCTGCATCGAAGGCTATTGTAACAGGGGAGCCGTCTACCGACTCTTTAAGCACAGGAAGTATCTTGGGCCAGTTGCCGATACCGCGGACGTTTAATGCCGTATAACCTTTGTAAGATAGGTGGAGGGCTTTGAATTTCCCCTCTGTGATTGCGATCCCTTTGCTGCTGTTGAGCTTCTTGGGCACCACGTCAACGACGACGTCGGACTTTGTTCCCATAACGCACCGTTCGGGATTCCTCAGGCAGATTGAAAGGGAAGAGAATCCGATATACCGACTAACCTCTCCATCCTGCGCCTTCGTCCGCAATTCAATCCCATTTATCAGGCCATCCAGGCCATGACTGAGGATGCCAAGGGAGCCATTGAGACTAACAAACCCTGGCCGATCCTCCTCCATATCCCAGTAAAATCCAGGAACACCAATTAATGAGTAATAGAGCCGTTCTTCGCCGTTTGTTCGATCATACATCTGGAGCATCAATCGAAATCTGTTCCAAAACTCCATATCCCAGTTGGAAGGAAAACGGAAGAAGTCGGTGGCAGACTCGCGGAAGAGGCCTCTCTTGGCGCAAAGCTTATCCACCTCCTTTTCTGTCAGCGGAGAACTGGCGGCAAATGCCGTGTAAATTCGGTCTATATCCTTGGGGGAGAGGGGATCGTGATTTATAAACTTCTCCTTGTTGGATACAGCAGGCTTCACCACAGGGCGAAAGTGGCTTGACAGAGCTTTCGTCACTTTTGCTCCCGAAGAGAGAAGGGACTGCGGAGGTGTTGTCTCAAATGGAACTGCTGGGTCATCTTTGTGCTCATATAGGTATTTGACTGTCTTCACGTAGTCCCAGCCCTTCACCAGCATGACGAGCTTGATAACCCCCTTACCGCCCTCGCCGCAAGAAAAGCACTTCCATACGTTGGTGTATGGATTATAGGTAAAACTTCCAAGACGTGAGTCTCCATGAAATGGGCACAAGGCCTGATATTTGTTTCCCAGATTGTAGAAGGTGATTTCTGGGATCCCAATGGCCATCAGCCGTTGTGCAGGCATAGATTCTAGATCTTCTCGCATTTCCCGAATTTCCATTATGTATTTGCTCCTTCATTGAAGTATTTCCAAATCGGATCTGTTTTTATCATATGCAAATTCCTCAAAACTCATTTAACAAGCGTTTTGAATACTATTATGACAATTTGCATAACATCTGACTATATTCGATTTTGGAAATTGTTCAAAGTGGAAAGGAGAATGCATAGGTGAAAGAATTCGCATCAAATATAGAAAGAGAAATGACGAAATTAGGTAGTTTGATTCGGAATAATCCGGGTAGTGAAATCTATACATTATCGAATTTTGGGGCTGTTATAAGCTATACTTCTGAGAATCCCTGTTTGACCGACTATGATATGGGGAAGGGGACATTTACAGCCCGTCTTATCAGGAAAACCATAGACTTTGAGAAAGCAGATCAGTGTGCAAGGCTTCTAACAGACAGCGGCGACAGGAAGTTTATGATGCGCAGCTATAAAAAAATTTCGAGCATCCTTGACCAGTTCAACTATAGGTTCACTCCTGCAGAAAAGAAACGAATTATGCAGGAGGTAGGGCGCATGAACGACAAATCATTCCTTGAGATGTCTTGTGACAGTAAATGGGGCAGTACCTGGGTGCTGTATCACAGCGGTACCAGGGTGTTATCCGATATTATTACAAAGACTGATCCGGAACGCTATATCAGTGCGAGGCTTTGGCTGGAAGATTTGAGCCTGGTACAACAAATAGGGATGATGAGTAGAAGGGTGGCTATGCACAGGTTCTTCAGCGAATATTATGGAACACCAAATTTTGAAGACGTATCCATATATACTGGAGATCATCCATATCATGTGGTTAAACCCGAAACCATGAAAGTATATTTGGCATCGAGGCCAGCTACAACCAGGTCGAACCTGTTTCTGTGCAATGTTCGCGATGGAGCAGTGTTTTACCTGGCGAGAAACCACCGGTCTGTACGAGGAACTCAAATAGGGCTGAGCGGGTGCGGAAAGATTACTGGACCCACGGGCCCAATACCGCAGGAATTTGTGGAAGATAGCTTACTTGGAATCTGTCACAGCAGCAATGAACCGTATAGGAAGGTTTTCCCATGTTTGTACCAACCAATATCCCAAGCACTGTCTGGACAAGAGATAAAGGTGAAAATGTGGTTAGACCCTATTTACAACTATCGTATACCATAGAAACATAGGAAGTCCTTGATTTCAAATATCGGGGACTTTCTTTTTTTGGACATCGTTTGACAAAGGGATTTATAAAATATATGATGGATGTAGTGGGGGTAGGAGGGCGTTTTAGAAACAGTACGCTCAGGTCAACAAAATCAAGTTTTTGTTGACCTGAGTGGAGGGGAGTTTAGAGAGGAGGCAAATATGAATGACAAGCTATGGTTGCCAGAATCAGTAAAATTGTTGCAAGATTTAGCAAAAGAATACAACTTGCAAGAGTTATGGAGAGATTTTCTGCTTTGGGCAGCATTTCAGGTAGGTAAGCCGTACAATAAGGAACGTGCTGAGGAAACAGTTGCAAAATATCCAGATGAGGTTGTGTGGGCATTTGGATGTTTGTATAGTCTCATAGGGATTGCTGTAAAAAATGACCCACACCAGAATGTCTTATTGAAAATTATGTGGACGCTGCATTTAGCCAGCCACTATATGTATGACGAGTCTAAAGCTGAGAAAATGCTGTTGGAGAAAGTTGGCAAGGGTCGCAGCAAGCGGTTCGATGCGCCGCTTATAGCTCATGACGAAGACCTCTTTGGATTGGACGAACTGGAAAAGTTTGCTGCCTTGATGGCAATGAATACGTTTTCTATCAAGGATACGGAATGTTCAGCAACCTATGGCTCATTCCTGATAGGAATGGCAAATGTTATCAAGACTCGGTTTCCGATGAACTATGATGAGCGTGCGATGCTGATAGCGGCGGGAGCCAAGGATCGGTTAAGTTCGCTCATGGCATTTATCCAGATATCATTGATGGGAATGGCCGGGTATGTGGTTATAGACGGCCAATATCAGCCTTGCAGTCTAAATAACATGGACTTCTTTGCACCACCAGAGGCAATTTGCTCTCCAGGTTTTTACAGAGATGGTTGGGATGATATGCGGGCTAATGTCATAATGCAAAGTCTGGCTTATGGACAGCCGGATGACGAGAGTCATTGATGCTCCCCTGGGTTTAAAGCCTGTGGATTCTGGTCTACCCCCCTCTCCTAAGTTTACGCAGGCTTCAGACATGGAGATATAAAGCAGGATTTTTAATTTGAGTGCAAATACAACTTGTTCGTACTGCATAATATATGTTAAAACGTTGTTTTGCGTTAAGCGTGAACGTTTGGAGGGTAAAAATGAAACTTGGCGAGTGGGTAATCTATACAGAAGATGGACTTTGGTTTGGTTATTTTGACAACGACGGTCCAACCTACCCGACCAAAAAAGCGGCTATTGATGATATAGCCTGTGCTTCTATGGATACTCGGCGGACTCCCAAGATTCGCAGGGCAGGCCCTGGTTCTTATATCTATACCCCCAAAAACCCTGATACTGGCCTGCTTGATAGTGAATACTATGTTGAAAGGCTAACAACTGATAACCTGGAGCGATTCAAGGAGATGTATGATGAGGCCATGGCTGAATAAAACAATAACCTCATAGACTTGGGTTCGGCCAGCGATTTTAACGAAATTCGCATTCATATTAAAATTAGAAATCCTGCCTTATATCCCCATGCCTGAAGGCAGGGGCTTTACGGCAGATTTGGTAAAATGAAAAAAAGCTGTTTCGCATACGATATCTCTAAATCCAATTTTAAGGGAGGTATCGAATATGCACAGCACAAAATTCGTCGTCAAAGGGATTCCTGGCCTTGGCCATCGGATGAACTACACACAGCAGCGAAACAGCCGCAGAGGGGCTATCCCCTACAGGGAGATTGCAGCGGCTCAAAGAAAAGAGATTTCTGAAGAACAGGAAGCTCAGACTCTAGCCAGTAAGGCACATGCTATCATTGCATCCGTTGGTATCCAAATGGGCATGTCGACGGCAGACTGGATGACAGTCCGGACGATGGCGGCCGGAAGTCGATAAAAACAAGGAAATACATATTTTTGGAGGGATAAACATGAACACATCTGAACTGACAGCTATCGTCATGGTCGATAAAAACTGGGGAATCGGGAAAGACGGTGACCAGCTGATCTATATCCCGGCAGACCTGAAACGGTTCAAGCAGCTGACCACAGCTCGTCCTGTCATCTATGGGCGGAAGACTATGAGCACGTTTCCTAAGGGACGGCCTCTGCCCGGACGGCGGAACATGATTCTGTCCAACGCCTTGAAGTATGTTGAGGGTGCGGAAGTGTTTCACTCTATCGAGGACTTGCTGGCGGCGGTTTCCGACAATGCCTTTATTATTGGTGGGGAGAGCGTCTACAAACAACTCTTTCCCTACATGGATACCGTGATGGCCACAAAGGTTGAGATCGACCTGCCTGCGGACAGGTTCTTTCCCAACTTGGACCAGGATTCCAACTGGAAGATTTATGAGCAGAGCAAGCAGCTCGAATACAACGGGACCCACTTCCGGTATGTGACGTACCGGAGAGTCTAACCACAGCAAGAGGGCGTCGCTCCCCCACCTTGGGGGGACGACGCTCTTCGTATTCTCAAACAATCTTCTTGTTGACCGCTCCCGGATCGTAGTTGCAGATGATGACTTCAGTACCAGTCCGCTTTTCCGCATTTGAGTTGATGGAGCGGCGAACAGGCACGACTTCGATGTTGAACCCAGAATAGAGTTCTCGAATCAGTGGGGTGTCATGGTTAGTGGCCATGCAATAACAGCTACGCTCAGTCAGTTCCGCAAACAGGGTGGCCAGGCGCTGGTGCTCCTGTTCAGAGAATCCATCCTTGGTGTACTTCTCAAAGGAGCCTCCATCCAGAAGAGCATAGGGACTGTCGAAGAAGACAAAATCGTCCGCCCGAGCATCTTGAACAGCATCCTCAAAGTCACCGCACCGAATCTCGATCCCTTTGAGAAAATCTGATAACTCGAGGATGTTTTCAACTGAGATGGAGGAGCCACTCTCCTTCTTGTTCCAGGGGACGTTAAACTCCCCCCTTCTGTTGACCCGATAGAGACCATTGAAGCAGTGCTTGTTGAGAAAAATAAACAAGGCGGCCGTCTGGATATTATACTGGCCAGCAGCAATCAGATTGTTATATTCCTCACGGCAGGCCTTATAGAAAGCATTGAAACAGGGAACTGAATCCATGGAATTGATGATGGAAATCAGGTCTGAGGGGCAATCCCGAATAGCCCTATAAGTGTTAATCAGGGCAGGATTCACATCATTAATACAGCCTCGTTCAGGAGCTATGGCCATCAGCAGCGCCCCGCCGCCCACAAAAGGTTCATAGTATCGCCCAAACTCCGCAGGCATACGTGCTTTGATTCTATCGACAAGCTGGCCCTTCCCACCAGCCCACTTTACAAAAGGAGTCATAACCGCATATCCTTCCTTACCCAGAATTTTGACTTGATAAACATAGTCAAGGTCAGTTGTCGATCATATGATATGCGGTTGGGAAGAAGGCTATTTCAAATCACATTTTCTTTGAAATGCCAGTACTGTAAAGGGGAAGTACCTACCACAATAAAGGGATTGAGGTGGCGTGGCACGAGAAAATCCACACTTCATTAAGAAGCGCGGATTTATGTAAGGTTATATGCCTTTACATAGATTGAATTTGATGGTTCCAAGCGGCAGAGACCATGCGAAGCAAATCAGGACCCTCAAATCCATATAGGCCGCAGGAAATGAATGGGTGGACCTCTATTAGAACAGTCTGGCCGTTGGACAAAACTGCGACATCGATAGTGCAAGACGGAAGAGACACCAGCTTAGCCATCTCCTCTACCATTGCACGGTCTGGACACACCCAGCGGCGAAGCATATAGGGGCGGATGCTCCTGATCCTTCCCTGTAGGACAAAGGCCCTCCATTCGGCATGAATGTCAGACAGAAATTCAGAGATAAACAGGGGTTCGCCATCGGGAATCTCATGTAGATACCGGGTCGTCGTTGTATCGAACAATTTGGGTGTTTGCCCAGGCTTTACAACCAGTTTGCCACTGTATTTCTCTACGATAACCGGCAGCTCATTCTTGCTGTCAAGATTCCATACTTTACGGGAAAGAAAACGTATATCGTTCAGCTCAGGCGGCACATTGACCGCCTTCAGAGGTGGCAAGGAATTTTGCTTTAAGAAGTTCTGAACGAATTCAACAGAGCCAATAGGGATGGTATTGAGCAGGAGTTCCTCTTTATCGATGGAAGAAGGCATATTTCCTTCAATAACATACATATACCGCTCTTCCCCGGCCTCCCAAGTGTCCTGTTTGACGGCTTCCACAAAGGCTGCTGTATCGGGACTTGGAAAGCAGTCATCTCCCGCTTGAATATAAAGTCTTTTCACTTTACAAAGTTGGTTTGACATTAGAGTTCCTCCCTCTGATCATCTCGTTCCTAAGTTCGATGAGCTCTGTGTATATGAGTGGCTTGGGGCAATCCTCCAGCGGCACGACCTTGTCACAGTCGATTTGAAAACCCAGGAGACATCGAGGAATTTCTCCGCTGCACATTTGCAAAGCTCGGCATCGGTCACAGGTTTTCTTTTTCATAGGGTCCCCTCCCCTCTTTGATAACCCAATCGGACCCGATTGCCTTGATTTTTCTAGCCATCAATATCACTCTCCTTTTTACTTTATATTATGCGGTTTGCTTTATATTTCGATGCTATATGATACGAGAGCGGTGAATACGAGGAAATGTGGGGAAGGAATTTTCTGGGCTTCAAGCCCATGAATCCTGAACTACCAAATCGGTCGATGGTATTTGGACAGGGGTCTCTCCCCTTCTCAAGGTAACACAGCCCTGTTTGGAACAACAGGCACCTTACCAACTTTCATCGATCGGTGTGGCTGACCAGAATCAGCCGGCCAGTACTCGAGAAAAGTTTCCCCGCCACATTTCTCTGTGTCCACCAAAAGTAAGAACTCAAACCCATAGAAAAGCCGTTCTGCCTTGTCAGATCAAGGAGCAGCGACATTTCAAAATACAATTTAACCCTTCTGCATATGATAGGCCATCCCATCAATCAGGGAACTTATCAATTTGCAGGAGGTTTACTTATATGGGAAGACACTGTCATTTGGTCTGTGTAACGCAGAACAATAATAACAAATACTACGACATGACCGAGCAAGGGGACACTCTTCTGGTTGCCTATGGCCGCATCGGCAGCACAAAGACCGAGAAGGTTTACCCAATCAGCAAATGGAATTCTCTCTACAACCAGAAGATCGGCAAAGGATACCGTGATGAGACCGCCCTGGCCGCCATCCAGACAGTCATCAACAATGATGACTATAAACCGATTGAGGACAAGGATATCGCTGCCGTAGTTGAGTACCTCCGGGAGATGGCCCGTGATGTGGTCCGTAAGAACTACACCGTGGCTTCAGAACAGGTGACACAGGACATGGTTGATGCCGCCCAGGCAAAGCTGAACAGTATCCTTCGGTGCGTCGATAGGTTCACGGTCAGGGAGTTCAACGACCAGTTGATTGACCTGTTCCACATCATCCCCCGGCGCATGAGCAACGTCAATGACCATTTGGCCGATAATGTGAGAGATTTCAGCAGGATCATCGACCGGGAACAGAAGCTGCTGGATGTGATGGCCGGCCAGGTTGTGAGCAAAGTCACTACTGTTGACAACTGCGGGCAGACCAAGGATCGGACCGTTTTGGAGGCATTTGGCCTGGAGTTCTCCCCCGTGGACAGCAAGGACATCGCGGTTATCAAGCGCGAGCTCGGAGACTGCGCCCATATGTTCTACAAAGCCTGGAGAGTGGAGAACAGGACCACCAGAGAGAAGTTTAAGGGGTTCCTAAAGGGGAAAGGCCGCAGTTTTGTCAAGAAGCTGTTCTGGCATGGCTCCCGAACGGAGAACTGGTGGAATATCCTCCGCACCGGGCTGCTGCTCCGGCCGACCAATGTTGTCATCAACGGGAAGATGTTCGGCTATGGCATCTATTTCGCCCCCAAGGCGCGGAAGTCTGTGGGGTATACCTCCCTTCGCAACTCTTACTGGGCCAACGGAAGCTCTAACTATGGGTTCCTGGCTCTGTGTGAAGTGGCGTATGGGAAACCCTACGACGTCTACGACAGCCAGAAAGGAATGACTTGGGAGCGGCTCCAGAAGGTTGCCCCGGGCTGCAGCAGTCTGCACGCCCATGCTGGACGCTCTCTCCGCAACGATGAGGTCATTGTCTACAAGGAAGACCAGGTGACCATCAAGTACTTGGTGGAGTTGAAAGCAAGCTGATACACAAAAGGCCCCTCCGTAATGGAGGGGCTGTCTTCAAAACAGAAGGGATGGAGCAAATGTATTATGTCTATGACTTCGCAAACGGCTGGAGCTACCCCTTTGAGACAAAAGAGGAACTGGCCCTTTGGTGGCGTGGAAGAGATCGAGATTTCAACGAGCTGAATGTTACTGGGAACGACGTCTTTGTCAGTCACTGGTATAAGCCTGTACTGGTTGGCGAGGAGTGTATTTACATTAGTATTTCTGAGCGGTGTCTGCGTCGTTTTCAGGTGTTCGATGACGATGGCCGCTCCATCGATATCCGGATTTGGCCCAAGTTTGTCTGGGAGTGGCAGAAGCCGTACAAGTCCCGGTATTGGGGTCGGAGCGGGAGCAAGAAGCATGCCCACAGACATTCTGGGCCAGCTCTGTGGCGCGGTACAAGGCGTTCTGCAAGCATTTCAGCCAACGATTGGGATTTGATAGAGGAAGCTCTCCCCTGCCCCGTCATGGACCGGACGGCCATCAGGAAAAAGGTTCTGGATATTGACCCATATGACTGTATTGAAAAGCGATGCTGCTGTTCCAAATCCAAGTCCTGGAAAGATCAGTGCAAAGCCAGAAAGCAGTGGGCAAAACAGAAGCCACAGAAGACGACTAGACCTTGCCAAGCGTCTGAATCGGGGGAAGAATTGGCCACAAGGCTGATGAGCGAACTCTGTGAGGCCTAATGCAATTCTAGCGACAAGACCCCGCCCACTGTTGGTGGGGTCGTTTTATGATTTGTGGTCCAAAATTGCTTTTCTTGGGTTTGCATATATTACAGCTAGCAGCCCAATCATGGATAGCAAAAATACATCGGGAGGAATTTATATGAACTGGGACGAAGTAGATTCCCATGAAATGAGGGATCTGTACTACAAACAAAATCTGTGTGATGCCTTGATCGCCGCTCAATTTGGTGTGACAAAGCGAGAGGTGACCAAGAAACGCCGGAGTTTCGGGATAAGTATCAAAAATCAGGTGATTGAAGAACTTATCTTCGATTACTATAACCAGATCGGCAAATGGCCGACTGAGGACTTGATTCTTGGACTCGGTTATATCAGACCAATCACAAAACGAAAGGGAGTAAAAATATGAAAGTCTATATTCTGGTATATGTTGAGAACAGCAACTATCGGTGCGGCTCTGACATCGAGGTGTATCTTGATCCTGCCAAGGCTCGAGTGGATATGGCGGCTCAGTACGAGCTGCAGATAAAAGCCGCCGGGATGACCAGCTCTGAGTTCAAGCCCGATGATTACTGCTACTGCGAGCTCAATGAGATGAACGCATCCGTTGTTGACGGAGAAGACTCGTTCGTATGGCGCATTGAGGAGAAGGATTTGGATGTGCCAGTGATTATCCACCTCCACGGCGGCTTGGTGCAGACGATCTATACCACCGCCGACGGCCTTTGCCCTGTCGTCTACGACACAGACTCCGACTCTGCTGACGCGCAGGAGGAGATTGAGGAGATGCTGAAAGAGTTGGAGAAGATCGAGCAGGACCCCAACTGGAAACAGGTTCATTGATGCCCTGCTGCGGGTCCATAAGAACAAGAATACCCCACCTGGTCAATTTGGACCGGGTGGGGTTCTGTGCTAGATGAGAGGATCAGAGTCATCGTGAATCTGTGTCATGCCATGCTGCGGCTTCTTCGCAGCTCTTTTGCCAGGGATGGAAATAGGCTTCCCTGATGTGAGGTAATGCTCCATCATAGATTTCAACCCCTTGATGGATACTCCTTTCATTTCCATGGCCAGGTTGCCGCCTAATACGTGCTGCCGGCCGCCGGGCATCCGGAGTATGAACTCGAAATTGTCTCGATCCATTAACAAGAGTAGGGAGCGGGAACCCTGCGTTGTTTTTGCGAGAAGAACATTTTCGTCTTCTGTATCCAATGAACTGAGCAGGAGCTCTCTGGCACAAGCGATTAACTGTGCAACATCTCTGTATTCGTTTTGAAACCCCTCATCATAAATGATTGTTTGGCAGGGTTCCGTCTGCCGGTGCATTTTTTTTGTGGTTTTGCGCTGTTCCAATGGGCAACCACTCCTTTTTGCTGTGATATCGCTATTGTATGCAGAAAGAAGGCGGACTATCAGCCAGAATAGTTTTCTGATAGACTGCATAGTATATATGCAGCGACACACCTTACCTATAATTTTATGAATATTTGTGGAGGTATACGAAATGTCTAAGAACGCTGAGCTGAAGAATAACCTGCTGGAAATCCTCGCTGACTGCACGGATGCCTTGGATGAAGTGTCTGGGGCCATCATCGCTTCTATGGAATCCGCTAAGGACATGAGCGCCTTTGACGCTCTCTATACCCGGGTAGACGCTGAGGATGCTGTTCAGACTGCGAGAGGTGTGGCCTATCACGCTTTGAGCGATCTGAACGAGGCTGATGCCGCCGAGGTTATCATGCTGGCCGCCGAAATCTGCAGCACTGCCCTGGACGTGCAGGAGTTCCTGGATAATTCTCTGGACGATGCCATGGAGGCTTCCGACGCTCTCCTGGAAATGGCCATGGAGGCTCTGGACAAGGCTGAAGAGGGCGAGGAAGATGAGGAAGATGAGGAAGAAGATGGCGATGCTGTCTTTGACGCCTTGATGGAACTCCTGGAAGATGTGGGCCTCATTGGGGAGGGCGACACAGTCACTGTTCGCATCAGCCCCACCAGTGATGAGGAAGACGATGGCGAGGAGGATGACGTCGAGGGCGAAGGCAATAATAATGATCTGGCCGACGCATTCGCGGAGGTCTTCGACGATTTGGCCAACTACTTCTCCAGCCTGGGCCTCATGGGCGAGGACGACATTCTGACTATTACCATTGAGTCTGGGGAAAAAGACTAATATACCCGCAACTGAGAGGGGCTTCGGCCCCTCTTTTTTGCTTCCTCGTCTGGAATGATTTTCAAGATATTTGCATAGGATAGAGGCATAACACGATTTAGGGAGGCGATAACCTTGCGAAAAGGAGAAATATACTACGCAGACCTGTCTCCGGTTGTCGGAAGCGAGCAAGGCGGAGTAAGGCCTGTTTTAATTGTTCAGAACGATGTCGGAAACCAGCATAGTCCGACCACCATTGTGGCCCCTATGACTACCAGGGACAAGATGCCGATGACAACTCACGTTCCGGTCAAGCTGGGCGATGTGGATAATGTCATTCTGCTGGAGCAGGTTCGGGCGATTTCTCGGGTCAGGTTGATTTCCCGATTTGGGGAAATCAGTAAAGAGGATCTTGCTCGTGTCGATAATGCCATGAGGGCCAGCCTGGGAATTGAACCGGAAGAGGACCCGGCTCCTATCCCCCGCCCATTCATCCCGCCAAAGCGTCAGAGAAGGAGAAGAACCGATATATAAAGCACAAAGAAAGAGCCGGCTCATTTTCTGAGCCAGCTCTTCTTTTCTGCCTAGAAGCAAAGCGCTTCTACCCGAGCCTCGGCATTCCGAGCCGTATGGAAACTTGCCAGCTTATCAACTGGAAAATCCTTGGGCGGCGCCCAGAGGTTGCCCTTAGGGACCATAAGGCCGAAGTACCAGGTCATATCTGTTATCCCTGAGTTCACACATTCCAGCTTGAAGCCATGGAGCAGATCGTAGGTGACAACGAAGTAGCAACGGCCTACCTTGTGGTAGAAGATGTCTCCCTCGAAAACAGGGATCCCCTTCCAATCCGCACTGGTTCGGCCAAGCTTGAGCCACTCCTGCTGCTGGGCTTTAGTCAGATAGTCCCAGTCCTGCTGAATCCAAGTACCAGAGAATAAAGAAACGGTACAGGCACAGACGGTATTGTTGCTGATGCTGTCCATCTTCTTTTCTGCCCTGGAAAGACACAAAATGGGCATCTGGGGCGCTGCGCCAGGTGGGGTTGGCATGGGGATAGTCACCAGACAGCCGGATATCCAACGGCCCTTTACGGCTTTACCATCGGGTTTAGTGATTTTCTTTTTCCCATCCAGGCAAGGATGAAAACCACGATAAAGAACCCTGTTGTTGATTGCATATACCATGTATGTATTCCTCCCAAAATTGAATTTGAAAGGATGGTATGCAAACAGTGGCAGAGTGATTCTTTCAGATTAGTTTAACCAAATTCTCTGGATTGGACCGCAGTCGGCTAAGCAGGCCAAGGACTTGGAGTTTAGCATCATCAGTTAAGGTTCCATACTCGTTGATGAGACGCTCCTCTTCAGCCGTCAACTTCCTGGGAGGATGATATGTCTTTAAGCCGCAGAAAACAGTTAGGTCTTCTCCAAAATAGTCTGCCAATAGTTTCAACGTCCTAATATTGGCGACTTTACTTTTACGATTATGGAGAGAATAGATGCTCTGCAAGGGAATTTTTGTCTCCTCCGCAATTGCATTAAGCTTTTTCCCGGATTTTTCCACAAGAATTCTAAAGACATCAGAAATTGTATCTTGGTTAAACTGTTGCAATGACTTGTTAGCCATAGTGGCCTACCCCCATAACACACACGTTTTATATCACAAAGCAAAATAAGAAGCTGCCCCAAATAAGCAAATCCCTTGTTGGGAGCCAGGTCCTGTGACCTGGTCTATCAAGGACTGCGGGGAATGCATTCCAGGTCAAGTGCATGGTAGCTGTCTCCAATCGACTCAAACAGCAAACAACTGCTTCGATGACGGTTGTGTATCCATCAATATCAACTATAACTATCTGACTATAGATGAGCTCAATCAATATGGGCAGCTGATGAAGCATTTTGTGGTCCCGCTCTGGATGGGCGGACCTCCAACCAGATAGGAAACGCAATTTCCGAGGCCCTTGAGGTCGTATTCAAGCATACCGTCAATGTCAAAAGCCCATTGCTATGGAGCATATCAAGGATCTGAAGAAGGAGTTTATGTATGGCGGCAACCAGAAATCGGAAAATCAGCTAATTTGCCCACGGGGGAAATAAATATAACATACACCTCCCAGATAGGGAAGCTAAAGTACATGGGAACCATGGGAGCTGTCAATCCACGAGTCGGTTGTCTATGTGGTTGACCGCCAGACTATGGGTTTCAGAGAGCAGATCGGATTTCAGCCCTTTCGGAGATGGGAAAAGAGATACTGTCCTGAGAACACCGTCTTTGGCTGTCAATCAACAAAAGTGAACCGTTGATGACCGGTACGCAATCCCTGCCAAGAGGCTATGTATTAAGCAGAAGCCCCAGGATTTAGCACTGGGAAGGCTCACTGAAAAGTGACCTCTATAATACCAGCTTTTGCACCACAAGTCAATATTTCGGCAAACATTCAAGTGCATAATTCAGCCCGGTATTCGCTACAATTTTGCCGGCGAGCGAAGCGGAGCAGGCATATATGAAATAGAAAAGTTGTTATGCAACATTCAGTTGCATAACAACAAAAAATAAAACAAACCCGCCTTCGGCGGGCATATATGTAAAGAAGGGTAGGCCCTATCCCCCCACCGCCTCATTGTTTGCAAGATTTCATTCACAGCGTGATTGGCTTATTACATCTAGTATATGATAGGCTATATCCTCCTCTCTATCCCTTGCAAGTCGTGACAGACGAAATTTCACTGCAAGCTCCCTCTTCCCCACTTGGAAAAAAAAGCCCCCTCTGCTATACTTCATAGCAAAGGGGGAGCTATCCATGTTTAAAATCCTGAGTAATCTGTCTTGAAAGCTCTATGTTATGATCTTCTTTTGCAGAGTATAGGCATACTAAACAGTAACTACGAACATTCTTAATCGATCCTTCGACCGATTTGATCTTATCTATTATGTAAGCATAATCATCCAAATCAAGTGCCAACAGCTGCTCTATAACCTCTCCCCTGTCGTGCTCAACGCCTCTCACCCTCAATTTTTTTCGGGTGGAGCAGACAAAGTCGGCAATGACACTAACAATGAAGTCATAATCATCACGGGAAAGGGCAATATTCATGGCCGAACATGTTTCGTCTGGTTCCAGCTTGCATTCAATATAATCTACTATCTCTCCCCAATTCATTCCATCAGTCCAGTGTGTCGAGACTTTGTTGATTGAATGACTGATGCTAAGAGAACTGTTGATAAGGGAACTGTTTTTAATAGTAGTCTCCTGAGCGGTAATCTCTCCAACGGTATGCTCTCTGGCCAGAGTCTCTGTAGCGGTATGCTCTTTGGCCGTATGCTCTGTACCCGGATGCACTTCAACCGTAAGCTCTTCAGCCGTATGCTCTTTGCCAGCACTCTGAACCGAGTGTTCTTTGGCGGCACTCTGAGAGGTTTGTCCTTCTGCTCCTGTCACGACAACTCGCTTCGTTTTGCGTCTTTGCTCAAGAGGAGCAACAGAGGATTCATCTGGGTTATCATTTAACCAATAATCATTGACTCCTAGTTTTCCATTCTCATGCCGCTGCACCGCAGTGATATAGTTCGTTTCAGTCAGCTTTTTCATATGAGAAAAGTAGGCCGTTCTACCAATCCCGAGATGATACTGGATGTTTTTCGCTTCGGGGAATGCTACTTTACCTGCGCCAGAAAAGCTGGCCAGGTAAGCATAGATGACCTTTGCGGTAGGAGTCAGTCTGGGGTCGATCATCACAGACCTGGGAATCATCCCATACCCAGCCCTTTTAATGCCGGAAAAGCTAAAAGTGCTGGAGAGGGTTCCCCCACTCGACGAATACTTGGAATCGGCAAATTTTTTGGGGTTGCTTTCCAAGGTATAAATATTGTGACTAAACTGGCCATTGGCTTGCGTGTTATTTTTTTTGATTGAAACATACCCCTGCTCTTGGAGCTGCTTTATGCCAGAGTCGTAAGCCTTTCGCCCAAGGGGAATGAGCTCCATGATCTTTTTCCTGGAGGGGCAGGCTGCGGTTCCATTTCCAGAGTAGGAACATAGCAGAGCATAGATGGCCTTTGCGTAGATTCCTAACTCCGGATCTGTCATTGGAAATTTGCATATGATACCATAGCCCTTGGCCATGACACCCTTAATCCGGAGCATATCTGGAAATTTGACAATGCTTTCATCTGCCATTCTGCTCTCCCCCTCCCTTCTTTCTAATATCTCATCCTACAGACTAGCAGATTACCAGTCCAATAAAACGGATTATTCCTGCAGATTATCCAACATGGTCTGGAAGAGTTTTGTGCGCCTGGCCCCTATCTGCTTTGTGATTTGCGGGGCTAATTTATCTTTATTGTCGCCTTTAACATCAAACATGAGATTAGGCGAGGTGTTTTTCCAGTTAGTCAGAATCCCCGCAACCTCCTGATCGGTGGCGGTTCCGTTGAGATACTCATCTCCCAGTTTCTTCATATTGGCGACTAGAGATGATCTGGTTATGTGGACCAGCGGATATGTGAATAACACATTAAGTCCCTCCTTTTTAAATTAGGGTAACCGATGTTTTCCATTGTAATGCATTGGTTGGTGAATTGTCAATGATTTTCTAGTAAATTCTTGGTGAAATCCTGGTGGATTTTTGGAAACCAGTAAATTGATAGAAATACTATGGTGAATTGTTGGTTTACGGTGAATATATTTGAAATATGTCAGTTTATGAAACTAGAGTGTATTACGTGTAAAGTATTGTTGCCTTATATGGAGCATTTATTAACAAGGATAAATACTTTACAGTCGTTGAAATGACAGAAACAAGGGCTCTCTGACTTATCTCAGAGAGCCCTTGTTTTATACCTCCTCCCTTTCTGGATCACTTCAGAAAGTCCGGAGTTGGGTCAGTTGTCTCCCATTCATCTTCGGGAACTTGACCAAATGTAAAGCCCTTCTTCTTTACACCAGAGTCGAGGCCAGGAATGGGGTTGCCAGGGGTCTTAGCGTTGGTTGCCAGACCCTTGATGGCGTCCATAAGGGGCAAATCGATGACCAGATGACAGGTAGACTGGTTCAAGAGGAGGACTACGTTAGGATTCTCCTCCAGAATCTGCCGCAGATTGTTGTAGTTAACAATGACTCCGGCAGGCAGGGTCTCGAAGTCAAATCCCACCTGTCGCCAGTCGCTGTAAATGAGCAGGGCATCTTTGTCTTTGACCTTAACAGAGAGGCTGGGGTAATTGCGCTCCACGCTGTTCTCAACGGCGGCAATCAACTCCCCATTATACATAGCCTTTGCCCATTGCCGCTCCGCCTCCATGTTCCCATAGCCGGCTGCGGCCTGTTGCAGGAAGTAGAATGTCGCCCCATTGAGGGCTCTGTTGCGCAGCATATGTTCCTCGTTTGGCCGGCCATCGTAGTCAGGGACTTCGGGGACTAGGGCGCTGATGGGGATAGACAGGGAGTCGTCGAGGAGAATAGAAGTCGGACCATGATCGAACAGCCAGAGGAGGGCTTCCTTTCGGGCGGCCCCATCAGGCAGGTCCTCTACCTCGGGATTATAACCGGCAGCTTTCAGGTCCTGGGCCTGCCGATCGGCTAATGTTGCAGAGGAATAGAACAATGTCTGGTAGTGACCGTCCTTTACCACGATATGGGGCGTCTCCATCTGGGTGCGAATGAAGTATAGGGGGTTCCCTGCTTTGATTTTATCGAGCAGGATACGGTATCCATGGGAGGTATCCTTCAACGCATGTGGGATAAGTCCGCCAAGGCCTTGCTCCTGATAGATTGCATATAAATCTGCCATAGCAGTACACTCCTTTTTCAAAAGTATCTTTATCATATGCAAGGAACTGGAATCCTATCGGCGAGAATGTGTTAAGTAGGTATGGATGGAGATCGGCTTTTGGCATATACGACTGGAGTGCGGCGTTTTGGAATAGATGTCCTTCCTATGAAAGGTATGACAATCAGGGCGTTCTGATATGATAGAGCTTTACTTTTTGGTAGATACGGAGAAATGTGATAGATTTAGTTTTTCTGGGTGTAGTCCCAAGAGTCCTGAATTACTTTACTGATCGATGGTATTTGGACAGTTGTCCAGGATTTCTCTGGCCCATACATGTTTCCTAGAATCTGACTGCTCCTACCCCTCACAGAGTGCGCTGTTGGGCTCTTTTTTCTGTGATTCTCCTCTTTCTTCCCTGTTGTTTCCTACCAAGATATACACATCCTTTGCCCAGAATAGTATTTCTACAAACCGCATAGTATAGGATAGACAGCAATCGGGAGGTGTTTAAGCCATGGCAAAAATTATCAATGTCGTACTCAAACGTCAAGCAGCTACCGGCATCATCTGCAGTAGTACGCGGCAGATTGTTGTTTGGGGACCTGCCGCAGAGGGTGATACGGTTGACATGTTGACCGCTTCCCTGATTGACGCAGAACAGCTGCTTACCGACCAGGCGTTCACCAAAACGCATAGTGATATTGTGCGCGATGTGTGCAACGAGCTGTTCCCCAACTCCTGGGACTTTGTAGCCCAGGGTGGCACTGTCGAATTTTAAAAAATTAGGAGGAAATTATCATGAAGAGAGTCAGGATTATTTACAAGGGTACCGTTGCTGCTGCCCCCGCCGCCACTAAGGAGTCCAAAACGTCCAATGCAGAGATGCTGGCCAAACTGCTGAATGATGTGCTGAACGCCCCCGCCCCGGAGGCCGCTCCCACCGAGCCCAAGCAGGAGGCTGCTCACCAAAAGGACTCCCCCATCCCCGAAATCAAGCAGATGGCGCTGGGTGCTGACGTGGCCAACCTGTGCAGCAAGCACAACGCTATCGTGGACCAGGTGGCCCGTGTCATGAACATGGATGATACCGACTTCGTCCCGGGGAAGGCCATCCTGCTGGCCCGCACCCTGGTTAAGGCCAGGCTGGAGGGCGTTATGCTGCTTGGCAAGCTGGTCAAGACCGACGGTGACGCTGTATCTGGGATGATCATGTCCGTCCAGAACGTGATTTCGCAGTATATGAAGATGTCCGCCGACTTGGATGGCCGCTTCCTGGCCTACTTTGGGCTGGAGCTCGAAGACACAGAGTCTGAGGATGTCGACTGCGCCGATGACGAGGATCCGGAGACTCCGGAGGATGACGGTGATGCTGAGGCCGCTCCTACTGCTGAGGTTGCGCAGCTCCTGGCTGAGATTCAAGAACTGCAGGAGAAAGCCAACAAGATCATTGGCCATTGAGCCCCTCTCCCCTGCTCAAGCCTGCCCCATATAGGGCGGGCTTTTTTGCGGTTTGGACCTGGTTCAAAATCAGAATTTATTTATTTGCATATGATAAGTTTATCCTCAATGAAGTAAAAAACAACAAATAAGGAGCGTTTATAATGGTAGGAAAAACCCACTTGGCAGCTGGCATAGCTGTTGGTGCTGCTATTTGCTTGACACAACAATTAGGTGCTGTTCCAGGTGCAATTTGCTTGGCAGGGGCTGGGTTAGGCTCTCTGCTTCCAGATATCGACCATAGGAATAGTACGATTAGCAAGGTGGCCAAACCGGTTGGGATCGTTGTCAACACCGTTGCTGGGCATCGAACTATCTTTCACGACCCGGTGATGTACATGATTCTAGGGCTGCTGTGCTACTGGCTGCGTCCGGAGTGGATGGTGTTTTGCGTTCCAATCCTAATTGGAGTGGCGAGCCACCTGTTCCTGGATTTCCTCAATCCAGCCGGTATCCCCATTATGGTGCTTGCTCACGGCCCCAAAATCCACCTGATTGGAATCCATACCGGGTCGAGCATGGACCACTTCCTGGGTGGAATATTTTCGGTGATAGGCCGGCTTACAGTCGTTATCTGGGCAGTGAAGCAGATGCTGATTACTTAAGAAAGGGTGAACTATATGAATAAAGGAATTTTAATTGATATCGAAGGGACTGATGGGTCCGGTAAGCACACTCAGACAGAAATGCTTTTCAATCGGCTGGTTAAGGAGGGGCTGTTGGTGAAACAGCTTAGCTTCCCTTGCTACGACTCGCTGTCCAGCGCTTTGATTAAGATGTATCTTGGCGGGGCGTTCGGTGTGGATCCGGGCAAGGTCAATCCCTATGCAGCCTCTACCTTCTACGCAGTCGATCGGTTTGCCTCCTATCAGACTGACTGGAAGGGATTGTATGAAACTGGAGGCATTATCCTCACAGACCGGTACACGGATTCCAATACCATTCATCAGGGTGAAAAGATGCCGACCAGCCAGAAGGAGGAGTACATCAAGTGGCTCTATGACTTTGAGTTTGGCAAGATGAGCATCCCCCGCCCAGATATGGTGATATTCCTGGATGTCCCGACCGATGTGAGCGCACGAATGCGGGCTGAGCGCGAGGCGAAGACCCATACCACGGCAGATATCCACGAACGGGACAACGACTATCTGGCTAAATGCCGGACCTCTGCCCTTGATACCGGCCTGAAGCATGGCTGGAACATCATCCCCTGTGTGACAGACGGAGAAATGAGGTCGATTGAAGACATCCATGAGGATATCTACCGGCTGGCGAAGGAGCTCATCAGCAGGAAGAAGTTGGCAGCATGACAGTATTTACATCTTACTTTGCCAAGACGATTCAGATTCCATCCAACATCATCCCTATTGCTATATCCCTCTATCAGCCGGCGGGGATTCGGATGTTGAAGTATCCGCAGCTTGCTCCTACTTACAGCATTCTGACCGCCTGGAAACAGAACGCGGATCAGAATCAGTATGTCAGGGACTTTAACCTCCAAGTGCTGGCAGAGTTGGACCCCCAGCAGGTATATGAGGATCTGAAAGTGATGAGCCAGGGCAAGGATGTGGCTTTGATCTGCTACGAAGGGCCCAGCAAATTCTGTCACCGGCACCTGGTTGCCAAGTGGCTGGAAGGTGCAGGGATTTCCGTAGGAGGTGAAATCAAATTCTGATTCAAACAGCCCTCTCCGTTTTGGGAGGGGCTGTTTTTGTTAGCTGTCCAAATACCATCGATCAGTGTGACAGCTCAGAATCCGTGGGCACGAAACTCAAAAAACTCTCCCACCGCATTTTCTCATACCCACCATAAAAAGGAAACTTGTAATATCGAAGGCCCTGGCATTCGTTCCCTATAAAGGAAGAGGACTGCTCCATGTTTCTATGGCTCATTATATCGTCTCAGAATTCAGGTTTCCACAGAATTGCTTTTATATGATTTGCATATCATCAGAACAGTTCCTCAATCAGGGAATTAAAAATGATGAAAGGGAAAGCATGCTCCTGCATGTAATTGCGGGAGCCGTAAGTGCTGGGTATTGAATAATGATGAATGATGAGATGAGATTTTGCAGTAGTGAGGAACTGCAGGAGTTTATGGCAACTGATGGAACCAGACTGGTTTGGGCGGTCATCCACAAGTTTGGCAAGGGAATCAGCATGGAAGATGCGTATCAGGAGTCGTATATTGCGGTGGCACATGCTTTGGCCATGTACAATCCGGACCGCGAGCGGACAAAAAAGACCACCTATGTCTATCAGGCGGTCTACAACCGGATTAAGATGATGATTCGTCACGATACCACCCTCAAAAGGACCTTTGAGCGGAACAGTACATCTGCTGAGGTCCATGTCAACGTGAGAGATTCCAATGTAATGATGGAGGACGACATCATTGAGAAAATCTCCATGAAAGATCGGGCTAATGCCTTGCACCGCGCTATCCGAGAGGCTGAGCTGTCCGACGAAGAGATGGCAGTTGTTCATCTTACCATGGCCAACGTAGCTCAAACAGATATCGGAAACCGAATCGGTTCCAGCCAAAGCCATGTTTCCAAACTTAAAAAGTCAGCCTTCAGGAAAATTCAAGAGTGCCTTTTGAATGCCGGCTGGGATGGAGTAAGCGCTCCATACCTCGCAACAGCATAAAGCGTCAAACAAGGGAGCGGCATCGTGCTGCTCCCTTGTTTTGTTGTTATCTCTTTGTCGTTTTCTGCACAGAGCACCATCTATTGCGTCTGGAATAGCTTTTTTTAATTGTGCATATGATGAAGTATCTTTCGATTTGGGATGTTGCGAACTCCAAACCGGGGGATTTTTTTATCCTCGTACGGGGAAATACATATTTTAGGAGAAATAAAAAATGAGTTCCATGATCATGCCGGAGAAATTCAATCCCATGTTCTGCACACAGGAGCAGATAAACGAGTTTCTGTCCAATGGTGGCAGGCGGCTCATCGCGGCCTGCATCCTGGAGAACGCCCCGCATCTCCCCTTTGCGGACATGATGCAGGAGTGTCTTATCACCGCGGCCCACGCCCTGCACACGTATGACCCGAGCCAGATGCAGACCAAGGTTACGACCTATATCTGGATCTGCTGCGAGAACACCATCAAGATGACAAAGCGCAAGGCTTGGAGCCAGAAGGCTCAAGCCGCCCGTGGTGTCATCTCCCTGGATGAGGCCAAAAATGAAAAGGTTGACCAAGAGCCTCATATCGTGGAAGCTCTGGATAAGAAGGCGGAGGCTGAGATGCTCCATCGGGCTATCGATGACCCTGCCACCGGGCTGACCGATGAAGAGCACATTGTCATCAACATGACTATGGGTGGGTATCCCCAGACGGCTATCGGCGAAGTTATCGGCGTGAGCCAGAGCCAGGTGTCCAAGCGGTACAAATCCGCCCTCTCCAAACTCAAGGCTGCGCTCATCAGCGCCGGAATGGGGGTGTGAGCAATGTATAAGAAGATTGAGTACACTGCCCCCACCGCGGTCAAGGAAACTGGCAATAAAACTACCAAACGGACCTTCAAAGAGCGGCCGCTGGCCGAGCTTGAGGCGTTCGGCCCCCGCGGCATGACGCCGAAGGAGTTCTACTCCAAGCACAACCTGGAGGTAAAGTACCAGACCCGGAACCCCCTGCTCATTGTAATGGGCCGCCTGCGTACTGCCTGGGACTATGGGTATGACCCCGTGACTTACCACCTCACTCCGGCAGACAAGGTCGCCCTGCTCCATCTGGATTACCTGGACGCCTTGCTGATGTCTTATCGGGAGCGTGTACGGGATGGCCTCAAGAACAAGGAGTACATGGAGAACCTCCGTAGCAAGTGGACCTGGAAGGACGTCATGGACAAGGAGTGGAAGAGCCGTCCCGCGCCCAGGATGCTGTCCAACTTCACCCACACAATGGCCTCGGCCGGCCTGATGCTGAAAGGCCTCAGTGCGCAATCACTCCCCGATTTTGTACTTAAGTGGGCCAAAGACCTGCAAAACCAACTTGAGGAGGAGATGGCCTTCTACCTGATGCTCAAAAAAGCTTATGAGGAGGAAATCAAGAATCAGATGTCGAAAATCTAAGCAACAGAGGGCTGGGAGTTGATTCTCCTGGCCCTCTGCTTTTGCCTCAAAATACAAAAGTGTCTAAGCGCATATCATAAGGATGTAGACAACCAATTTGAAGATTAAGATAAGGAGAACGAAAATAAATGTATTGGGAAAAAGTAGAAACAAACTGGGAAGAAATCTATGAAGCGTGGACCGCGGCTCCTGAGGCTGAATTATTGGCTGGCCCTATCCCTGTTTCGAATTTGAAAATCCGTCACCCAAATCCAGAGACCGTAATTTTTGGCTACGATTGGTGCCCCAACAGTACTGCAGACATGCTGAAGAATATGAGTGCGGAAGAATTAGGTATGCACTTGTTGTGGTGTGGCGGGACAAGCGGGAAGAGTGCTAATCATACACTCAACATGCTGATTGATGCACAGACTCCAGAGGAACGGGCAGCTGTCTGGATCCTTTCATTTTTGAAAGAAACAGATAGATATGCTGTGGCATACGATCTGTGCGGGTCCTGGGTGCGGACCGGGATGGCCATGGAATCTTCCATTATCTGTTTCCTGAATGACAAAATCGAAATATGGTCAAACTACGCCAAGCAGTTCTTACCAGAACTTGCATTGCCCAGAAAGGATTTTTCCATCAAAAACAGGAATAAGGTTTTGGTTTCCGAGATTGTGCATATCGCAGCACAGAATGCGGCGAGGATGATGGCAGAATATCAGGCAGTGGCCTACATATCTCATCCACAGGTGAAAAGGGATCGTTATTGGAACGCCAGAATTGGAGCCTGATTTTTTACCGTTGACTACTTAGAGAGAAAGCAATCCTCCGGTTCACCCCGGAGGATTGTAATATTTTGAGCTGAACTCCATCCTCTTTGCAAATAATCCATCCATCCCTACATACACAAGGATTCCTGATGTTGTTTCCACCCACTGATGCTTCTCTCCCGGCCATGGTTCCTCATCCACTATGTTTTTTATCCGGAACCCCAAGTCTCGCAGAAATATCGCTATTTCTTCAACAGTCCCACAATAAGGAGCCAACCAGTCCAAACATTCAGCATTTTGGCTGTGTTTGGCTCGATACTCCAACTCACACTTTTTCAAATATAATTGCAGTTTCCTTTCGTCAACCATGATTTTCTCCCCTGCCATTCAAAATCCAACCGTCCAAGTAACGAGCAATAGTCCTCATATTCTTTCCCTTTTTCAAGGCGGCTGCCAGTTGGGACATCCCTATTACGTTCAGCTTGCAGTTGCTGAATTATTCTATCATACAGCGGAGGGTTTGTCACTCCTAAAACGCCGGTTAAGGAATGGGCTCTCTCGCGGCTGTTTTTACAAGAAATTTCATGGATGCAGAGAGGAATTATCCTTTGGGTGGATATGAGAAAACGTGGCAGGGAAATTCTTTCTGAACCCGCAGCCCATATGTTCTGAGATATCCTACCGATCGATGGTACTTGGGTAGCTTTTTTACGTCTTTGTTTGATACAACAGAGATATTGCCGAGCGAATGTAACAGTGATGATTCGAATTGAGAAAGCCCTCCGAGGAGGGCTTTGGTTCTCTGGGAGCAGAGAGGTTATCCCTCCTCCCCTGCTTTGAAATTGTAGATAGGCCGAATGATTTTGACGACCTCAGCGGTGGGACCGATATTGTCCAAGATATCCTGCATCCCCTTGTATGCCATGGGACACTCGTCCAGAGTCGCCGACCCGACCGAAGTGGTATAGATATCAGCCATCTGTTTTTTGAACTCGGAAACAGTGAAGGACTGTTTGGCCTGGGCTCGGCTCATCAGGCGGCCAGCCCCATGAGGAGCGGAGAAGTTCCAGTCCTCATTCCCCTTCCCTACACAGAGGAGACTGCCGTCGCGCATATTGATGGGGATGAGCAGCTGCTCACCAGCCTGGGCAGAGACGGAACCCTTGCGGAGAATCATAGAATCGGTATCAATGTAGTTGTGGATTGTAGTGAATTGTTCCTCCACATGTAGCTTCATCCCCTTGATGATCTCATCCATCATGGCCTGCCGATTCAGCATAGCAAAATGCTGGACGATCTTCATGTCGTGGATGTACTGGTCAAATAGCTCGCCAGAGACATAGGCAAGGGCCTTGGGTATATTGGTCTGTTTGGAATTCTTCAGCCGCTGAAGTTCCTTCTGGATTTCTTTCTGCCGCCCAGCAGCTTTCAGCTCGACAATCAGATGCTGAACAGAACCATCATCGGTGTGGTTTAGGACTTTGTAGCCTTCCTCCTGATAATAGCTGGCCACTTCCACGCCCAGATGTCGGCTGCCAGAATGAACAATGATATACAACTGCCCATTATCATCCCGATCCACCTCAATGAAATGGTTTCCGCCGCCCAAGGTGCCAATGCTCTTCTCGGCACGGAGCTGGTCTATGTGTTTTATACAACATAGTTCCGGGAGGTCAATTTGCTCCAGATACCGGTGGGGGTCGCTGCGAATACCAAAGCCAGAGGGAATCCGCTCACGAATCAGCTTATCCAGCTTATGCAGCTCCAAATGATTCTCGCTAATACGGCAGGTTTCCATGCCGCAGCCAATATCTACGCCAACCAGGTTGGGTACCACCTTATCGGTGATGGTCATGGTGGTGCCAATGGTGCAGCCAGCGCCAGCATGGATGTCCGGCATCAGGCGGATACGGCTGCCGGCGGTGAACTCCTGATTGCACAGCTCAATTACCTGGGCAATGGACGCTTGGTCCACTACGTCAGTGAAAATCTTGGCCTGATTATATTTCCCTGCAACTTCTAACATAATTATTTCCTCCTTTATGGCCCATTTCCCTGTTTTCTGTACCACGTTGTTCGAATTTATCCTGGATTGAAGAGTTTAATCAGATGATATACAAATCTGCCAAATTCAATTCCATAGGTTTCCTCTAAAAATGTGCGCCACATAGCTTTCAGCTCTCAGTCCACTCCAGAGCCTGTACCATCTCCGCTTGCCGCTCTATCTTGGCAATGAGTTCCTGCTCTGCATCAATAGACAGGTGGGTATGCGGAAGCAGCGCGAAGTCCTGGAACATGAACTGGATGTTGTTGATTTTCTTTGAGATGTGGTAGTGGCCGCAATACCAACGCTGATAGCTGAGCTTCTGTTCGATCTCTCCCAGCCAATCCTCAGTGGATTTGTCCACCTTACTCTGATCTATCCCTGGCAGGAAACTCTCGATCGGCTCATATTTTCGTGGGCATGTATGGCTGAACACCACATCGACCTGCCAGTTCCGGTCTGCAAGTACCTGCTCTACCCTATCCTTTGTTTCCAGGCAGGGCTGCTCATCTGGGAACCAGGGCCAGCCATGGGCTAGACGAGTATCCTTATCCACGCTGTATGCTCCGCCAATGACTAGGCATGAGTGGCCACAAAAATCAAAAACTTCTCCATCAATGGGAAACAGGATATTTGGGTATTCATCTTGGACCATGACCCTGCCGTCATGATAGACGGTCTCGTGATAGCCCAGTTCAGCAGATGGACGAGCCTCATGATTGCCATGGATACAGAAGAATGTAGGTGCGAGCCGGGCAAGAGTCTCCTTCTTCCAGTGGTCACGGCGATCCAGATAGAAATTGAGGCCGGTATCGCCAAGGATGATGAAGGTATTTTCCCGCTCCATCTCCCGGTCTTTGCAGAAGCTCTTGATGGGATTGAAGTCTCCGTGTTTGTCTCCAGTGAGGTAGACGATATTCTCTGGCTTGAACATTTCGTGGAGCTGGGCGAGGACGACATCGGCGGGGATGGGTGGACAAGTATCGTTATCGGATTCCATGAGCAGCTTGTGCAGTTCTGCCCAAGCCTGTTCTTTTGTAATCATAGTTGGGATGCTCCTTTCTAAGGGGAGGGTGGGGCGGAATAGAAGGGCGTGCGGATCTGTGTTTCGACAGAACTTTTAGTCAGCGACGGAGTAGCGGGTTGTCCAAATACCATCGATCTATTGGGATGATAGTTCAGAATCAGTAGGCTTAGCGTTCAGAAAAACTTGCCCGCTACATTTCTCTGTATCCACCGAAAAATAAATTTCGGTATAAGACCTATCTTTGCCAGCATACCAGATATATACACCAAAAGCAATCGCCCATAGACCGAAGGGTGGCCTATGGGCGATGTTCTTGGGTGGCGGTCCGTCAGTAGTTATCTTATTTTGATATATTTGGCGGAGAGAGTGGGATTCGAACCCACGGACCTTTCGAGCCACTGGTTTTCAAGACCAGCTCCTTAAACCTCTCGGACACCTCTCCATATGGCAGCCGCAGCTGGAATCGAACCAGCGATATGGGGGTCAAAGCCCCACGCCTTAACCTCTTGGCGATACGGCTATATTGGAGCACCAGCAGAGACTTGAACTCTGGACCTACTGCTTACGAAACAGTCGCTCTTCCAACTGAGCTACAGGTGCGTATGCGGCACAGCTCTCCTGTGCCGAAATGATTACTCTGCCGGCTCTCCATATATGTACCCGGCATCGGTGTTCTTGCCATTATCCAAGATCAGGTGCATGATGCTGCAGTTGCCTGGATTAGGCTCGGCCTCATACCACTCATGACTGTAGTGGAACATGGCCTTCCGAAAAATGTTCAACGCCGCCCCATGGCCCACGATGACGATATGGTCAGGGCCGCCCTGGGCAAAGTCCCGGAACAGCGTGTCGATGAACAGCTTCTGGCGAATCTCACAGTCGAATGGACTCTCCCCTCCTGGCCGGCGGGCGTAGAACTTTCCATTGAAGCGCCGATTGTTCTGGAATCGTTCCCACTCCACAGGGAATTCCACCTTGACACGCTCCTTCGGGAGACTGTCGAAGATGCCAAACTGGAGTTCCGTCAGCATGTCATCCTCTTTGACATCTGTAACATGAAGGTGATTCCGAATTTCAGCGGCCGTCTCCCGGGTGCGACGGTAGGGGGATACCCACATTGCAATATTATCAATGGATTCCGAGCTGAGTCGTTTGGACAGAAACTCCCCTGCCTTACTGGCCTGTTCATGGCCAAGGTCAGTCAGTGGAATGGCGTGGTCAGGAATTCGCAGCTGTTCGTTGATACCAACATTTTGAGTGGATTCTCCATGTCTGACCAGATAGAGATGCTTCATACACTCTTTTCCCCCTTTCGCAGATGGACTTGGAGACGCGGGCCGGATTCGAACCGGCGAGATAACAGATTTGCAGTCTGCCCCCTTAAGCCTGACTTGGGTACCGCGTCATATGGTGCGGGTAACAGGAATCGAACCTGCATGGAGTTTCCTCCGCCGGAACCTAAACCCGGTGCGTCTGCCTGTTCCGCCATACCCGCATATTGCAAGAAAAACGAGGTCTCTGTTGGCCTCGAACCAACGACGACACAAATCAGGTGCTGTCCCTTGAGCGGAACCTGCCCTGTTTGCTGCTCTGCCAACTGAGCTAAGGAGCCATAATGGTGCCGGGGACGGGAGTCGAACCCGCACGAGGTTTCCCTCACAGGATTTTAAGTCCCGGGCGTCTGCCAGTTTCACCACCCCGGCATATGGGATTGGCAGCTTAGGGGAGAACTTCGATGTCGGAACACTACCTCAAAAGTAGCTTCTTCTGACCTTCTATTATTCTGCAGTTGAAAATCCTGCAAAATTAGCCTTCCCTATGGTTCCATCTTTACATTTATGCAATATCCAGCTCGTCTCGTAACAGTAACAACTATCAGCTTCGCCTTTAATGGTTTTTACTAAATAACTATCTTCATTAAGTTTGCTATCTGAAATATCTACTATGCAATCGGTTATGGATATTAAATCTCTGCATGCCAAACACCTAAAAAGTGGATTGAATTTCATCTTATCTTCCCCTTATCTCAATTCTGCACCCTTTGAAGTGAGATTTCTCTCAATATCAGCGCACTGCTGTGAACTACTCGGGTACAAGTACCCGAGCTTCCGGGCTGCGGCAAGGATGACTCCTTGTTGCAGCCTTTCTTTTATTCCTGCTTATCCAGACTTACAGGATGATGCCGACCATCCACGCTGTAGCGCAACAGGCTA
>ERZ808028.416-NODE-416-length-37536-cov-11.909554_pt1 | contig 37536 bp, 38 predicted proteins | sample MGYA00380184_ERZ808028 | MGnify/ENA primary metagenome ERZ808028 (study PRJEB31490, sample SAMN06133397) | mouse gut metagenome | isolation source: J8_1 | host: mice | place: China: Chengdu | collected 2015-05 ...
TATAAAAATAATAAAAAAAATAAAAAAAATAAAAATTTTAGCAAATTATTATATACAAATTATGTTAATTGTGAGATAATTTAAATTATCAAGAGGAGTTATAAGGGATTTTAAGGAGTTAAGGGGGAAACTGAGACATGAAGATGAAGAAGGCGGATATAGGTGTAGCTCTCTATTTACTTGGCGCTATCATCATGTTGATTGTACCGATTAGTAGTACATTGCTGGATGTGCTGCTCGCGATCAATATCTCGCTGGCATTTACCATCCTGTTTACGACGATGTTTACAAAAGAAGTGCTGGATTTGTCATTTTATCCAACAGTTTTGCTGTTCACAACGATCTTTAGAATCGCTCTGAACGTTTCGTCCACCCGTCTGATCTTATCAACGGGTAATCCGGGAAACGTTGTGGCGACATTCGGTAATTTCGTGGGCGGCGGTGATTTGGTTATCGGTATCGTCGTGTTTATTATTTTGATTATTGTACAGTTCGTTGTTATCAACAAAGGTTCTGAACGAGTTGCGGAGGTAACGGCGAGATTTACACTGGACGCTATGCCCGGTAAACAGATGGCGATCGATGCCGACTTAAATACAGGTGCGATCACAGACGCAGAGGCAAAGGTACAGCGTGAAAAGCTTCAGCAGGAGGCAAGCTTCTTCGGTTCCATGGACGGTGCTGTTAAGTACGTAAAGGGAGATGCAACTGCGGGCTTGATCATTACGTTTGTAAATATCATTGGCGGTATTATTATGGGCGTCGTGAGGCAGGGCATGGACATCGGCGCTGCCGCAGATAAATTTACGATTCTTACAATCGGTGATGGTCTGGTGAGCCAGATTCCCTCACTGCTTATTTCGTTATCCACAGGTATTTTGGTAACAAAGGGCTCGAAGGAGGCCGATTTTGGTACAGTGCTTGTAAACCAGTTATTTGGTATTCCCAAAGTACTGTACATGGTGGGCGGCGTGCTTGCATTTTTGGGATTAGTGACACCACTCAATCCTTTGATTTTCGTTGTTCTGGGCGCTATCTTTATCGTGTGCGGACGCATGATCGCATCGACGATCGAGACAGCGGGCATCGAGGCGGAAGCCGATCTGGAGGAGGACACCGCCGACGAAATCCGAAAGCCGGAGAATGTCAATTCACTGTTGCAGGTAGACCCGATCGAGCTGGAATTTGGTTATGGTATTATTCCGCTTGCAGATGTAAACCAAGGCGGAGACCTTCTGGACCGTGTTGTGATGATACGAAGGCAGATTGCGCTCGAGCTTGGTACAGTCGTGCCGATTATCCGTCTGCGCGATAATATCCAGTTGAATCCAAACCAGTATATTATCAAGATCAAAGGGATACAGGTGAGCGAGGGTGAGATTTTATTTGATCATTATATGGCGATGAACCCCGGTTTTGTGGAGGAGGAAATCTCCGGTATTCCCACTTTTGAACCTTCATTTCATCTGCCGGCAATCTGGATTACGGAGAACCAGAGAGAGCGTGCGGAGAGTGTGGGCTATACAGTAGTGGACCCGCCATCTATCATTGCGACGCATCTGACAGAGATTATCAGACAGTATCTCTCCGACCTGCTCACAAGACAAGATGTGCAGAACCTTGTCAACAACGTGAAGGAGACCAATCCTTCTCTGGTGGACGAACTTGTGCCGAAACTTCTGGGACTCGGCGATATCCAGAAGGTATTGCAGAATCTTTTGAGGGAAGGTATCTCTGTGCGTGACCTTGTCACGATATTTGAGACGCTTGCAGACCATGCGGCATCGACAAGAGATACGGATATCCTGACAGAGTATGTGCGGCAGAGTCTAAAGCGCGCCATCTCCAACAAATATTTCCCGATTAATGAGACGACGAGTGTGGTAACGCTCGACCCGGGCTTAGAGCAGGAGATTATGGGAAGCGTCAAACAGACTGAACAGGGTGCATATCTGACCTTAGACCCTGAGAAAACAAAGACAATTATGGCTTCTGTCGAATCAGAAGTGGGTAAGTTAGAGAAGCTTGGCAAGAATCCAATCGTGATTACCTCGCCGATTGTCAGAATGTATTTCAAGCGGCTTACAGAGGATTATTACAAGGATTTAGTAGTAGTATCTTATAATGAGATCGATTCAAATGTTGAATTACAATCAGTGGGAATGGTGACAGCATGATAATTAAAAAATTTCAAGGAAGAACAAAGGAAGAGGCGCTCGAAAGTGCCAGAAGGGAGCTTGGCGCCAATATTGTAGAGATGAACGTCAAGGCTTTGAAGCCAAAGGGAATCATGGGACTGTTTCGGGGAACAAGATTCGAGGTGACAGTTGCCAGAGAAGAGGAGAATGAGAAATATAGTGCCGCTTCTGCAAAAGATGTCCAGAAGGACGGCGTGGCAGTCAGCTTTAGCCATAATGAGCCGCAGGGGAAAATTATTCCGATGAAGAAAGCGGAGGAGAAGGAGGACGCCAAGGCGGTAGGACTAGCAGTTGCAGATGTGCTTTCTACATACCAGCCGGAGACTGCAAGAGATGAGAGCGTGAAGGAGCGCGCCCGGTTTGAGGGCAGGGCGGCTGCGCCAGTCAGGGAAAACGGCTTGGAGGAGAAGCTTGACAGTCTCCAGAATCTGATCGAGAAGCAGCTTTCCAGACAGGACAGCAGGCCGCAGCCGGAGGAGCCCAAAAGCGCGGAGGAGGAAAAGAAAGAGGAGACGACCGAGCGCATAAACTTTTTAAAAATTTTGTATAATAAGATGACTGACAATGAGATCAACGAGAAGTATGCAAACGAGATGATTGATGAGATTGACAGGAATTGCAAGGCAGATGTAACGCTGGATTTTATGCTTTCAGAGATTTATCAAAGAATGATCCTGAAATTGGGCAAACCTTATGTCATGGAGGATGACGGAAAGAGCCCCAAGGTGATTTTCTTTGTGGGGCCGACAGGCGTGGGAAAGACGACGACCATCGCAAAGATTGCATCGACTTACAAGTTAGAGCACCGGAAAAAGGTTGCCATGCTTACGGCTGATACGTACAGGATTGCAGCGGCAGAACAGCTCAGAACCTATGCAAATATTCTGGAGGTACCCTTTAGAGTAGTCTATACAGCCAAGGAAATCGAAGCTGCTGTCGAAGATTTCAGGGAATATGATTATATATTTGTAGATACGACAGGGCATTCGCCAAATGATGAGGCACAGTGTGAGAATATGAGTGATCTGATCAATTCCGTTGATATCAAGGCTTCAAGAGAAGTATTTCTGGTGTTGTCGGCTTCGACAAAATATAAAGATTTGATGCGGATAACAGACACCTACAAAGAGATAACAGATTATAAGCTGATATTCACCAAGCTTGACGAGACCTCGGCACTAGGAAATATCTACAACTTAAAACTTTATACAGGTGCAAGGCTTTCCTATGTGACATGTGGTCAGAATGTACCTGATGATATTGAGTATTTTAATCCACAGTCAACTGTCAAACAGTTGCTTGGGGGAAGGCGTTGATAGGAGGGGAATGTATGGTGGATCAGGCTGAACAACTTAGAAATGTGATTAAATTGAATCCACCGCCAAAACCGCATGCCCGTGTGATCACGGTGACAAGCGGCAAAGGCGGCGTCGGAAAATCCAATACATCAATAAACCTTGCCTGTCAGTTTAGAAAGCTGGGAAAAAGGGTCATTATACTAGATGCGGACTTTGGTCTCGCCAATATCGAAATTATGTTTGGTACTGTGCCAAAGCATAACTTGTGCGATCTGATATATCAGGGAAAAAATATCACAGATATTATAACGTGGGGACCTATGGACATAGGTTTTATATCGGGTGGCTCCGGCATCGCAGGTCTTTCCAATCTGAGCAGTGAATATTTAAATTATATTGTTCGAAATCTTGCAAAATTAGATGCAATTGCCGATATTATTATCATAGATACTGGTGCGGGAATTTCAGATGCAGTGTTGGATTTCCTTGTAGCGAGCGGTGAGATTCTGGTAGTGGCAACGCCGGAACCGACCTCTATCACCGATTCTTACTCGCTTTTAAAGGCGTTGAACCGGCATCCGCGCTTCTCGAGAGAGGATTCGAAGATTATGGTGATCGCCAACAAAGTGTCTGACCTGACAGAAGGCGATGCGATGTACAACAAATTAGAAACTGTGGCAAACCGTTACCTCAAACTTCCAGTGTCATTTTTGGGCTCTGTGCCGCGCGACCGTCATCTCGAGGAGGCTGTGATGCAGCAGAAGCCTGTGAGTATGCAGAGTCCGAATGCAAAATCCTCCGTTGCGTATGAGAGGATCGCATATATTCTGATGGATAAGGAATATAATAAGTCGTTGGTAAAGAGAGGAATGGCGGCATTCTTTTCTCATATTGTGGCAGGAAATAAAAAAATGGGATAAAGCGTGTGTTCAGGAGGAACCAATGGTAGAAAAATTTATAGCGCCGGGAGATAAACTAGAATTAAGATCAACAGTTCGCGTTACGCTTCCTGATGGCACAGATGGTGTAAAGACCTACAAAACTTCGGTATATAATATTTTGGACGATGGAAAACTTGAGCTGATGATGCCGATGGAGCAGACAAAGCTGGTGGTGCTTTCGATTGGCAGCGAATATGATGTGTGTTTCTATTCTCATAAAGGCGTGTACCGCGCAGATGTCAGAGTCGTTGACAGGCAGAAAAGCAATGGCGTGTATACACTGGTGGTGGAGATGATCAGCAGTCTGCATAAATACCAGCGGAGAGAATATTACCGGTTTAACTGTATTGTGGATATGATGGTGCGGGAGATGACCAAACAGGAGGAAGATGCATTTTCCAGAGGGGTCACATATATTATATCGGAGCAGGACATGATAAAGGGCGTGATCGTCGATATCAGTGGCGGCGGGACCCGGTTTGTATCAAGACAGAAATTTGATGAGGGCAGTATGCTGCTGATGCAGTTTGAGCTGCCAGTCATGGGCAGACAGAAGCCATTTTTGCTGGCTGCCAAGGTGATTTACTCCGGCGGGATTGAGAACCGTGAAGGAGAGTACGAAAACCGTGTGAAATTTGAGTACATAGACACGATGACACGCGAGGAGATTATTCGATATATTTTTGATGAGGAAAGAAAAAATAGAAAGAATGGGAAGGATCGTTGAATAGTATGACAATTAACTCAAACGTCTCAAAAATAAAGAAAAAAATTCTGATAGTTGATGATTCTGCACTTATGAGAAGAGTTATGTGTGATATAATTAATTCAGATGAACGGTTCCAGGTAGTGGAGCAGGCTTTTGATGGTCAGGCAGCATATGAACTTCTTAAAAAGAATCAGTATGATGGCATCGTTTTAGATGTCAACATGCCTAAAATGAACGGAATCCAGTTCTTACGCGCATTACAGCGGGATAAGATCAGGGCGCGCGTGATGATGGCGAGCACCGATACGAGAGACGGCGCGGCTGTCACAATGGAGGCACTGGATTTGGGCGCGATTGATTTTATCGAGAAGCCCGTCAACATTGTCTATCTAAAGAGCAGTGGATTCAAAGACCAGTTCTTAGATACACTCTATGCGGTCGTGTCGAGCCGCCAGACCAATATTTCTGTATCTCCTGTATTGACAAGGGAAAAGCAGGAGGAAAAGACACAAAGTCTTGTAAACATTGTCAGGAAAAGCAGTCCAGCGGTGAGCGGACAGAAGATTGTAGCGCTTGCATGTTCAACAGGAGGCCCCAAGGCACTGCAAAGTGTTGTGCCAAGGCTGCCGGCAGAGCTCGCAGCACCTGTTCTGATCGTCCAGCATATGCCAAAAGGGTTTACACAGTCTCTCGCAGAACGTCTTGACTCGATCAGCAAGGTCAAAGTCAAGGAGGCGGCAGAGGGAGATGTGCTCGAGAATGGCGTGGTGTATATTTCTATGGGCGGCAAGCACATGAATGTTGTCACCAAGGGCGGAAGGGCGACGATCAAATATACAGATGAACCTCCAAGAGAAGGCGTAAAGCCGTGTGCAAACTATATGTATGAGTCCTTGAAGGCAAGCAGTTATGCGCAGATTGTCTGCGTGGTACTGACCGGTATGGGCGCTGATGGCACCAAGGGAATCGTGAATTTGGAAACTTCAAAAAAGATACACGTTATCGCACAAGATGAGGCGTCATCAACGGTGTACGGTATGCCCAAAGCAATCGCAGCGACAGGACTGGTAAACCAAGTCGTCCCGCTTGATAACGTGGCCCAGGAAATTATAATGAATGTGGGGGTCAGGTAGAATGGATACAAGTCAATATCTCGATATTTTCCTTGATGAGTCAAAGGAACATTTACAGAATCTGAGTGATCAGATTATGGATCTGGAGCAGAATCCTGAAAATATGGATACAATCAATGAGATTTTCAGGGCTGCCCATTCCTTGAAGGGTATGGCAGGCACAATGGGCTATAAGCGTATGCAGACGCTTACGCATGATATGGAGAACGTATTTTCTGAGGTGCGGAACGGAACTTTCAAGGTACAGCCCGGCATGATTGATATTTTGTTCAAGAGTCTTGATGCGCTGGAGGAGTATGTCAACAATATCCAGCAGACGACAGAGGAGGGGACGAATGACAATCAGGATTTGATTGATGCGCTGAACAGTATCCTGAAAAATAACGGCGAGGTCATACTTGGCGACAGTGCACAGCCGGCAAGCACAGCAGCAGCGGCACCTGTGGAGGAGCAGCCGGCAGATGCTGGAAATGGCAGGAAGGAAAGATGGCAGGAGATCAAGATCACGGATACGGAGAAAATGCTGATCGAGAAGGCAAACAGTGAGGGTCTCAAGGTCTACGGCGTGACAGTGTATGTCGAGGAGGCTTGTGTGCTCAAGGCTGCCAGAGCATTTCTGGTATTCAAGGCATTGGAGAAGCTGGGCGAGATCATTGTCTCATCACCGACAGCACAGGATATTGAAGATGAGAAATTTGAGCTTACCTTCAGTCTTATTTTTATCTCTGGAAGTACCTCGGAGGAGATCAAAGAGGCAGTCAAGAGTGTGTCGGAGATTGAGGAGGCATACTGTTCAGAGTATGTGACAGCCGCGCCGCCGCAGCCCGCAGAGCCAGAAAAGCCTGCCGAGAGCAAACCAGCGGAGGAAGCTGTCAAGGCAGCACCGGAAACCAAGGCAGCGCCAGTTCCGGCAGCCGCGCCTGCACCGAAGCCGGCACCCGCAGCGCCAGCATCTTCCCAGTCGTCCTCAAAACCCGCAGCAAAGCCAGTGGTAAACAGGACTGTCAGAGTCGATATCGAGAAGCTGGATAACCTGATGAATCTGGTGAGTGAGCTGATCATAGCCAAAAATTCACTCATCTCAGCGACTGCCGCAGATGACGGCAAAGGTGATACAGGCTCAGTCAATGAACAGATTGAATATCTTGAGAGTGTGACGACAAATCTTCATGAATCCGTGATGAAGGTACGAATGGTTCCAATTGAGAGCGTTGTGGCGAAGTTCCCCCGCATGATCAGGGATTTGTCCAAAAAGCTCAATAAGAAAATGGAACTGTACATGACAGGTGAGGATACCGAGCTCGATCGTACTGTTGTCGATGAGATCGGCGACCCGCTGATGCATATGCTCAGAAACTCTGCGGATCATGGACTTGAGCCGAATGATGTGCGTGTTGCAAACGGCAAGCCGGAGGTGGGCTCCATCTTCCTAGATGCTTATCAGGACGGCAACAACGTTGTGATCGAGGTGCGGGACGACGGCGGCGGAATCAATGTGGAAGCTGTCAGAAACAAGGCGATTGAGCGCGGTACCGTGACGCCAGAGCAGGCGGAGACCATGACAGAGAAGGAGATTATTGATCTCTTGTTCCTGCCAAGCTTCTCCACGGCAAAGAAGGTGTCTGACGTGTCAGGGCGCGGCGTTGGCCTCGATGTTGTCAAGTCAAAGATTGAGTCCCTGAGTGGCGAGGTAGAGGTAAAGAACCGCTACGGAGAAGGCTCCTCATGGATTATCAGACTGCCGCTGACACTTGCTATCATTCAGGCACTCATGGTTGTGATCGGTGATGAAAAGTATGCGATCGCACTGGGTTCAATTCAGACGATTGAAGATGTTCTGCCGGAGGATATCAAGCTTGTGCAGGCAAAAGAAGTCATTCATATTCGTGGAACAGTGATTCCTATTATCAGGATGGATAAGGTTCTTGACATGCCGCCCAAGGAAGGCGACGAGGACAAGAACAAGAATCTCACAGTGATTATCGTCAAGAAGGGTGAGAAACAGGCAGGTTTGGTAGTAGACGAGCTCATCGGACAGCAGGAGGTTGTAATCAAGTCTATGGGCAAGTATATCAAGGTGCCAAAGATGATCAGCGGCGCTACGATTCTGGGCAATGGTGAAGTGGCACTGATTCTTGATACCAATGCGTTGATTTAATCCGATTGATAATGAAAGGCAGGGCATAGAATATGGATGAAGTAAGAATAATGGACGAACAAAAGCGGAATGCGAGTCTCAACCGTCCCGTCGAGCGCGATACCACACAGTTTATTGTGACACAGCTTGGCGGTGAGCAGTATGGTATAGATATCAAGTATATATCAAATATTATCAGAATGTCAAAAATCACAAGGGTGCCAAAGGTGCCTGACTATATCAAGGGCGTGATCAATGTCCGCGGTGTTGTTATCCCGACGATCAGCCTGCGTTTGAAAATGGGGCTGCCGGAGGATGAAGTCACCAAAAAGACCCGTATTATCATCTTGACGCTCGAGCAGCACGAGTCCATCGGCGTGCTGGTGGATGAGGTCAAAGAAGTCGTAACGCTTGACGAAGAACATATTGAGAGAATGGGATATGAGAAAGATGATAAGGAGAGATATCTTTCGGGTGTAGGCAAGTCTGACGGAAAGTTAATCTCACTGCTTGACATCACTTCTGTGCTGGCAGAGGTTGTTGATGTATAGATTGAATTGATATTTTGTGACTTTTGAATTAGGAAAGGCTTAGGTTTTATCATGGCAGATAATATGAGTTTCGAGAGAGTTACGACAGAATATTATGATGTATTAAAGGAGCTGGGAAATATCGGGGCAGGCAACGCGACAACGGCGCTTGCCCAGATGCTCCAGACCAAAGTGGATATGAAGGTACCACAGGTCAGGCTGTTGGATTTTAAGGATGTCGGTGTTGTTATGGGCGGAGAAGAACAGCTTGTTGCAGGCATCTATCTGGCTGTTGAGGGGGATATTACAGGCAGTATCATGTTTATACTGGAACAGAATGCAGCAAAATCGCTTGTATCAAAGCTCATGGGAATGCCACCATCGGAAGGCGGGTTCACGGAAATCGAGATCTCGGCAATGAAAGAGATTGGCAATATTATCACAGGTGCTTATCTTAATTCATTGGCACAGATGACAAATCTTAAAATGATTCCGTCGGTTCCGGACTTAAATATTGATATGCTCAATGCGATACTAAGTGTGCCGGCTATAGAATTTGGTATTATAGGAGATCAGATTCTGCTGATTCAGACGGTGTTTACAGATGATGTCGATCTGAATGGCTATTTTATACTCATGCCGGATCTTGAGTCATATTCAACAATGTTGAAGGGGCTTGGGCTGTCAATATAACTATACATTCATAAATTAGCAACACTAAATAGAGAAGGGGCATAGTGAGCGATGGCGAATATAGTTAAAGTAGGAATGGCAGATTTGAATGTGTGCAAGAGCCCTGATGGCATAACGACCTTGGGACTAGGGTCTTGTGTGGGGATCTGTATCAGAGACCCGGTTGCGAAGGTTGGCGGGATGGCACACGCGATGCTGCCGGACAGCAGGCAGATAGAAAATAATGCAAACAGGGCGAAGTTTGCCGACACAGGAATCGACGACCTTGTGAAAAAGATCCTTGCGATGGGCGGCAGAAAAGGGAGACTGGAAGCCAAAATTGCAGGTGGGGCACAGATGTTTGCATTTCAGAATAAATCAGACATGGTGCGTGTCGGAGAACGAAATGTGGAGGCCAGCAAGAAGAAACTGAGAGAGCTGGGCATTCCATTAAAAGCTCAGGATACAGGGCTTAATTATGGTCGTACCATTGTGTTTTATCCTGAAACGGGCGAATTGATTATACGTTCAGCAGGAAAACCTGAGAAGAAGATTTAGAAAGGGATAATCGAATGGGAAATAAGACCGGTCTTATCACACCTTTTTTCATGCTTTTGGCAGGTGCGATAGCATCTATAATTATGTACATAAGGGGATTTGATTTGACAACAATGTTGTGGGGCTTGTTGGTCGTGCTGGTGATATTCTATATCATTGGAGATATTGCAAGGTATATTTATGCATCGATCAGACCCCGCATCATACCTACAGGAAATCTTGAGATCATGGTTCAACAAGCAAAAGAGAATGGCAATCTTACGGGAAGCGTTGTTGCGTTTGCAAATGATGAACAAAAGGATATGGAAGGCATGGATGCAGGTGGTTTCATGTCAGATGATGCAGAGAATTATTTCGAGGAGGGCTACGCTGAAGATGCGCTCTACAACAATGCCGGGGAGACTGCGGCAGAGGAGGACTATTCGGACAGCCCATTTGAAGAAACTTAAAAATTATGAAATATTCGTTGGACAACATTGTGTATAACGGGGGAATAACATGAATGATGCAGCACGCAAGAAACTTTGGGAGGACTATGCCAGAGTAAAGACTCCTGATCTGAGGGAGAAACTCATATTGGAATATGCACCGCTGGTAAAAGTGGTGGCAGGACGGCTTAGCATGTATCTTGGATATAATGTAGAATATGAGGATCTGGTAAGTTATGGAGTGTTTGGTCTGATTGACGCCATCGATAAGTTTGATATGGGTAAGGAAGTGAAGTTTGAGACTTATGCCAGTCTGCGTATTCGCGGTGCTATTCTTGACCAGATTCGCAAGATGGACTGGATACCGCGCACCATCAGACAGCGTCAGAAGCAGATTGATACGGCGATGAAGGAATTAGAGCAGCGCAACGGCAAGCCGCCTACTGACGCTGAGATCGCGAAATATATGGGAATCAGTGAAGATGAGTTTACAGACTGGCAGAATCAGGTGAAAGCGGACAATATCATTTCTTTGAATGAATATGTTGAGCAGGGAAATGACATATCATCAGAAAAGAGTGTCAGTTCAGGTTTTGACACACCGGAGGGTGTGATCGAGAAAAATGAGCTCAAAAAAGTATTGGAAGAGTCGCTGGAGGTATTGACAGATAAAGAAAAGAAAGTAATCCTGTTATATTATTACGAAGAACTAACATTGAAGGAAATTAGCCGTGTGCTGGAGGTATCCGAATCAAGAATATCTCAGTTGCACACAAAAGCGTTACAGAAGATGAAAACGAAAATGGGAAATTACATTGGCATATTCGATTGATAGTTTCCTTGGATGGCGTAGATCGAGTGCATGGAGGCATGACTTATATGAATGGATATTTTCAATTACAGACAAGCGAGCAGGGGGTAAGCCTGCTGTTGTCTCCTCCCATCGGGGGCGGAGAGAGGATACGTGTTGCCGAATTAAAGGAGTATCTCAACAGTGTAGGCGTACCCTATGATGTCAAGGCAATCAACTCAGCCCTGTTGTCGATGGGCGATGAGGAGGTTGTTCTTTTTTTAGCACCAATGAAGATCGCGCCGGTGAATGAGCGGTGCGATATCCAAATTACATTAGACAAAATGACCGCGGTTTTGCGGCTGTTTCCGCCAAGTGCAGGCGGCTTGCAGACCAGCAAAGCACATATCATGGATTTACTCGCGCGCTACAAGGTGCGGGCAGGAATCGACGAGGGGGCAATCGACAAAGCACTTGAGGACAGGGAATACTGTACAGATATCATTATAGCGAAGGGGAGAATGCCGACAATCGGGCGTGATGCCTCGCTTGTGTACCATTTTGATACAAACAATGCAGTGCGCCCAGAGTTGAAGGAGGACGGGACTGTCGATTTCTTCAAGCTGAACAATCTCCATCAATGCACAGAGGGGCAGGTGCTGGCAGAAATTATCCCGGAAGAAAAAGGTGAAGATGGCTTTGACGTGTATGGAACTGTGGCGCTGGCAAGAGAGGTTAAGAAGGTGTCCTTCTCGTATGGCAGGAACATGGAGGTGTCCAAGGACGGCTTAAAGCTAATCAGCAAAGTGGACGGCCATGTATCGCTGGTTGATAATACGGTATTTGTGGCAGATGTGTACACGGTGGAGAATGTGGGCACCTCGACAGGAAATATCGAATATCATGGAAATGTTGAGGTCAAAGGAAATGTCTGTGAAAATTTTAGCGTCAAGACAGACGGAAACGTATTTGTGACCGGCGTGGTGGAGGGCGCAGTGATCGAAGCTGGCGGCGATATCATCATCGCGAGAGGAATGCACGGACAGAATAAAGGCAGGCTGAAAGCGGGCGGGAACATTATCGCCAAGTTTATCTCCGCAGCCGAGGTCGAGGCAGCGGGCTTTATCGAGGCAGAGCAGATTATTAACGCCAAAGTATCTGCGGGCACAAATGTGAATGCAGATGCGGGGAAGGGCTTGATCACAGGCGGAAGAATCGTTGCGAAGGTTATGATCAACGCCAAAAATGTAGGCTCTGCGATGGGTGCCTCCACGATTGTGGAGGTCGGGACAGATCCCGGTTTGAAGAAGCAGCTTTCTGAGCTGCAAAAAAGCGTCGGTGAAAAATCAAAAAATCTGCCGAAAATGAAAAAGTCACTGCAAGAAGTTACAATAAAATTAAAAAAGGGCATCAAGCTCACACCAGACCAGCTCAAAAGTGCCAGAATGTTACAGGTGAATATCGCAGAGACACAGGCTAAGATACAGGAGGAATTAAAAGAAATCGAGCAGCTTGACAAACTCTTAAAGAGCGAAGTTCCAGCTCAGATTAATGTCCGTGGAACCATGTATCAGGGGGTGGTAGTAAACATTTCTGGCGCCACAATGACAATCAAAAATGAATACACATATTGCCGTCTGATAAAAAAAGATGCAGATATAGCTTCTACAAATTTGTAGGGGCTATTGCCTTTTTTGTCAAAATATATTAAAATAAAGCGAAGTAAGTCGAGATATGTAAACTCAGGGGGGATTAATATGGCAATAAGTCCAATATTATTGAACGGTAGCATACAACAGACTGACAATGTCCTGCACAACCAGCTCAGACAGATGGAGAAGGGTATGGTTGATCAGGGAAATATACAGGTACAGGAGGAGAAGCGGGAACAGCAGATGGCGAAGCAGGTGGTTCATGCCGATGAAACCCTGTTTAAAGAGGAGCGCTTTGATGCGAAAGAAAAAGGGCGCAACGGCTATGCTGGTGACGGCGGAAAGCGCAGAAATAAATCGAAGAAGGACGGCAAGGTGGTCACAAAGTCAGAGGGAGGCTTTGACATGAAGATCTAGCAGTCCGCCTTTTGGACAGAAGCTTACATATTGAAGAAGTAGAGAGGTTTGGTATAGATGAATTGGTTAGAGATAGTAATGCTTGTATTTGGTGTTGGTGCATTTGCAGGAAGTTTTTTGATCAGGGATAAATCGTCGCAGGAGGCAGACGGCCAGCATGTCGATGTAGAGCTGATCCGCGATGTGATTGAAAAAGAGATGAGGGATGCAAAAGAGCGTGTTACCGAGGTGGTAGATGAGACGCTTGAGTATGCTGTGGAGAAGACAGAGCGTGCATCTGAGCGCATTTCAAATGAAAAGATTATGGCGATCAACGAGTACTCGGAAACTGTCCTTGCAGACATCAATAAGTCGCATCAGGAAGTAATGTTCTTGTATGATATGCTAAATGATAAGCATAACAATCTCAAGGAGACGGTCAAGCATGTAGACCGGACTGCAAAGGAGGCAGAGGAGGCTGCCAATGCAGCAGCACTTGCACTCGCAGCCAAAGCGCAGGAGGAAGCTGAGGCAAAGGAGAAGGAGCGGGAAAAGGAAAAGCAGGAGGAAGAGAAGAAAAAGAAGGCGGAAAAAAATATGCTGGTGGATAAGGAGGCGCAGGAGAAAGAGTTTGCGCGCCGCCAGATGGCAAGGCTAATACTGCCGATGCAGCAAGAGTTGACCATGCACCGCCAGATGGATCCCCGCACGATGGATATGAGATCCTTGATGGTGAGTCCGGTCAATAAACAGCCAAGTGAGAAGCCAGCGGAGCTGAGCCCGCTTGTAGTGAAAAGCGTGGAGATCGTGTCCGCCGATATTGTCACATCGAATGATATGCAGCCCGTCGTGGCAAGCACAGGCATAGAGCCTGTGAGCATGGCTGATCTGCAAACACTTGGCTCGCGCCCGGAAAATATGAAGGTGGTTGACGTGAAGCCGGCGGATATCAGACCTGTTGAGGTGTATTCCTTTGTAGAGCAGGCGCCGCATATTGAACGGCCTGCCAAGAAGGAAACACAGGCTGCCGGAATCAATACAGGGAATCATCAGGAGGTGTACGCGGCGTCACAGCCTGTCGATGATTTCAGAGAAAATAACAATGACAGGATTTTGCGGCTTCACAAGGAAGGGTATTCCAACGTGGAGATTGCAAAGGAGCTGGGGCTTGGCGTAGGAGAGGTTAAGCTGGTCATCAATCTGTTCAAGGGGGCTGTATAAATGAAGTTTAAATATATGATAAGAGGATTGGGGCTTGGCGTCATCATCACCGCAGCAGTGCTGGGGGCTTACAATCGGAATGCAGTGGCAGATGCAAGAGTCGCGGTATTAAAAGATTATGGACTTGACGGGGAAAGCCCGCTGGAGGAGGAGGCAAGCACGGCGGAGGAGGCTTCGGCAGCGGAATCGACAGAGCCGGTTATTATGAGAGATGATGAGAAAGAAGCTGAGATTGAGTCTGTGCTTGATGCTGCCAAGGACGCAGAAAATTCGGACAATGGGGCGTCAGATGGAGAAGGCTTGAATGGAGACGCTGCGAATGGAGAGCATTCAGATGGAGAAATTTCAGATGGAGAGCTTTCGAATGGAGAGCCTTCGAATGAAGAGCCTTCAAATGGAAATAGTTCAGATTCGCAGGCTTCGGACGCAGCGCCTTCTGGACAGGAAACGCCAGAGCAGGGCTCCTCGGCGATCGTGGTGGTTCCTTCAGATGAAGAGGAGGTTTCAGGAGAGACCGTTGAGATCGTAATCGAGTCAGGAGACGATTCAGGAACAGTTTCCAGAAAACTCCAGAATGCAGGCGTGATAGAAAATGCATCGGAGTTTGACGCATTCCTGATGCAGCACGGTTATGACAAGAAAATCAGCACTGGAAAAAAAGTGATTGGTGTCGCTGATACTTGGCAGGAGATTGCGGATAAGATTTCCAGAAGATCGTGAAAAAAGCTTGCGTATACGTAGTTTTTATGTTATATTATTGGTGTTGTGGCTGTATTCGGGTATAGCAGCCACGACATCAATTTTTTATTACACATTAATCACGTTTGCAGATTTGCGGTCCATGCCCAATGGTAGCCCGCAGGGAGGAAGCAGACGGAAGCGCGGTAAACCCGCAGAAAATGGAGGTAAGACATGAGTGTTATTTCAATGAAGCAGTTATTAGAGGCAGGTGTTCATTTTGGACATCAGACAAGAAGATGGAACCCTAAGATGGCTCCTTATATCTTTACAGAGAGAAACGGAATCTATATCATTGACTTGCAGAAGTCTGTTGGCAAAGTCGATGAGGCGTATAAGGCGGTAGCTGACATTGCAGCGCAGGGCGGTACGATTCTCTTCGTTGGTACAAAGAAGCAGGCGCAGGACGCTGTCCGCACAGAGGCAGAGCGCTGCGACATGTTCTATGTAAATGAGAGATGGCTTGGCGGTATGCTCACAAACTTCAAGACGATCAGAAGCAGAATTGCCAGACTCAAGGCGATTGAGACAATGGCAGAGGACGGCACATTTGATGTTCTTCCTAAGAAGGAAGTTATTCAGATCAAGAAGGAATGGGAAAAACTTGAGAAGAACCTTGGCGGTATCAAGAATATGACAAAGGTTCCTGACGCAATCTTTGTTGTAGATCCTAAGAAGGAGAGAATCTGCGTACAGGAGGCACATACACTTGGCATTCCGCTGATTGGCATTGCGGATACAAACTGTGATCCAGAAGAGCTCGACTATGTGATTCCGGGTAATGATGATGCGATCAGAGCAGTGAAGCTGATTGTCTCTGCGATGGCAGACGCTGTGATCGAGGCAAATCAAGGTGAAGTGATGACAGATGCTGCACCGGAAGAGATTGGTGAGGAAGAGGCAGTAGTAGAAGAATAGTTACTGATTGGCAGTTACTGTTTTGTATAGAAGATATAAGAAGCAGGAGGAATATAAAGATGGCTATTACAGCAGCAATGGTAAAAGAGTTAAGAGAGATAACTGGTGCTGGAATGATGGATTGCAAGAAGGCACTGAACGAGACAAACGGAAATATGGAAGAGGCTGTTGAGTTTTTGAGAAAAAGCGGACAGGCTAAGGCTGTAAAGAAAGAGAGCCGCATTGCAGCAGAAGGACTTTGCCGTGTTGTGACAGAGGGCGACAAGGTGGCGGCAGTCGTTGAGGTTAACTCAGAGACTGACTTTGTGGCAAAGAACGAGCAGTTCCAGAATTTTGTGGAAGCAGTTGCAAAGCAGGCGCTTGCTACGTCTGCATCAGATATTGATGCATTCCTTGCAGAAGCATGGAATGAGGATACTTCCAAGACTGTAAATGAGGCATTGGTTGACAAGATTGCAGTGATTGGCGAGAAACTGAGCATCAGAAGATTTGAGAAGGTGGCAGCCCAGAACGGCTGTGTTGTAACCTACACACATGGCGGCGGAAAGATTGGCGTTATCGTGGAGGCGGAGACTGCTGTAGTGAATGATGCAGTGAAGGAAGCCCTCACAAATCTTGCAATGCAGGTTGCAGCGCTCTATCCTAAGTATGTATCTTCCAATGAAATTTCTGAGGAATACAAGGCACATGAGAAAGAGATTATCGCAGAGCAGATCAAGAATGATCCGAAGATGGCTGGCAAGCCGGAAAATGTTATCGAGGGTGCTGTAGTGGGCCGTCTCAACAAGGAGTTGAAGGAAGTATGTCTCCTTGATCAGATCTATGTGAAGGCAACAGACGGAAAGCAGACTGTAAAACAGTATCTTGAGCAGGTTTCGAAAGAGAACGGAGCTGAGGTTCAGGTTAAGAGATTTGTCCGTTTTGAGACTGGTGAAGGCATCGAGAAGAAGGTTGATGATTTCGCAGCAGAGGTTGCAGCGCAGGCTGGAATGTAATTTAAATAATAATATTTGTATATAGAAAAATCCACGGTTGCGAAAAAGTAATCGTGGATTTTTTATTGACAAAATGGTTTAAAAGTTATAGACTATAATTAGTTTAAAACTTTTAAACCACAAAAGGAGGAAGTGTGATATGGTTACATACAATATGACAGAGGCGGAAACGTTCTTGGCAGAATTAATCTGGGAGAGTGAACCTATTGGAAGCGGGGATTTGGTGAAGCTCGCGGCACAGCGTCTGGGTTGGAAGAAGTCCACCACCTATACAGTGCTGCGCAAGATTTGTGAAAATGGTATTTTCCAGAATAAGGGAGCAGTGGTTACTTCGAAGATGAGCCGCGAGGAGTATATCAACCGTAAGGGAGAGCAGTATCTGGAGGAGAATTATAATGGCTCTCTGCCGAATTTTGTCGCTGCATTTATGAAGCGGAAGAAATTGAGCAAGAAACAGATTGAAGAGCTTGTGGTACTGATTGATGAATATAAGGATTAACGCAGGAGGGAGGAACGAATTTGTTTGTCAGAATATTGAATACCAGTCTTATTAGTTGTTATATCATCGTGGTGGTGATGCTGTTTCGTGCACTGATGTTAAGAGCCGAAAGAAAATATGTGTATTGGCTGTGGTTTATGGTCTTTGTCAATCTGTGCATTCCATTTCGAATCTCAGGGCCGTTTAGTCTGATACCAAGGTGGGTTGCAAACTTCGATCTCGCAGAATGGGGAAATGCCGTTTATCTGCCGGAAGAAGCAGTTGTGGAGGAGGTGGCAAGTACCAGTGGACACAATTATATTCCCACAGATGGAAATGGCACAGCATCAGGAACTGATTCAAACAGCGGGCTTGCATCGGTACAGGACGAAACCGAGGGGCACGCAGCCTATATTCCGAATGAAAAGCTTGCAGGGAATGAAATGGGCATAGGACACGAATATATGCCAGAAAGTCTGGCTGGCGCAGTGCCGGGCACGGACTCTAATACTGGGATAACCAAGCACGCATATTACACAGATACAGTGTTTGATGAACGGTTGCAGAAATTGTTGGCAGTTGTGTGGGGAATTGGCGTGTGCGTGCTGGCAGCAGGGGCGATACGTTCGTCTGTAAAACTGCAAAGAAGGCTAAAAGATGCAGAGCCGTTTGAGTGTGATATGGTATTGGCAGAAGAAAAGACAAGAATCAAAACCGCAGACGGGATAGAGAGCCCGTTCTTATGGGGGATTTTCGCACCTGTGATTTATCTGCCGCGCAGAATTGAAAAGAACGAGTGCAAGTATATCGTTGCACATGAGCGTTTTCACCAAAAGCGGCGGGATTATCTTGTGAAACCACTGTTTTTCATGATTGCGGTACTTCACTGGTTTAATCCGTTTGTCTGGGCGGCATATTTCTTGTTTGTGCGGGATATGGAAATCTCATGCGATGAGGCGGTGATTGCGGCGGCGGACAAGGATATCCGCAAAGAGTATGCAGAGAGTATTTTGAAGTATGCAGCGAGACAGAATGGCTATACACTGACCCCGATAACCTTTGGAGAACCATCTCTCAAATGCAGGCTTCAGAATGTGCTGTATTTCAGAGAGCACAGCACATTCTTGTCCGTATTCATGCTGTGCAGTGTGATAGTGCTTATGGCAGGGCTGACGGCAAAGCCCACGCTGGAAGAACAAAAAGACCTGAATCTTGGCGGGATTGTCCAGTGGGAATCACTGCCGGAGGAGACAGTCCACGCGCAGAAACCAAATCTGGAAAGACAAGAAAATCCTAGCCAGATTGAACACAAGCCAGTGATGACAGAGACCATCTTGGATTTCGGTGAGGCAGTTCTTGCCCTGACAGACAAACTGGCAGCATATATGGAAACGAAGTAGGCGGGGCTGCTTTAACGGCATAAAAACGGCATAAAAAACGGATTGGAGAGGTTGATTCTTCAATCCGTTTTTGGTACTTTATAATAATTTTGGCATGATTGCCTCAACGGTTGAGGACCGTGCCTTTGAGTAAACTTCGGGATTGCGTTTGCAGAAAACATAGAACAAACATTCTATAATAAAGAGCTGGCCTAGTTTGGCAGCGACAGACCCAGATTGAAGAGGGCTTTCGTTGTAGCCGCAGAGCAGGACGACATCCGCATATTCTGTGGCACGTGAGTTGGGGAAATGTGTGATCAGAATAACGGATACACGGCGTTCTTTTGCGATGCGCATAATGTCCTCCATGTCTTTTGTGGACCCAGAATAGGAGAAAAATAAGATGACATCTTTTTCAGTAGCCAGCGCGATATTCATAACCTGCATATGTGAATCTTCGATGTGGACGAAGTGGGAGGTGGCAGTGGAAAAGCGCGCCCATGCCTCCATCGCCATGACCATGCTGCCGCCCTGACCTAAGCAAAAGACGCGGTCTGCGGCAGAGATCAGGTCTACAGCACTGGAAATTTCATCTTCGTCTAACAACTCCATTGTTTCATTTAAGGAAAGAATATTGGCATCGTATAGCTTGTGAAAGATGCTTCCGAGCGTATCTTCTGATGTAATGGTCTCGGGCGTATCCGATGGATCTCCAATATCTGTGACATAAGCTGCCTTGGCGAGCGCCAGTTTTAAACTATTGTATCCTGTCAAGCCGAGGCTTCGGCAGAAGCGTGTGATGGTAGCCTCCGACACGCCGCTGCTCTCTGCAAGGCTTGAGATGGACATATACTGTGAGTCGTGGGGATTGGCAAGAATGTAGTCAGCTAGTTTTCTGCTGGAACGGGTCAGGGAATGATACTGTTCTGTGATAAGTTCCAGAATGTTTCCTGCCAAACAATCATCTCCTTTCATGTAATACGGCAGCCCCCAGCATACCTGCACGGTTGCCGAGTGCAGCCTTCTCAATTTTTACCTGACGAAAACTTGATATAAGATTCGGATACAGTTTTTCGCGAAGCTGTTCTAACACATAAGGCTGCTCCATAATGCCGCCGCCGAGAATCGCACACTCGGGGTTCAGCATATGAATAATCGTGGTCAGACCGTAGACAATTTCCAGTATCCAGCGGTCAACCAGTGCCTTCACGTCGGGTTCAGCAAAGCGCTCAAATATTTTGCGTCCATTGGACAAGGAGGAATCAAAGCGCTTTGCATTTTTGACAAGGGCAGTTGTGGAAGCATATTCTTCATAACAGCCAGAAAATATATTTTGACCGGCGAAGCGGGCTTCAGGATGCGTGACGATGGCACCAAATTCCCCGGCAGAAAAGCTGCTTCCGGTGTAAAGTTTTCCATTGGTGAAAATAGCGCCGCCGACACCTGTACCGTATGTCAGGCAGACAAATTCCTTATAGCCTTTTCCCGCGCCAAATACGGACTCGCCGATGGCGGCGGCATTGACATCGTTTTCTACACAGGCGGGTACATGAAATTGCTGTTCCATGATTTCCTTCAGTTTGGTTCCAGTGTAGCCGGGAATATTTTCGTTTGCATAGAGAATCTCGCCGCGGACAGGGTCAACCTGTCCGGCAGTACTGATGCCGATGCGCTCAAATGCACTGTGCTGCTGATAATCAGTGATAATCTCCTTTGCGCGGTTTACCACATGTTCTTTGCCTTTCTGTGCTTCGGTAGGAGTTTCTCTTATGTCTGTCAGTTCCCCGTCAATGTATAAGCCAGATTTGATCGCTGTGCCGCCGATATCGAGAACCATGATTGCCATAGTGTGTTACCTCCTTGTACTTTATATGCCGTGGTGAAGCACGGTTTTGATATCCAGATTTTTATCCAAAATCACAATGTTTGCAAATTTGCCGGGCGTGAGGCTACCATAGGCATCATAGATGCCAACTGCCTTTGCAGGATTGACAGCAGCACATTTGACAGCGCTGGCAAAAGGTATGCCCATGTCGTGAACGGCGGTGCGCACACAGTCCATGAGATTTGTCACAGAACCTGCGATGGTGCCGTCCTCCAAGACGGCCAGATTTCCCTTTACAGTGACGTTTTGTCCGCCCAAGTCGTACTGTCCGTCTGCAAGACCTGCGGCGCGCATACTGTCGCTGATAAAAATGATTCTGTCGTCGCCAAACATTTTAAAGGTAGTGCGCACAACAGCAGGGTGAATGTGAATGCCGTCACAGATTAATTCTGCCCGGCAGTGCTCGTCATCAGCCGCAGCACCGATCGGACCGGGGGCGCGGTGGCTGAAGGGAGGCATGGCGTTGTAGGTATGTGTCAACTGTGAAGCGCCGCAGGCAATTGCCTCCTTTGCAGTGTCATAATCCGCCGTGGTATGGGCGATGGAAATATTGACGCGGCTGCTGTTTTCACGGATAAAATCCATCGCGCCCGCTGTCTCAGGTGCAATCGCAACCGTGCGCAGCATGTTGCCTGAGAGGTCTTGCAGCCGGTTAAGCATGGCAGTGTCCGCAGGCGTGATGTACTTTTCGTTCTGTGCGCCTTTTTTAGCGGCGTTGATAAAAGGTCCTTCCATATAGAGGCCACAGAAATCCGCGGCATTTTCCTCTGCTGTATCGCGGTAAGTTTTTGCAGCGCGGCAGATTTGTGATAAGACCTCCTCAGACATGGTCATGGTGGCGGGGGTGATGGAAGTAATCCCTTGGCTCAGCTCATAGCGCGCTATGGTCTGAAATGCCTCCACTGTACCATCACAGCAGTCGCTTCCCATGCAGCCGTGAAAATGAATATCGGTCAAGCCGGGAATCACATAGTTTCCAGCGGCGTCCGTCACCATTTCATTGCCAGATGCAGTGCTGCATTCTTTTTCGTATACCTCCTGCGATACGATTTTTTCACCGCAGATATATACCGTGTCTGGAGTAAAAGAGCCGTCCTCATGAAAGACAAGGCCGTTGATAATTTTTCTGAATGTCATTTTGTCCGCCTTTCTATTATTTTAATACTGCTTTTTTAATACTGCTTTAACACTTTGAGAGTGCTGCTTCGTCAGCCACGAGGGTTACATTTCGGTGAAGCTGTAAGATGGAAGCTGGCACTTTAGGGGTGATGGGGCCATAGAACGCTGTCTTGACGATCTCTGCCTTGTCCTCGCCAGATACGACGAGCAGAATCCGGCGTGCGGACATAATTGTCTTGATGCCCATCGTGTATGCCTGACGCGGTACTTCTTCTTCTGTCTCAAAAAAGCGCGCATTGGCTTTGATCGTCTGCTCGGACAGGTCGATACAATGCGTGTCTGTCGAGAAAATCTCGCCCGGTTCATTGAAACCAATGTGTCCGTTATGTCCAAGCCCTAAAAGCTGTAGGTCTGGCTCGCCTACTGCGCGCAGGATTTCGTTGTAATTTTCGCATGCTGTGGCACTGTCTGGTTCTGTGCCGTCAGGCAGGAAGGTTCTGTGTTTGTCGATATTTACTTTACTAAAGAGGTTTTGGTTCATAAAGTAGTAGTAACTTTGCGGATTTTCATGGGACAGTCCCTTATATTCATCAAGGTTTACCGTCATGACTTCGGAGAAGTCGAGATCGCCTTTTTCATACCATTCTACGAGCTGCCTGTAAGTGCCTATTGGCGTGGACCCAGTGGCAAGGCCAAGCACGCAGTTGGGCTTTAAGATGATCTGCGCCGAGATGATGTTGGCAGCCTTGCGGCTCATGTCATTGTAATCCTTTGCTCTGCAAATTTTCATAGTGTACCTCCTTCAATGTGTCTGTTACAATAGTTCGAAATGGGACATATTCCCTATGAGGCTACTATAGCATATATTTTGAATAGATGCAATTCTTCTGAAAATATTATGTGAAAAATTTTCAAAAAATAAAAATACAGAAAAAATTTTTCAAAAATGTATTGACAAAAATACACTGTGAAAGTACAATGATGTCATAATCAACAAAAACCTTACATAAGGTTGCACTTTTTTAAACAATTTTTCCAAATTAAAGGAGGGCTTATTATGAAGAAGCGTAAATTTATGGCATTGGCACTGAGCTGCGTTATGGTATGTTCTCTTGCTGCGTGTGGCAGCAAAGATACAGGAACGAGCCAGCCGGCTCCAGAGCCAGCACCGGCGCCAGCACCCGCAGAGAAAACAGATGACGGTGCGGACAGCGACAGCAGTGCGGACAGCCAGACACCTGCGGACACAGCCGCAGATGCTTCACAGGCAGCAGATATCACGCTGTGGACCTATCCAGTTGGAAACTGGGGAGATTCAGAAACAGTTAACAGCATGATCTCGAATTTCAATGCAGTGTATCCTGATATCCATGTGACGGTAGAGTATCTGGATTATACAAATGGCGATGACCAGATCAACACGGCCATCGAGGGCAAACAGGCGCCGGATCTTGTGCTGGAAGGACCAGAACGTCTGGTGGCTAACTGGGGCGCAAAGGGTCTGATGGTAGATTTGGGCGATTTGTGGACAGACGAAGCAAAGTCTTTGATTTATGATTCTGTACAGAGTGCATGCAAGAGCAACGATGGTGTATTCTATGAGTATCCGCTTTGTATGACAGCACATACGATGGCGGTCAACAGAGATATTTTTGAGGCGGCTGGCGCACTTCAATATCTTGACGAGACAACGGGTACATGGACAACAGAGAATTTCCAGAAGGCTGTTCAGGCAGTGTATGACTATGGACAGCAAAATGTAGGCGCAGTATATTGCAGCGGACAGGGCGGCGATCAGGGAACGCGTGCGCTGATCAACAATCTGTATGGCGGAACTTTCACCAACGCTGAGCATACAGAGTACACGGCAAACAGTGAGGAAAATATCAAGGCGCTTGAATTGTTAAAGAGTATGGACGGCATAAACTTTGATGCATCTATAGCAGGTGGAGATGAGGTGAATATGTTCTGCAACGGAACATTTGCAATGGCATTCTGCTGGAATGCAACACAGGAAAAGAATAACGCAGATCAGGGAAATATTAATTTTGATGTTCTGCCGATGGCTTTCCCGACAGAGAGCGGTGAGCCTCAGCTTTGCGGCGGTATTTGGGGCTTTGGTATCTTTGACAATGGCGATCCGGCAAAAATTGCAGCGGCAAAGACTTTCATTGACTTTATGGCAAATGATGAGAAGCAGGCTGTTGAGAGCGTAAAAGCGTCAAACTTCTGGCCGGTAAAGGATCTTGGAAATATTTATGACGGAGATGCACTGATGTCAGAATATGCGAAGTTTATTCCTTACATGGGCGACTATTATCAGGTAGTAGGCGGATGGGCAGAAGCTCGTACAGCATGGTGGAACATGCTTCAGCAGGTTGGTTCAGGCACAGATGTCAAGACAGCAGTTGAGGAGTTTGTCACAATAGCAAACGCAGCAGCATCAGCACAATAATTTATATAAGAGTGTAGCGTTGCGCCCCTTCCCGAAACGATGTGGGAGGGGCGCTTCTTTATAAAATGGTTTCATTGAAAGGAGGAATCCTTATGTCTAAAAACAATAGCATGAGTAAGGCATTGGTACGCCGGGAGACAATCGCTGGCTATGCTTTTATGCTTCCCAGCCTGATCTTCTTTTTGGGATTTGTGATCTATCCCATGGTGCAGTGTGTGTTTACGAGTTTTTTTGATGCGACGATGAACCGCGAGGATATTTTTGTCGGTTTTGCCAATTATATCGAATTGTTTCAGGATAAAGTATTTCTTGGCGCGCTGAAAAATACGGTGATCATCGTGGTCGTTTCCGTGCCAGTGACCTGTATTTTCTCCTTGTGGGTAAGTTCCGTCATCTACGACCTTGCAGGTCCTGCCTGCTCGGCGTTTCGCTGTATTTTCTATCTTCCGGTCGTGACGGGTTCTGTTGCCGTTGCCGTTGTGTGGAAGTGGATGTTCAACAATTATTACGGTATATTTAACTACATAGGCACAAACACCGGACTGATTGAAAAAAATATTAATTGGCTGGGTGATGAGCGGTTTGCGCTGGGGTGTATTATTCTCATCTTGCTGACAACCTCTGTGGGGCAGCCAATTGTGTTGTATGTATCTGCGCTCAATAACGTGGACCAGTCGCTCGTGGAGGCGGCGGAGGTGGACGGCGCCACAAAGTTCCAGTGTTTCTGGAAGATTAAGTGGCCGCAGATCATGCCGACAACACTGTATATCCTCGTGATCACGACAATCAACAGCTTCCAGTGCTTCGCGCTGATTCAGTTGCTGACAAGCGGCGGACCAAACCATAGCACAGATACCATTATGTACTATATTTATTACAATGCATTTAAGCTGTACCGCTATGGTTATGGCAATGCGATGGGCGTAGTGCTCGCAATTATTATTGCAGTGCTCTCGGCAGTGCAGTTTAAGATGGCAGAGTCGAAGTAGGAAAGGGGGAAATGTATATGAAACAAAACCAGTTTAACCGTGCAGCTTGTTATAAAATGATATCGGTTATCATTATTGCGATTTTGGCATTCGCGTTTGCCTTTCCGCTTTACTGGATTATTATTGGCTCTTTCAAAACTTCAGCGGCAATCAATGCCACAACACCGCAGTGGTGGCCGCAGGAGTGGGTGCTTGACAATTACAGAAAACTTTTTAGCAGACAGGTAGCCGAACTCTGGGAGATCAATATCCCATTTACAGGAATCAGTTTGAAAGGACCAGAAGTGCCAGCCGCGATCAGATGGCTCTTAAATACAGTGTTTATGTCGGTGGCGGCGATGCTGCTTACCTGTGCCACATCTGCGATGGCAGGCTATGCGCTGGCGAAGAAGCGTTTTATCGGACGCACTCTTGTATTCTCCTTGATCGTGTGTGCGATGGCACTGCCAAAACAGGTGATCTTGATTCCGCTGCTGCGTGAGATGGCTTCCTTGGAACTTTATAACACGATCTGGGCGGTAATCTTCCCAATTGTGGGCTGGCCGTTTGGTGTTTTCCTGATGAAGCAGTTCTCGGAGGGCATACCGGGAGAGATGATGGAGGCTGCCAAGATTGACGGTGCAAATGAGTGGAAAACATTCTACACGATTGCGCTTCCATTGATTAAGCCGGGAATCGGCGCCTTGGCGATCTTTACGTTTATCAATTCATGGAATGATTACTTTATGCAGTTGATTATGCTGACCAGCACTAAGAATCTCACGATTTCGCTTGGTATCGCAAAGTTACAGGCGGAAAATGCAACAGATTTTGGCTTGATCATGGCAGGTGCGTCGCTGGCAGCAATTCCGATTATTGTTATTTTCCTTATTTTCCAGAAATACTTTACGAAGGGAATCACAATGGGCGCAGTCAAAGGATAGGGAGGTTCGTATGATTTATACAGAGATCGCAAATATAGAGCATTATCATGGTCTTGGCGAATATTTGGATAAGGCGGTCGCGTATCTGAGCAGTCATCCTCTTGATGATGTGAAGGCAGGACATTATGATATTGATGGCAATATGGTATATATGAATGTGTTTGACTATGAGACGATTCCTGAGGAGGGCGCGTTTTTTGAGGCACACAAAAAATATGCGGACATTCACATGACCGTGACCGGTGAGGAGATTGTCGGGGTATCCGATTTGTCGAAGGTATCGGTAAAGAGCTTTGATGAGGAGAAGGACTTGATGGAAGTGGAAGGTCCCGTCGAGCATTACATCAAACTGATACCGGGTAAGGCACTGATCACGCTGCCGGAGGATGCGCACAAGGTCAAGCTGGCGGTGGGGAGTCCTTCCGCAGTAAAAAAAGCAGTTATAAAAGTATATATAGGATAAAAAGAGCGCGCCGCAGTGCGCAGAAAGGGGCAGTTATGAGAGATATCAGCAAATATCAGGGAATTATTCCGGCGTTCTATGCTTGTTATGATGAGCAGGGTGAAGTGGACGAGGGACGTGTGGAGAAACTGACAGATTATATGGTAAGAAAGGGCGTCAAAGGCGTCTATGTAGGAGGCTCATCAGGAGAGTGTATTTATCAGAGTGTGGAGGACAGAAAGCGCACCCTAGAGCGCGTAGTGCACACAGCCAATGGAAAACTGACGATTATCGCACATGTGGCATGTAACAATACAGCGGATAGTATGACGCTTGCCGCACATGCGCAGGAGCTTGGCGTAGATGCTATCGCTGCGATTCCGCCCATCTATTTCCATCTTCCTGAGTATGCTATAGCGCAGTACTGGAATGACATATCCGATGCGGCGCCGGACACAGATTTTGTGATCTATAACATTCCACAGCTTGCAGGCGTGGCGCTGACGATGCCGCTGTTTCGTGAAATGTTAAAAAATCCCCGTGTGGCTGCGGTGAAGAACAGCTCGATGCCGACGCAGGACATTCAGCTATTCAAGGCGGAAGGCGGAGAGGACTTTGCTGTGTTCAATGGTCCTGACGAGCAGCTTGTCGCAGGGCTTGCAATCGGTGCGGACGGCGGCATCGGCGGTACATATGGCGTGATGCCTGAGCTTTACCTCAAGATCATGGCGCTTGTTAATGACGGAAAGCTGGAGGCGGCACGGCAGGTACAGTACGCGGCAAATGAAATTATCTATGGAATGTGCGCCTGCCACGGGAATCTGTACGGTGTGATCAAGGAAATCTTAAAGCTTCGTGAAGGGCTCGAGCTTGGAGGAGTGCGCAAGCCGCTGCCGCTTTTGATACCCGACGATATGGCACAGGTAAAGAAGTGTGCGGAAATGATTGACAAGGCAATTGAGAAGTATGTATAGATAAGGCATGGAGGTTTCGTATGACAAAACAGGAATTATTCGAACAGATAAAAGGCAAAGTGATTGTATCCTGTCAGGCAGTTCCGGGAGAACCCTTATATGTGGAGGAGAAATCCATTATGTATCTGATGGCGCGTGCAGCGAAACAGGCGGGAACACCCATGATCCGCACCAGCAGTATCCGCGATGTGGTGGCGATCAAGGAGGAGACAGGGCTTCCCGTCATAGGTCTGATCAAAATACAGTACGAAGGTTTTGAGAGCTATATCACGCCCACAATGAAAGAGGTAGATGCGCTTGTTGAGGCGGGCTCGGATATCATCGCACTTGACTGCACGGACCAAAAGCGCGGCGATGGCAAGAACACAGGCGAGTTTATCACTGAAGTGCGCACAAAGTATCCTGATGCAATTCTCATGGCGGATATTTCTACCTACGAGGAAGGTGTGAATGCGTGGAAGCTTGGGATGGATATTGTCGGCACAACGATGAGCGGATACACAGCACATTCTCCAAAGATTGACGGACCGGATTATGAGTTGGTAAAGAAATTATCGGAGACGGTGGATATTCCTGTGATTGGAGAGGGCAGAGTGCACAGTCCTGAACAGGCAGTTGAAATGCTGAATGCGGGTGCTTATGCGGTTGTGGTAGGCGGCGCCATCACAAGGCCTCTGGAGATCGCACAGCGTTTTATGAAAGCAGTGGAGAACAGATAGAAGATGAAAAAGCATATTGTATGTTTTGGTGATTCAAATACACATGGATACTGCGCCAGCACAGGCGGTCGGTTTGACGAGACACAGCGCTGGTGCTGTCTGCTAGAGCAAAAGCTCGGTGATGACTTCCTCGTGATTGAGGAAGGGCTGAGTGGCCGCACGACTTGTTTTACGGACCCAATTCACGAGGGGCTGAATGGTCTTGAATATATTTATCCGTGTCTGATGAGCCATGAACCGGTTGATTTGTTGATTATCATGCTGGGGACAAACGATACCAAAGAACGTTTTGGCGCATCGGCGGAGTGTATCGCACTCGGGCTGAAACGGCTGGTCGCTAAGGCGATATCGACAACTGACTGCTGGCGCGGCGGAAATCCGAATATTTTGATTGTGTCGCCACAGAACATTGACAAGCGGTATCTTGAGTCGGATGTCGGCGGCACGATGGGACGCGGCTGTGCGGAGAAATCGGCAGGGCTTGCGAAGGAGTTTCAAAAGATTGCGGAGCTTATGGGGTGTCAGTTTATGGACGCGGATAGCGTGATCACAGCACCAGTCAATGATATTGACTACATGCATCTGACGATGGAAGGGCACAGACAGCTTGCGGATGCGCTTGCGGAGAGGATACTTGAGAGCTTGTAATAGAAGATGAAGAATGTAGAACAGCCAGAGAAGAATAAAATCCTCTCCGGCTGTTTTTTATGCGGCATAGTCAATATTAGCGCCCTTGAATTTCGCAGCATCAAGCTGTTTTTGATTCTTGGTGTATGGATTGTCCTCGTTGGAGTATTTGATCATGGTGTTGGTAACGCCGCCGGATACATAATTGCGTCCGCATTCAGGACAGACAGAGGTTTGTATGGACACGGAGGCATTGACGACCTTGCCGTTTTTCTGCGCGGCCTTTTTGTAGGCATTGGATACATGCTCACCCTCGTGTGCGCGGACTCTGGCGCCTGCGGACTCTGGAGAGACATGAGATGCCGTCTTAAATGAAACGTTGCCTTCGTCAGAACCATCTTGGTATTTGCGGTTGGCGCAAGTCTCGCATTCTTCTGGTGACGAGCGCTTGCCGGCTTTCTTGATCTTGTCAGGATCCGTGCTGTGTTCTTCGGTTTTTCCAAGTGTGCCTACAGCAGCCAGATCTGTATCGCTGCCTGTCGTTCTGGCGGACGGATTGATTGAATTTGCATAGAGTGCATAATTGGGATACATTCCCGAAATATTGCCAATATTCATATGACAGACCTCCTTTTCCTTATCATATTGCTTCAAACACGTCCTTATTCAAGTATAGCACAAAAGGAATGAGATGGGAAGATATTTGCTAAGAGGATTTCGGGTCTTTCTCAGAATCAAGCGCCAATGCCTTCTCCTCATGCTTGATTTCCCAGTGTATCAAGAAGGTAAGTATGCTGCGCAGCAGAATAATAACGCCCAGTATGCCAAGCTCGCCCCATTCACGGACAATGACGGTACGCAGAACCTCGCTGCCCATCTTGAATTCAAGAGACAGTGCGATACCCTGCGCCAAATCCAGCCGAATCCTGCAATCGCGCTTCATCCAGTACCAAAAGCACTTGACTGCGGTAAAGACAAGTATGGCGACGCCGAACAGCTCTAATATGATCGTGCAGATTTCTACGATGTTTGTTAATATCGTTTCCAGTATTTTAATGGTCGAATGCATGGAGAACCTCCAACTCTTTTGCTGTATGTGTAGTTTTTCCTTTTATGGGTTACATTATTCGGTGTATGTATTGGACTGACTTGGTTTATTATATCTTATTTTGGCGGAGAGCGCAATGTATATTTATAGAAGCTTTGAATTGAAGGCTTTGAATTTGGAGGTTTTAGAATTGAAGGCTTTGTGTTTCTAGCGAAGATATGAGAAAATAACTTGCATCATCAATAGAAACACTATATACTATGAAGAAAGGAAGGTGATCAAATGAATGCACCAGTAGCAAAACAATTAGACGATTATACCATTGATGATATTTATAATCTGCCGGAGGGACAGCGGGCAGAATTGATTGACGGTGTGTTATATATGATGGTAGCACCTAGCAGAGTTCATCAGAAGTTTGTACACTTTTTTGATTGGACAATCGGAAATTACATTCATAGTAAAAATGGAGACTGTGAAGTATATCCCGCGCCCTTTGCGGTATTTTTGAATGCGAATCATGATATTTATGTCGAGCCGGATATTTCTGTCATCTGTGATAAAGACAAACTTACGGAGGAAGGATGCAAGGGCGCACCTGATTGGATTATTGAGATTGTCTCTCCTTCGAGCCGCTCGATGGATTACAACAAAAAGTTATTCAAATACAGTGCGGCAGGGGTTCGGGAGTATTGGATTGTTGATCCACAGAAACAACTGACTATGGTTTATAATTTTGAACATGAGACGTATGAAGAACATTCTTTTACAGATCAGGTAAAGGCTGGAATATATGAAGATCTTGAAATAGATTTTTCTGGATTGCATTTTGAATAGAATTTATACTTGCATTTTGGATAAATTGTGCTATAATTTTATTCATGGGGATATAGCTCAGCTGGGAGAGCGATACGTTCGCAACGTATAGGTCACGAGTTCGAGTCTCGCTATCTCCATTTTTCTCTTTATGAGAGCGGTTTTTAATTTGGTATTGGTTTTTAATCTAGTATTATGGAAGCATAGCTCAGCCGGGATGAGCGTTCGCCTCACACGCGAGAGGTCAGGGGTTCGAGCCCCCTTGCTTCCATTTTTTTGTGTCCAAAATCCTTGATTGTGCACAATCGTGTTCGTTTCAGAAAACAGGTGGTTCGATCAAAAAGAGGGGTGTAAAGTCTATTGCTTCAAGGCTTTACACCTTTTTCATGCACAGCGTTATACAGAGAAAACATGCCGCTAAAATGTCGTACTGTATCGCACGGCGAGCAGCACAGTTTCTTATTTAAATATTCAAATGTTCAAATGCCAACAGAGCTTTCAAGAATATGAAAATTGATTCTTTTGCTTGATTTCAATCTTGACAATTGTTGGATTTAAATGTAAACTTATTATATAAATATGGTTAACAATTAATATCCAATACGAAAAGGGAGGACAAACCAATGAACACAAAGACAAAAGAACTCACGTTAATCGGGCTGATGGCTGCCCTTACCTGCATTGCGGGGCCGTTATCACTGCCGCTGCCGTTCAGTCCTGTACCAATCTCATTGACAAATCTGGCAATTTATTTTTCTGTCTATATTCTGGGAATGAAGCGGGGGACGATCAGTTATCTGGTGTATCTGCTGCTCGGACTTGTAGGACTGCCAGTCTTTTCCGCGTTTACAAGCGGACCGGCAAAGCTTTTTGGACCGACAGGCGGGTATCTGATTGGTTTTATCTTTATAGCGCTCATCAGCGGTTACTGCGTGGACCGGTGGAATGGGCGGTTTGTGGCGAGCTTTCTTGGCATGGCAGCAGGGACAGCAGTGTGTTATCTCTTTGGCACAGTATGGCTTGCGTACCAGATGACGCTTGGCGCTTCGGCGTCACAGTCAAGCTTTGTGCAGGCGCTTCCAGCCGCATTTGCTGCCGGCGTGCTGCCATTTATCATAGGTGATTTGGCGAAAATGGTGATCACGCTGCTGGTTGGTTCCCAAGTGCGGGTGCGTGTCACAAAGGCGGCGCTGAATTAGATTGTTTTTTGCTTGATACAGCCTCAAGTTCAGTGTATACTAAAATCAAGTATATAAAGTAGGAAATGGGGCTTTCTATGAAGAAAAGAACAACGGATGCCGCACTGGCATCTGATCGTGATAAAAAGAGTGAAAAACGCGCGATGGCAATGAAAGCGGCAAGCACGACAAGGGAAATCAGATGGGATAAGCTGGATAATACTGCCCATCTTTTTCCGGTGATTGCCGGCGATAGCATGAGCAATGTGTACCGTATCAGCGTGACGCTCACAGAGCTTGTCGATGCGGTGCTGCTGCAACAGGCGCTGGAGATCGTGCTGCCCAAATTTGACGGTTTCAATCTCAGGCTCAGACAGGGCGTGTTTTGGTATTATTTTGAAGAAAATGGAAAGCCAGCGCCCAAAGTGCGGGAGGAGGCGGCTTTTCCATGCAGATATATCTATCCGAACCGCAATAACAGCTATCTGTTTCGGGTGACGTATTACAAATACCGCATTAATTTGGAAGTATTTCATGTGCTGACAGACGGTATGGGTGGCATTAATTTCCTAAAAGAACTGACCTATCAGTATCTGAGACTGGTACACCCGGAGCTCAAGGGTGATAAGGGCGATCTGCTCGCCAGCAGCACCTCATTAAACAGGGAGGACAGCTTCCTAAAAAATTACCGCAAAAGTTCGGAGAAGGGCTATCAGACCAAGAAGGCGTATCTCGTGAAAGGAGAGCGGCTAAGCCCCGGTGAATTTGGCATTATGCATGGATACATGCAGATTCCAGAACTCAAAGAGGTGTGTCACCGGTACGGCGCAAGTATCAATGAGTATCTGGTGACGGTCTTTGTGTGGAGCGTTTACAGGGAGTGTATGCATGGAATGCCGTCTGACAAGCCTGTCAGGGTGGCAGTGCCCGTGAATCTGCGCCCATATTTTAATTCAATAACGACCAAGAATTTTTTTGCGATGGTGTCGGCGGAGTTTCACCCGGTCAAGGACGAATACACCTTTGAGGAAGTGCTGGAAATCGTGAAGGACAGCCTCAAGCAGCAGATCAACAAGGAAAATTTGGAGCGGCTGTTTTCTTATAATGTATCCAATGAAAAGATATTGGCAGCAAGGGCCGCGCCTTTATTTTTTAAGAATATTGCAATGCGTGTTGTGTACACACAGTCGGCGCTTGCAAATACCACGACGATTACGAACATTGGAAACATCACCGTCGATGAAACCTATAAATCCTATGTGGAGATGTTTCATTCCTGTCTTGCCATGTCCAAGGGACAGCATATTAAAGGAAATATTTGTTCATATGGAAGCACACTGGTGTTCAGCTTCAGCTATGATCTTGCGGACCCGTCCATACAACGGGGATTTTTTAGAAAGATTGCTGCGGATGGTGTCCATGTGGAGATTGAAAGTAATGGGGTGAATTATGAGTAGATGCAGACAATGTAATATAGAAGTGTTAGATGAGACACAGCGCTGTCCGCTGTGCGATACAGTTCTGGAGCCGACGGTGGAAGTGGAGAATATGTATCCAGACATTCGATTGAAATCTCGAAAGCTGGTATTCGTGTCACGGTTGTATCTGTTTATCTCCATCGTGATTGAGATTTTTCTCGTGAATATCTGTATGCTGTCTGAAGTGCAGTCTTTGGTATATATCATAAGCGGATTGGTGCTTCTGTTTGGCTATATTGTGATTCGCTATGCGATACTGGGAACAAGCGGATATATTGCAAAGACCGTTGTGCTCACCATTATTGCGGTCATTATGTTGGTGGCGATCGATTTCTCGGTTGGATATAATGGGTGGTCTGTCAACTATGCGCTTCCGTCGGGGATTCTGCTGATTGATGTGGGGACGCTTGTGTTGATGGCGGTGAATAGTAAGAATTGGCAGAGTTACTTGATGCTGCAAATTTTTATGGTACTTTGCAGCGTGGTGGCGATCATTTTTAATCTGGTGCATATTGTAACGGACCCGATCGTCTCAATCGTGGCATTGAATGTCTCTGTGATCCTGTTGCTTGGAACCGTGATTATAGGAGGCAGAAGGGCGCGCGTGGAGCTGAAAAGACGTTTTCATATCTGAATAGAAAAAACCGGCTGGGCAGTGTATCGCGCTCAGCCGATTTGAGGTTTTGATTCGCCTTATAGAAGATTAATGCCGTGCTCCGTGCATGTTTTTGCGGTTTCCTCCGGCCACAGGGAGGACTGTACTTCGCCGATATGGGCTTTTCTGAGGAAGAACATGCAGATGCGTGACTGTCCGATACCGCCGCCGATGGTGAACGGAAGTTCTTCGTTGATGACCGACTTCTGATACGGAAGTTTGGCGCGCTCAGGGCAGCCTGCCTTCTCAAGCTGTGAGAGCAGGGAATCGCGGTCAACGCGGATCCCCATACTTGAGAGTTCAAGCGCTATGTCAAGGACAGGGTAGTACACGACGATATCTGCGTTGAGTGCCCAGTCGTCGTAGTCTGGCGCGCGTCCGTCGTGGGGCTTGCCGTTCTCCATTTTGTCGCCGATTTTCATGATGCAGGCAGCGCCTTTTGCCTTGGCTATGTAGTATTCCCGTTCCTTTGGCGTGTTGTCCGGGAAGATTTCAGCCAGCTCTTCCGTGGTGACAAAATAGATGTCGTCCGGCAGGATTTCGTCGATATAGTCGTACTGTATCGCCATATATTTTTCTGTATTCTGCAAGCATTTATAAACGTTTCGTACTACATTCTTGAGTGTGTCGAGGGTTCTCTCCTCACGGTTGATGATTTTTTCCCAATCCCACTGGTCTACAAAGATGGAGTGGATATTGTCGGTATCCTCGTCACGGCGTATCGCATTCATGTCAGTGTAGATGCCTTCTCCAACAGAGAAGCCGTATTTTTTGAGGGCGTACCGCTTCCACTTGGCGAGGGACTGCACGACCTCTGCGATGCGTCCGTCCTGCTCTTTGATGTCAAAGCTGACAGGGCGTTCCACACCGTTCAAGTTATCGTTGAGTCCGGACAGGGGATCTACAAAAAGCGGTGCGGATACACGCGCGAGGTTGAGCCGCTTTGACAATTGATTCTGAAAAAAATCCTTTACGGTTTTGATGGCAATCTGCGTGTCGTGCAGATTCAGCGCCGAGTGGTAATTTTTAGGAATGGTAAGATTTTCCATTGCTGGTTTTCCTCCTTCTATTTTCATTGCTTCTTTTTTCGTGTGCAGTACGATCAATACAACAAATTAAGTATCGCACTTTATTTTATGAAAATCAATCATAAATATGCTGTATTTCAAAAAATTTGAATAGAAGTTCTTATTTTTAGTGTTGCATAATTCTGACAGGGTATGTTAAGATATTGTCGAAACATTTGTTGAGAGGGACTGTAATAGGAAGCTTCATGAAATGTAATCAAGTATTTTCACAAGGGTAGTGTCAAATAATCTATGAAAAAACTGAGTCAAAAAAATAGGCTCGAATGAACCTCGAAAATTGCAGATATTAGTGTTTTTAAGACCTTGGGGCGTTGCCCCAAACCCCACAAGGGACTCGTCCCTTGACCCATTGGCGGGCTCTGCCCGCACCCGTCCTCGCCGGATGGCAGGAAAAGGGCGCAGTCGCCCCCTTTTCTGCTGGACAGGATTATCCGTGAGCTTTTTGTCAATAGACTTTCGCGGCATATCCTCACAGGCGGCGCGGCCGCCTGCTGCGGTATTCCACGGTTCTATTGACAACAGCTCCGCTCCGTCTGTGCAGTACCGTTTTTCTGCATATTCAGGATGGTCTGCTGCCCGAGGAAGATGAGCATCTGCCATTTGCCGGGCATGTTGTCAGCGCCCTGCAGCATCTCCACTTCGTTGAGGACGTTGTATTTATTGTGTTTATGAGGGCGCAGGAAGTTATAGTAAGCGACCCAGAGCGCCAGATCATAGTTGGCACCGTCGATGCTGTCAAAGCCGTTTGTATGGCGGTAAGAGGCTTTATAAGTCCGGTTCAGGCGTTCGATCATCTGCTTGAAGGGCCGGTATTCGGTAGAAACAGCATCGTCGTTGGTAAGTCCAATGACCTGGGTGATTTTAAATGTAAAGTCTCTGCCCAGCTTTTTTACGAACTCCATTGCGGCAAGAGGATACGCACTGTATCCGTCCGCAATGAACTTGAAGTTCTCCGGCAGTTTTGTAAGATCCCGGAATGCCATACGCATTGCGAGGATACAGGGGCCTGCGCCGCGGTTATCAGACACCTGATAGCCGATGATGGAGCGGGTGGCAGCGTTCATGATGAGCCAGACGTAGTTTTTGATGCCACGGATTTTGATGTATGTCTCGTCAGCCGTGAACACGTCCCCTTTTTCGTAGGGGTACTGGTCAACAAAGGGCTTGACGCAGATGGCGGCGGTTTTACAGTAGTTGGCGATCTGCTGGTGGGAGATACTGATGTTGTAAAGGTCTTTCAAGGCCAGCGAGGTTTTACGCAGGGAGAGTCCGAGGTTGACGTGGAGGGTCAGGCACAGGGACATGACATGAGCATTATGCCTGCTGAATTTCAGAAAAGAGGCATTTTTAGGCAGAGTATTTAAGTCCATGCTGAAAAAATCCGTCGTGAATTCACGATAGATGTAGTGGAGCTTATATTTGTTTTTGCCGTAATCTTCAACGAGGTCTTCCTGAGCCACTTTTTTCAGGTTGTGGAGGTAGTAGGTGCATTTAGGGTTGACGCATTTGTGGATGATAAAATGTTTGCGGTCTTTTTTGGGGACAAGGGCATTTCCACAGTGAGGGCAGCGCAGCTTTATGGAAGAGAAGCGGCTATCAGATGGAGAAAACCTGGTGTTACAGACCTTGCACATGAGCTGTCCTTTGAACCATTGTTCTTGTAGAGGAAGGGTTTGGGGGCGTTACAGCGGGGGCAGGAGCAGTCATCAGGGATATTGCATTCAGAGCGGCGGTTGACGGGGTGTAATTTCTTACCATAACGTTTTTCGTAGTAAGGGATGAGGTCCTTAAAATTCCAGTCCTGTCGGAAGTCGGTGACCAGAGGGAGGTCAATGCTCTTTTTATTTTAGATTTCCCATAAAATCAAGGTTTTTATTAAATTTAGACAGTAAAAAACAGGTAGTTTTTGACACTACCATTTCAAGACTGGAGGAAATCTGAATGAAAATTGAATACAAATTTGTGGATG
>ERZ808028.417-NODE-417-length-37437-cov-10.743522_pt1 | contig 37437 bp, 42 predicted proteins | sample MGYA00380184_ERZ808028 | MGnify/ENA primary metagenome ERZ808028 (study PRJEB31490, sample SAMN06133397) | mouse gut metagenome | isolation source: J8_1 | host: mice | place: China: Chengdu | collected 2015-05 ...
CGGTCAGTCCCGCAGTTTCCGGCGATTTGCGGCCGGTGTCCGGTGGAGTCCGGCGCGGTCGCCTTCCATGCCCTGACTGGTATAAAAACAGGTAAATAAATTCCGTACTTGTGTTGACTTTTAAGGCATAATCACCGATAATTAAATCATCGGGAGGCAATACCGCCACCCGAAAAATTGCCGGTATCGGATCACTAAGGAGTAAGCATGACCACTGTTACCACCCCTTCCCAGCTGAAAAAAGAAGTCGAATCTCAGAAAGAATTATTGCTGCGCGCCTGCCTCGAAGCGTTCAACCAGCTGCCTAATCAGCGCCTGCAAGGCGCTTTCACATCGACGTATGCACTGGCGGCAAAATTAGACCAGCTGCTGCAACAAACTAAATAGCACTGACGACCCGGCCAAGCCGGGTCTTTAACAGAAAGATCGAGGACAAACGACATGACCACACAAACCCTTGAGCAGACTCTTGAAGATTTTCGTCGCCAGTGTGAGAGTTTTGCGCGCGAACAACAGCCCCGCTGCGGCCTGATTTATGAACTGTATCAGCGCCGCCTGAGCGCGGATATTGACGGCTATCTTGCTGGCGTTCCGGCCGAGTATCGGGAAGAACTGATCGCGGTAGCGCGGCGTGAATTTGACTATCTGACCCAAGACGAGATCGCGGAAGAAATCCGGCAGGATCGGGAAAACGATTATTGCAGCCACGGTATTGAGCGTAATTGTTGCCCGCTGGGCTGCGGAGATCTAGACGATTACTGAGCCGCCGAAAGAAAAAAGCCCGGATTGACCGGGCTTTTTTCTTTCCGCTGCGCGGCCGTTTCAGTTATTACTCCGCGCTGCTTTTGGCTATTTCTGTATAGCACAATACACTACACATTAAGCTCGTTTGCTTCGACGGCTAGCCAGCAGTTAAAGGTTTCGCTCTGCCGTTCGCCGCCGCAACCTCCCTCCGCTTTCAGCTTTCCGCAAGCCTGGCATTTCCCCAGCTGCGCCTTTTGCTCCTGCCACTGTTGCCAGTTTCGGATCAGCAGCAGTTGGAAAAACTCATTCGTGGAATAGGCTGTTCGTCCTGGACGGCGAACCCGGCAAAGCTCCTGTAACATTGCTTCTTCCTGTTTTGTTAGCGTGACTGTCACGCTAGCGCCTTCCTCTTTGAGTCGCGCGCGGCGCCGGGCCTGGCGAATACGGGCTTGTTCACGCTGTCGGTCATTCATATTTTTCCTCCACGTGACTGTCACGTTGAATTAAACTGGGCATTACCCCTGCGGGGCCGTTCTGCCGTGCTGCGCATCGAGCCGCTACGCGTCTCGCCCCTTCGGGCGGCTGCCACTAATGCCTCCGGCCTGCGGCCTCCGCGCTTCGCTTGAAAAAAAACCGGGACATGCCCGGTTTACATTATCTCAGTAGAATTATGGCTATCGCGGCACCCACGGCGGCGCCCACAATAGTGCAGCCAGCTGTAATAAAAAGGATCTGACGGGTTAACGTCTCAGCTCTGGACGCCTGCGCGCGGCGGAACTTCGTCAGAAATTCCTCACGCGCCTTAGCATCATCACTAATTGCCAGGCTAATTGAACGCTGGTTTTCTACTAAAGTCCGTTTAAGAGAGTCTGCCGTCTCTCCTAAACTTTCGGTGTCTTTTGCCAGCTTTTCCGAAAGCGCAGAAAGTATCTCAGTCATTTCTTTCTGACTTGCGGTGATTTCCTTCGCGTCACCTAAAAACCAATCCATCAGAACTTCAAATTTATCTGGCTGCTTTTCCATTTTATTCTCCCATTAAAGCCGCATATGCTTTATCGAGATTAGCTTTAACAGGAATTGCCTGTTTCATGTAGGTATAACGGCGGGCCAGTTTTTTGCGCTCGTCAGCATCCGTTGTTTGTTTAGCGCGGGCTTTAAATTCTTCTGGATCTTCAGCGGTCAATGCTTCGAATGAGATACGGTGATACGCGAGATATTCGAAAACTTCACTGTTATAAATAACAGATTTCTTGCTGATTTTGCCAATTTTCGTTCGTTTGACAAATTCAAATACCGGCGCCAGTACATCCTCTACTTCACTATCTGGACTAATGCGGTTTGGAACAAAGATGATTTTATCGCTGCTTACACCTGCCTTACTTAACGTATGTGCTGTTTTCATGCTTTCATCAATGGCCTTATTATCAGGCGTAACCGGGATTACATACTTATCAAATTCATTCGCGCCACTGTCAAAGCGGGACATTGCCATCAGGAACGCTTCTACGTTTGACGCACCAATATCAATAATCCCGGCATCTTCAAAAACAATATCTTCAATCAACCGTGAAAAGTCATCACCTTTAAAAATGGAAACATTCTCAATCCCCAGATCGGAAGCAGACTGGTTGATAGTTTCAACCGCATAGAATTTTGCTCCAGTCAGACGCGGGGCTAACAGGTAGGATGAAATTAAGGTTTTACCAACGCTGCCACTGTAATTAATTACCGCTACTTTCATAAATCACCTCAGAATTTTTTGTTGAACATCTTAGGGTCGAAATCTTCACTGATTTTATTGAAGAACTCTTTATCAATAATGCCGGGACTTTCTTTTTTTTCACTTCCTTGCGGTTCAGGCTCAGGCGGCGTTTGTGTATTGTGCAATACACTTTCCTCTGCACCTTTCTCGCTACCTCCATTTTGTGTATTGTGCAATACACTATCTTCATTGTTCGGCATCCTTCCATGTGTATTGTGCATTCCATTTTTCCGGATTTGCCGCGCTCTATATAGGGACGTATCAAAGCTACGAACGTTCACACCTTCCAGGCCGAAGCGTTCAGAAACTGCTTTATAAATTTCCGCCCTGGAAACTCCCAGTGACATCATTTCTTCTATTTCCGGCAACATCAACTGAAGTGCCGCCCTGATACTTTTGGGCTTCATAGTACCCTCATTTAGAATGATGTAATTTTGATGTATTTCTGATGTATTTATGATGTATTTATGATGTATTTTTGATGTACTTTTGTTGTACTGGCTACCTCATGACCAGATAATGATGTAATTCTGTTGTACTGTCAACCTTCAAGTGATGTAATTTTGATGTAATTTTGATGTACTTTTGTTGTAATAGTGTTGTACTGGTATTCATGCAAGCATGAATACGGAATATTGAACGCTTTTTAGCCAGTTAGTCCTTAACCTACGTAGTTCGCTCCTACCAAAAAAGATGATTTTTTATCCCTTAACCTGCTATACACCTAACGCAGCGCGATAAATCACGCTATCATACTGATTTAAAAAATAAAAAAATAAATAGCGTCAATATCCGGTAATAATTAGGTATTAAAACACCCAATAACTCATTGTTTTATAATGAGTTTGCTTTATTACTTTGGTAATACTAAGATTTCAGCTGGTTAGATCCCAATTTTTTGTTTAAGAAATGCACAATGTGAGGACTGAATGCCAATAATAACCGCAAAAGTATCAGATGAACTTTTGGCCTATATAGACCTGGTTTCAGGAGGTAATCGGTCAGATTATCTGCGGCGCTGCCTTGAAGCTGGCCCAGGTGATCGGGAGTCCGGGTTGAAAATAGTTGCCGACCGGCTGAGCGACGTAAATCGCAAACTGGATTATATTTTTGACCGTGCTTCAGATGCGGATTTTGGCCCACTGCGCGATGAGCTGAAGGCAATAACCGAAACGCTATCTGGCGTAAAATTCCCACCGGCAGGACAGATGATGTTGCATGAATCACTCGCTATTGAAACGCTAATCCTCCTGCGCTCGATAGCAGAACCGGGCAAAACCAAAGCGGCAAAAGCAGAGGTTGAACGTAACGGCTACAAAGTCTGGGAACCAAAAAAGGAGCGCTGAAATGGACGATAGAGAAAGAGGCTTAGCATTTTTATTTGCAATTACTTTGCCTCCAGTGATGGTATGGTTTCTAGTTGCAAAATTTACCTACGGTATTGATCCATCCACGGCTAAATACCTGATTCCGTATCTGGTTAAGAATACTTTTTCGCTATGGCCTTTATGGTCAGCTTTAATTGCTGGCTGGTTTATTGGTGTTGGCGGTCTGATCGCTTTTATCATTTATGATAAATCACGCGTGTTTAAAGGCGAAAGATTCAAAAAGATTTATCGTGGTACAGAGCTTGTTCGCGCCAGAACACTCGCTGATAAAACACGCGAAAGAGGTGTCAACCAGTTAACCGTGGCTAATATCCCCATACCTACATACGCTGAGAACTTGCATTTTTCGATTGCCGGTACAACCGGTACTGGTAAAACCACAATTTTCAATGAACTGTTATTTAAGAGCATCATTAGAGGCGGCAAAAATATTGCTTTAGATCCAAATGGGGGGTTCTTAAAGAATTTCTATCGTCCCGGCGATGTTATTTTAAACGCCTATGATAAACGCACTGAAGGCTGGGTGTTTTTCAATGAAATTCGCCGTTCATATGATTACGAGCGCTTAGTGAACTCTATTGTTCAGGAAAGCCCTGATATGGCTACTGAAGAATGGTTCGGCTATGGCCGTCTTATTTTTAGTGAAGTTTCGAAAAAACTTCACAGCCTATACAGCACAGTAACTATGGAAGAAGTTATTCACTGGGCCTGTAACGTTGACCAGAAAAAATTAAAAGAATTTTTAATGGGGACGCCTGCCGAAGCTATTTTTTCCGGGTCTGAAAAAGCAGTTGGAAGCGCGCGATTTGTTCTCAGTAAGAATCTTGCCCCACATTTGAAAATGCCGGAAGGTAATTTTTCCCTGCGTGACTGGCTTGATGATGGAAAGCCGGGAACCCTGTTTATCACCTGGCAGGAAGAAATGAAAAGGTCACTTAATCCGCTAATTTCCTGCTGGCTGGATTCGATTTTTTCTATCGTGCTGGGTATGGGTGAAAAAGAAAGCCGCATTAATGTATTTATTGACGAGCTGGAATCACTCCAGTTTCTGCCAAACCTCAACGATGCACTGACCAAAGGGCGTAAAAGCGGTCTGTGTGTTTATGCTGGCTATCAAACCTATTCTCAGCTGGTTAAGGTTTATGGTCGGGATATGGCTCAGACAATTCTGGCTAACATGCGTTCTAACATCGTGCTGGGCGGCAGCCGTCTCGGTGATGAAACGTTGGATCAAATGTCGCGCTCACTCGGTGAGATAGAAGGCGAAGTTGAGCGTAAAGAATCCGATCCTCAGAAGCCCTGGATTGTCCGTAAACGCCGCGACGTTAAAGTTGTTCGTGCCGTAACGCCTACCGAAATATCAATGTTGCCAAACCTCACCGGCTATCTGGCGTTGCCTGGTGATATGCCCGTCGCTAAGTTCAAGGCTAAACACGTTAAATACCATCGCAAAAACCCTGTTCCTGGCATTGAACTGAGGGAGATCTGATGCTTGATATAACCACGATTACCCGCCAGAACGTCACTAGCGTTGTGGGCTACTACTCTGATGCAAAGGATGATTACTACAGTAAGGATTCATCATTCACGTCCTGGCAGGGAACCGGAGCTGAAGCCCTCGGCTTGTCCGGGGACGTTGAATCAGCCCGGTTTAAAGAGCTGCTTGTCGGTGAGATAGATACCTTCACGCATATGCAGCGACACGTGGGTGATGCCAAAAAAGAGCGTCTGGGCTACGACCTGACGTTTTCAGCGCCTAAAGGGGTATCCATGCAGGCGCTGATACACGGCGATAAAACCATTATCGAGGCTCATGAAAAAGCTGTTGCCGCTGCTGTGCGTGAAGCTGAAAAACTCGCGCAGGCCCGGACGACTCGCCAGGGGAAATCAGTAACCCAGAATACCAATAACCTTGTCGTCGCTACTTTCCGCCACGAAACGTCCAGGGCGCTAGATCCTGATTTGCACACACACGCTTTTGTCATGAACATGACCCAGCGCGAGGACGGCCAGTGGCGCGCGCTCAAAAATGATGAGCTGATGCGTAACAAAATGCACCTGGGCGATGTTTACAAACAGGAGCTGGCGTTGGAGTTGACCAAAGCCGGTTATGAGCTGCGTTACAACAGCAAAAATAACACGTTCGATATGGCCCATTTTTCAGATGAACAGATTCGCGCTTTTTCCCGCCGGTCGGAGCAAATTGAAAAGGGACTCGCTGCAATGGGTCTGACGCGGGAAACCGCCGATGCTCAGACGAAAAGCCGCGTCTCGATGGCTACGCGTGAAAAGAAAACAGAGCATTCCCGTGAAGAAATTCACCAGGAATGGGCCAGCCGCGCCAAAACGCTCGGCATTGATTTTGATAACCGTGAATGGCAGGGACACGGTAAACCTCTGGAGGCTGATATAGCGCGCAACATGGCCCCGGATTTTACCAGCCCGGAGGTTAAAGCTGACCGGGCTATCCAGTTTGCAGTTAAGTCGCTGTCAGAGCGCGATGCCAGCTTTGAACGCCAGAAGCTGATTCAAATCGCTAATAAGCAGGTGCTGGGCCATGCCACAATAGCCGATGTTGAAAAAGCGTACCTGAAGGCGGTACAGAAGGGCGCCATCATCGAGGGCGAAGCCCGGTATCAATCAACTCTGAAGGTCGGTGCTTCAGTTATGGCCGAAACTCTGACGCGCAAAGAGTGGATCGACTCGCTGACGAATAGCGGGATGCGTGCGGATAAAGCCCGTTTTGCGGTAGATGATGGTATTAAAAACGGCAGGCTTAAAAAGACCAGCCACCGCGTCACTACCGTGGAGGGTATTCGCCTTGAGCGTTCCATTCTGACTATCGAATCACGCGGCCGGGGGCAGATGCCGCGACAGCTGACCGCAGAGATTGCAGGCCAGCTGCTTGCCGGGAAAACCCTCAAGAAGGAGCAGATGCGCGCGGTTACAGAAATTGTGACGAGCAAAGATCGGTTTGTGGCCGCACATGGTTACGCCGGTACCGGTAAAAGCTATATGACGATGGCTGCTAAAGAGCTGCTGGAGTCACAAGGGCTGAAGGTCACGGCGCTGGCCCCCTATGGGACACAGAAAAAAGCGCTTGAAGATGATGGATTACCGGCCCGCACCGTTGCCGCTTTCCTCAAAGCGAAGGATAAAAAGCTGGATGAAAAATCAGTCGTATTCATTGATGAAGCCGGGGTTATACCCGCCCGACAGATGAAACAGCTGATGGAGGTAATCGAGAAGCATAACGCTCGCGCGGTATTCCTGGGGGATACGTCACAGACGAAAGCGGTAGAAGCCGGTAAGCCTTTTGAGCAGCTGATTAAAGCAGGTATGCAGACCAGCTACATGAAAGACATTCAGCGACAGAAGAATGAAGTTTTGCTTGAGGCGGTTAAGTATGCCGCTGAAGGTAATGCCGCGCGCGCCCTGAAAAATATCACCGGCGTGAACGAACTGAAGGAAGAAGCGCCCCGACTCGCTCAACTTGCCGATCGCTACCTGTCTCTGTCCTCAGAACAACAGGATGCCACCCTGATAATCTCTGGTACGAACGCCTCACGCAAAACCCTCAATGACTACATCCGGGGCAATCTGGGGCTTGCCGGAACCGGCGAAACGTTCACGCTACTTGACCGCGTGGATTCGACACAGGCGGAACGCCGCGACAGCCGTTATTTCAGTAAAGGGCAAATCATTATCCCCGAACAGGATTACAAAAATGGTATGAAGCGGGGCGAGTCTTACCAGGTTCTTGATACCGGGCCGGGCAACAAATTGACGGTTGAAAGCATCAGCGGTGAGCAGATCGCTTTCAGCCCGCGTACACACACCAAGCTGTCTGTATACCAGGCAGTCAGCGCCGAACTGGCGCCGGGCGATAAGGTTATGGTAACGCGTAACGATAAAACGCTGGACGTTGCCAACGGCGACCGCTTCACGGTGAAAACCGTGGAGGGTGAAAAACTGACGCTTGAGGACAAAAAAGGGCGCACGGTTGAGCTGGATAAAAAACAGGCTTCTTATCTTTCCTATGCTTATGCAACCACCGTCCACAAATCCCAGGGGCTTACCTGTGATCGCGTGTTGTTCAACATAGATACCAAATCGCTTACCACTTCTAAGGACGTTTTTTATGTTGGTATTTCGCGTGCGCGTCATGAGGTGGAAATTTTTACCGACGATAAAAAATCTTTGGCATCGAGCGTGAGCCGCGACAGCCCGAAAACCACGGCCGCAGAAATTGACCGTTTCTTTGGACTTGAGGCCAGGTTTAAGGATATTGGCCGCGATACCAGTTTAGAAACCCGATCAGCTGAAAAAGGTCTGCCAGAAGCCACGGGGGAAAGCATGGCGTTTAACCAGAAACCCGATGAACATAACATGACAACCGGCACTGATTATCAGCCGGTGAGCAACGCAGAGGACGCCTTTCATCTTAAGCAGAACCCTATGGATGATTCCGTTGGCCTGCGGCGTCATGAAGCACAGCAAAATGATGCAGAGCTGGCCCATGATTATGCTGCTGCCGACGATCAGCAGTGGAGCGCGCAGGAGTATGCCGATTACGAGCATTATGCCGAAGCATCCGACTACGACTTTGACAGCAGCATTTACGACGATTACGCCATGCCGCAGACGTCTCAGGCGGAACAGAGCCATACCGGAAAAGAACACACCCATGAGCATGAAGAAGGGGGCCATGAAATCTGATGGAGCAGATCGACAAGCGCAAGCAGGATAAACTGAAGTTCGACCGGGTAATTAATCTGGCGCACAGACTGCCGCAACCGGCGATCCATGACTTACTACGCGCGCTGATACTGCCAATTCAGGCCGATTACTTGCTGGCCGTTGGCACGGAGGGCCAGGACGCGCGCCCGGACATGAACGAGCGCGAGTTCTTCTTCACAAAAATCATCTGGGCGATGGATTACACGCACATGAAATCACTCAGGCTTGCAGCTGAAGATTTTCCCCTGGCGCTTGCGACGGCCAAGATCCTGCCGTGGCCGTGGGGTGAATCAAGCTACCGGAGTGCTTTAGCCGATATAGGCAGCGCTAAGGGCAATCCGTGGGTACAGGATATTAACCACCGCGTTACTTTGTGGTTGCCCTGGCGGATAGGCTTTGTACGAGGAGGGAACCATTCTATTGCCAGCGGCGTTCTGGCCGGTGAGGGTGAGGTAATACCCGATACGGTTTATGATATGCGGTATTTGCTCGATATTGTCAGCACTGACGGGTATTACTGGTACATGAGCGGGAAGATCTGCGAGAGAGTCAGTGACTACCGTACAGCCGCCTTTTTTGAAATAGGCCGCCTGCTTACACTGTGATTCCTTCAAAATATCTCAACGAAATTTCCCGACACCTGTTTAAGGGGGAACCGCAGAATTCGGATTTCATATAACCTATTTTTGTTGTTCAAGTTTGATTCCTTGGACTCTTCAGAATACAGACAGCAAATAAAGACCTTTCGTTTGAAGTATGTATTTCTTGCAGCAAAAATAATCAAAACCGCAAGATATGTAATCATGAAGTTGTCGGAAAACTATCCGTACAAGGGAGTGTATGAAAAATGTCTGGTATAATAAGAATATCATCAATAAAATTGAGTGTTGCTCTGTGGATAACTTGCAGAGTTTATTAAGTATCATTGCAGCAAAGATGAAATCAATGATTTATCAAAAATGATTGAAAGGTGGTTGTAAATAATGTCTCAATGTGTGAGAAGCAGTCTAAATTCTTCGTGAAATAGTGATTTTTGAAGCTAATAAAAAACACACGTGGAATTTAGGGAATACTGATGTAACACGGATTGACCGTATTGGGAGTTTGAGATGGTGACAAAGAGAGTGCAACGGATGATGTTCGCGGCGGCGGCGTGCATTCCGCTGCTGCTGGGCAGCGCGCCGCTTTATGCGCAGACGAGTGCGGTGCAGCAAAAGCTGGCGGCGCTGGAGAAAAGCAGCGGAGGGCGGCTGGGCGTCGCGCTCATCGATACCGCAGATAATACGCAGGTGCTTTATCGCGGTGATGAACGCTTTCCAATGTGCAGTACCAGTAAAGTTATGGCGGTCGCGGCGGTGCTTAAGCAGAGTGAAACGCAAAAGCAGCTGCTTAATCAGCCTGTCGAGATCAAGCCTGCCGATCTGGTTAACTACAATCCGATTGCCGAAAAACACGTCAACGGCACAATGACGCTGGCAGAACTGAGCGCGGCCGCGTTGCAGTACAGCGACAATACCGCCATGAACAAATTGATTGCCCAGCTCGGTGGCCCGGGAGGCGTGACGGCTTTTGCCCGCGCGATCGGCGATGAGACGTTTCGTCTGGATCGCACTGAACCTACGCTGAATACCGCCATTCCCGGCGACCCGAGAGACACCACCACGCCGCGGGCGATGGCGCAGACGTTGCGTCAGCTTACGCTGGGTCATGCGCTGGGCGAAACCCAGCGGGCGCAGTTGGTGACGTGGCTCAAAGGCAATACGACCGGCGCAGCCAGCATTCGGGCCGGCTTACCGACGTCGTGGACTGTGGGTGATAAGACCGGCAGCGGCGACTACGGCACCACCAATGATATTGCGGTGATCTGGCCGCAGGGTCGTGCGCCGCTGGTTCTGGTGACCTATTTTACCCAGCCGCAACAGAACGCAGAGCGCCGCCGCGATGTGCTGGCTTCAGCGGCGAGAATCATCGCCGAAGGGCTGTAACTGGTTTTGTTGAATAAATCGAACTTTTGCTGAGTTGAAGGATCAGATCACGTATCTTCCCGACAACGCAGACCGTTCCGTGGCAAAGCAAAAGTTCAAAATCACCAACTGGCCCACCTACAATAAAGCCCTCATCAACCGTGGCTCCATAACTTTCTGGCTGGATGATGAAGCTATTCAGGCCTGGTATGAGTCAGCAACACCTTCTTCACGAGGCAGACCTCAGCGCTATTCTGACCTTGCCATCACGACTGTGCTGGTCATTAAACGCGTATTCAGGCTGACCCTGCGCGCTGCGCAGGGCTTTATTGATTCCATTTTTTCTCTGATGAACGTTCCGCTACGCTGCCCGGATTACAGCTGTGTCAGCAGGCGGGCAAAGTCGGTTAATATCAGTTTCAAAACGCCCACCCGGGGTGAAATCGCACACCTGGTAATTGATTCCACCGGGCTGAAGGTCTTCGGTGAAGGCGAGTGGAAAGTCAAAAAGCATGGCCAGGAACGCCGTCGTATATGGCGTAAGCTGCATCTGGCAGTTGACAGTAAAACACATGAAATCATCTGCGCTGACCTGTCGCTGAACAACGTTACGGACTCAGAGGCCTTCCCCGGGTTAATCCGGCAAACCCACCGGAAAATCAGGTCAGCCGCCGCCGATGGAGCTTACGATACCCGGCTCTGTCACGATGAACTGCGGCGTAAGAAAATCAGCGCGCTTATCCCGCCCCGAAAAGGTGCGGGTTACTGGCCCGGTGAATATGCAGACCGTAACCGTGCAGTGGCTAATCAGCGAATGACCGGGAGTAATGCGCGGTGGAAATGGACAACAGATTACAACCGTCGCTCGATAGCGGAAACGGCGATGTACCGGGTAAAACAGCTGTTCGGGGGTTCACTGACGCTGCGTGACTACGATGGTCAGGTTGCGGAGGCTATGGCCCTGGTACGAGCGCTGAACAAAATGACGAAAGCAGGTATGCCTGAAAGCGTGCGTATTGCCTGAAAACACAACCCGCTACGGGGGAGACTTACCCGAAATCTGATTTATTCAACAAAGCCACGCGCTGGACACACCACGATGACAGCGGTTTTATCCCTTACGCCATCACCACCGGCCTTGATTACGAGGCGATGACCGAACAGCGCAAAGGCTATGAGAACTTTGTTTATCAGAACGGCGTTTACGATCTCGGCACCAAAGGTGATATGCGACGTAACGAACGTAACCTGATGTGGAACCTCGATCCCTACATTCAAACGCACTGGCAGCTCACCTCAGCCCTGGGGCTGGACGCCGGGGCGCGCTATAGCTCGGTATGGTTTGATTCCAACGATCGTTATGTTGTAGGTAAAAATGGTGATGATAGCGGCGAAGCGAGCTATCACAAGTGGCTTCCGGCGGCAGCGCTGAAGTATGCCATGACGCCGCAGTGGAACGTTTACCTCTCTGCCGGGAGGGGATTTGAAACGCCGACCATTAACGAGCTGTCCTATCGTCCCGATGGTCAGTCCGGGCTTAACTTTGCTCTGCAACCGGCCACTAACACCACCGTTGAAGCAGGCAGTAAATGGCAGGTGGGCACCGGGATGGCGAGCCTGAGCGTCTTCAATACGGACACGAAAAATGAAATTGTCGTTGCCGCCAGCGACAATGGCCGTACGTCCTATCAGAACGCGGGCAAGACGCGCCGCCGCGGGGTCGAACTGGGATGGGATCAGCAATTTGCGCCCGCCTGGCGCGCCAAACTGGCGTGGACGCTGCTGGATGCGACCTACCGTGAAAACGCCGGCGATGCTATTCAGAGCGGCAATCGGATCCCGGGGATTGCACGTAATAGCGCCTATGCCTCCTTTGGCTGGGTGCCGGAAGAGGGATGGTACGCTGGCGCTGAAGTCCGCTATATGAGCGATATTCAGGTCAACGATGCCAATAGCGAGCAGGCTCCAGCCTATACGGTGACGGCACTGAATACCGGCTATAAATATGTGCTAGATAACTGGACCGTCGACCTCTATACGCGCGTTGATAACCTGTTTGATAAGCGCTACGTCGGCTCTGTTATCGTCAACGAGAGCAACGGACGCTATTATGAACCGGCGCCGGGCCGTAACTATGGCGTTGGGCTATCGGTCAGCTATCAGTTTGATTCGCTGTAACAATACGGCTGCCGGAGAGTGCTATTGAGGTGAGGCTCCGGCAGCGGGTAAAGGCGTTGATTCCTGGTAACAATAAGCTGCTTATTGATGTATCAGTAAGCATGCCGGCAGCCATTGCGCTTGATATAATACTACCCCATATGAGCAAGAGTATTTTCACGGAAAAGCTAGCAGCCAATTTCGGCCTCGCGGCCTTCCCGCTTCTCAATTGAGCATATAATTTTTCCGCAGCCAAAACCTGCTCAGGTTCAGGCTTGGTCCTTACAGACTGGTATTCAACAATCGAACCATTCTTAGCTATTGGCGTTACATAAGCACTTACCCAATAGTGGTCGCCATTTTTACAGCGATTTTTTACTAGCCCCATCCATGAGCGGCCAGATTTTAATGTACTCCACATATGCTCAAATGCAGCAGGCGGCATATCTGGGTGTCTTACGATGTTGTGAGGCTGGCCTAATAGTTCTTCCTCAGTGAAACCACTGATTTTAATGAAGTCAGGATTAACGTACGTGATATGGCTTTGAGGGGAGGTAGTCGAAAGAATATTGGCATCTTTTGGGAGTTCTAAGTTTCGACCCGTCACTGGTAAATTCTGGCGCATAAGAACCTCAAGGGTTGGCTGTTTTATTTTATTGTTTTCGGCATTAAGCCCAATTTCTTGAGCGTTACGATAAAGCTAGCATGGAAACGATAGGTGCAAGCAAGTTAAGGGTTGCATCGCGCATGTCAATCTAGGCTATACCCTAACTTGATGTCAGGCAGGGCCGCGCCGCTTCGTCAGAATAGAGTCTGCTTTCCCATTTTTTGACACATGCCCGCGAAGGTTATAGATTTCAGCCTGACAGAAATGGGCTTTGAGGCACAACGGAACAGAAAGTGCACTTAAGCCGCCTTCAACCAAGGAGACATCGTGCAGGGGCACCGCATCGGCTACGTCCGGGTCAGCAGCTTTGACCAGAACCCGGAACGCCAGCTGGAACAAACCCAGGTGAGCAAGGTGTTCACCGACAAGGCATCGGGCAAGGACACCCAGCGCCCCCAGCTCGAAGCGCTGCTGAGCTTCGTCCGCGAAGGCGATACAGTGGTGGTGCACAGCATGGATCGGCTGGCCCGCAACCTCGATGACCTGCGTCGCTTGGTACAGAAGCTGACTCAGCGCGGCGTGCGCATCGAGTTCCTGAAGGAGGGCCTGGTGTTCACTGGCGAGGACTCGCCGATGGCCAACCTGATGCTGTCGGTGATGGGGGCCTTCGCTGAGTTCGAGCGCGCCCTGATCCGCGAGCGGCAGCGTGAGGGCATCGCCTTGGCCAAGCAGCGTGGCGCGTACCGGGGCCGCAAGAAAGCCCTGTCCGATGAGCAGGCTGCTACCCTGCGGCAGCGAGCGACGGCCGGCGAGCCCAAGGCGCAGCTTGCCCGCGAGTTCAACATCAGCCGGGAAACCCTCTACCAGTACCTCCGCACGGACGACTGACACATGCCGCGTCGCTTGATCCTCTCGGCCACGGAGCGGGACACCCTGCTTGCGCTGCCGGAAAGCCAGGATGACCTGATCCGCTACTACACCTTCAACGACTCCGACCTGTCGCTGATCCGCCAGCGACGCGGCGACGCCAACCGCCTCGGCTTCGCCGTGCAGCTCTGCCTGCTGCGCTACCCCGGTTACGCGCTGGGAACCGACAGCGAGCTGCCCGAGCCGGTCATCCTGTGGGTGGCGAAGCAAGTCCAGGCCGAGCCGGCGAGCTGGGCAAAGTACGGCGAGCGCGACGTGACCCGTCGCGAGCATGCCCAGGAACTGCGCACCTACCTGCAACTGGCCCCGTTCGGCCTGTCCGACTTCCGCGCCCTGGACCTCGCCCGCGAGCGCCAGGCGCACGAGGCCGGCGCGCGGACCCGCGCCACGGCCCACGAGCGGACGCCGCAGCAGGAGCGCCAGAAGGCCGCCAGAGAGGCCGAGCGCGGCCGTGAGGCTTGGACGCTAGGGCAGGGCATGAAAAAGCCCGTAGCGGGCTGCTACGGGCGTCTGACGCGGTGGAAAGGGGGAGGGGATGTTGTCTACATGGCTCTGCTGTAGTGAGTGGGTTGCGCTCCGGCAGCGGTCCTGATCAATCGTCACCCTTTCTCGGTCCTTCAACGTTCCTGACAACGAGCCTCCTTTTCGCCAATCCATCGACAATCACCGCGAGTCCCTGCTCGAACGCTGCGTCCGGACCGGCTTCGTCGAAGGCGTCTATCGCGGCCCGCAACAGCGGCGAGAGCGGAGCCTGTTCAACGGTGCCGCCGCGCTCGCCGGCATCGCTGTCGCCGGCCTGCTCCTCAAGCACGGCCCCAACAGTGAAGTAGCTGATTGTCATCAGCGCATTGACGGCGTCCCCGGCCGAAAAACCCGCCTCGCAGAGGAAGCGAAGCTGCGCGTCGGCCGTTTCCATCTGCGGTGCGCCCGGTCGCGTGCCGGCATGGATGCGCGCGCCATCGCGGTAGGCGAGCAGCGCCTGCCTGAAGCTGCGGGCATTCCCGATCAGAAATGAGCGCCAGTCGTCGTCGGCTCTCGGCACCGAATGCGTATGATTCTCCGCCAGCATGGCTTCGGCCAGTGCGTCGAGCAGCGCCCGCTTGTTCCTGAAGTGCCAGTAAAGCGCCGGCTGCTGAACCCCCAACCGTTCCGCCAGTTTGCGTGTCGTCAGACCGTCTACGCCGACCTCGTTCAACAGGTCCAGGGCGGCACGGATCACTGTATTCGGCTGCAACTTTGTCATGCTTGACACTTTATCACTGATAAACATAATATGTCCACCAACTTATCAGTGATAAAGAATCCGCGCGTTCAATCGGACCAGCGGAGGCTGGTCCGGAGGCCAGACGTGAAACCCAACAGACCCCTGATCGTAATTCTGAGCACTGTCGCGCTCGACGCTGTCGGCATCGGCCTGATTATGCCGGTGCTGCCGGGCCTCCTGCGCGATCTGGTTCACTCGAACGACGTCACCGCCCACTATGGCATTCTGCTGGCGCTGTATGCGTTGATGCAATTTGCCTGCGCACCTGTGCTGGGCGCGCTGTCGGATCGTTTCGGGCGGCGGCCGGTCTTGCTCGTCTCGCTGGCCGGCGCTGCTGTCGACTACGCCATCATGGCGACGGCGCCTTTCCTTTGGGTTCTCTATATCGGGCGGATCGTGGCCGGCATCACCGGGGCGACTGGGGCGGTAGCCGGCGCTTATATTGCCGATATCACTGATGGCGATGAGCGCGCGCGGCACTTCGGCTTCATGAGCGCCTGTTTCGGGTTCGGGATGGTCGCGGGACCTGTGCTCGGTGGGCTGATGGGCGGTTTCTCCCCCCACGCTCCGTTCTTCGCCGCGGCAGCCTTGAACGGCCTCAATTTCCTGACGGGCTGTTTCCTTTTGCCGGAGTCGCACAAAGGCGAACGCCGGCCGTTACGCCGGGAGGCTCTCAACCCGCTCGCTTCGTTCCGGTGGGCCCGGGGCATGACCGTCGTCGCCGCCCTGATGGCGGTCTTCTTCATCATGCAACTTGTCGGACAGGTGCCGGCCGCGCTTTGGGTCATTTTCGGCGAGGATCGCTTTCACTGGGACGCGACCACGATCGGCATTTCGCTTGCCGCATTTGGCATTCTGCATTCACTCGCCCAGGCAATGATCACCGGCCCTGTAGCCGCCCGGCTCGGCGAAAGGCGGGCACTCATGCTCGGAATGATTGCCGACGGCACAGGCTACATCCTGCTTGCCTTCGCGACACGGGGATGGATGGCGTTCCCGATCATGGTCCTGCTTGCTTCGGGTGGCATCGGAATGCCGGCGCTGCAAGCAATGTTGTCCAGGCAGGTGGATGAGGAACGTCAGGGGCAGCTGCAAGGCTCACTGGCGGCGCTCACCAGCCTGACCTCGATCGTCGGACCCCTCCTCTTCACGGCGATCTATGCGGCTTCTATAACAACGTGGAACGGGTGGGCATGGATTGCAGGCGCTGCCCTCTACTTGCTCTGCCTGCCGGCGCTGCGTCGCGGGCTTTGGAGCGGCGCAGGGCAACGAGCCGATCGCTGATCGTGGAAACGATAGGCCTATGCCATGCGGGTCAAGGCGACTTCCGGCAAGCTATACGCGCCCTAGGAGTGCGGTTGGAACGTTGGCCCAGCCAGATACTCCCGATCACGAGCAGGACGCCGATGATTTGAAGCGCACTCAGCGTCTGATCCAAGAACAACCATCCTAGCAACACGGCGGTCCCCGGGCTGAGAAAGCCCAGTAAGGAAACAACTGTAGGTTCGAGTCGCGAGATCCCCCGGAACCAAAGGAAGTAGGTTAAACCCGCTCCGATCAGGCCGAGCCACGCCAGGCCGAGAACATTGGTTCCTGTAGGCATCGGGATTGGCGGATCAAACACTAAAGCTACTGGAACGAGCAGAAGTCCTCCGGCCGCCAGTTGCCAGGCGGTAAAGGTGAGCAGAGGCACGGGAGGTTGCCACTTGCGGGTCAGCACGGTTCCGAACGCCATGGAAACCGCCCCCGCCAGGCCCGCTGCGACGCCGACAGGATCTAGCGCTGCGTTTGGTGTCAACACCAACAGCGCCACGCCCGCAGTTCCGCAAATAGCCCCCAGGACCGCCATCAATCGTATCGGGCTACCTAGCAGAGCGGCAGAGATGAACACGACCATCAGCGGCTGCACAGCGCCTACCGTCGCCGCGACCCCGCCCGGCAGGCGGTAGACCGAAATAAACAACAAGCTCCAGAATAGCGAAATATTAAGTGCGCCGAGGATGAAGATGCGCATCCACCAGATTCCCGTTGGAATCTGTCGGACGATCATCACGAGCAATAAACCCGCCGGCAACGCCCGCAGCATCGCGACCGTCATCGGTGAGAAGTTCGGCAGGTATTGGGTGGTGACAATGTAGGTGCTGCCCCAAATGGCAGGTGCTATCGCTGTGAACAATAAATCGGGCGTGCGTAATGACATGCGATTACAAGACCTCCGCTACGGCGATGGGTTTTTGAGAGTTGCAGGCGCCGCGATGACCGCACCCTGACTTGGACTGGCCCTGCCTCGCACCAATCCACCTGCGGCTATGGCCGCGATCATGCGAGGCCCGAAAATTACACGACCTGTACACGTCCGCCGAACCCGGAACGCAACAGAGCTTCGTGGGCATCCCGATCCGGGTCGTAGCAGCAGTCCTGGACCAAACGCACGTCGTAGTCCGCATCACTAGCCCAGGCGACGCTTGAAAGAACAACGCCGGTGGTGCTTATCCCGGCCATGACAAGCGTGCTTACGCCGCGCGTCCGAAGGTCGGCGTCGAGCGCCGTGCCATAAAAGACGCTGGCTCGCGGACATGCATAGAAAAGGTCGCCCCGTTCGATCGCAAGCCCTTCGACGGGCAGACCGGTGCGAAATCGTCCGCTCGGGAGATACGGTGAGATTTGGCGATTCGTCGCCGGCGGCGCATGTTCATACTCTTCGCCGAGCGAAAAGTTGGGGAACAGCACGGGCCGGCCGCGCAAGGCGTGCTGGCAGCCGTGCAGACCCTGCGTGAGATGAACGCCGACAACCTGCGCAAGGTGCCGGCCGATGCACCCACGGCCTTCATCAAGCCGCGCTGGAAGCCGCTGGTGATCACCCCGGAAGGCCTCGACCGGAAATTCTACGAAATCTGCGCCCTGTCCGAGCTGAAGAACGCCCTGCGCTCCGGCGACATCTGGGTCAAGGGCTCGCGGCAGTTCCGCGACTTCGACGACTACCTGCTGCCGGCCGAGAAGTTCGCCGCACTCAAGCGCGAGCAGGCCCTGCCCCTGGCGATCAACCCGAACAGCGACCAGTACCTGGAAGAGCGTTTGCAGCTGCTGGACGAGCAGTTGGCCACCGTCACCCGCCTGGCCAAGGACAACGAGCTGCCCGATGCCATCCTCACCGAGTCAGGGCTGAAAATCACCCCGCTGGATGCGGCGGTGCCGGATCGGGCGCAGGCGCTGATCGACCAAACCAGCCAGTTACTGCCGCGCATCAAGATCACCGAACTGCTGATGGACGTGGACGACTGGACGGGCTTCAGCCGCCACTTCACCCACTTGAAGGACGGGGCCGAGGCCAAAGACAGGACGTTGCTGCTGTCCGCAATCCTCGGTGATGCGATCAACCTCGGGCTGACCAAGATGGCCGAGTCGAGCCCCGGCCTGACCTACGCCAAGCTGTCCTGGCTGCAAGCCTGGCACATCCGCGACGAAACCTATTCGGCGGCCTTGGCCGAGCTGGTCAACCACCAGTATCGCCACGCCTTTGCCGCCCACTGGGGCGACGGCACGACCTCATCCTCCGATGGCCAGCGCTTCCGCGCGGGTGGCCGGGGCGAGAGCACCGGGCACGTCAACCCGAAGTACGGTAGCGAGCCGGGACGGCTGTTCTATACCCATATCTCCGACCAGTACGCGCCGTTCAGCACCCGCGTGGTGAATGTCGGCGTCCGCGATTCCACCTATGTGCTCGACGGCCTGCTGTACCACGAGTCCGACCTGCGGATCGAGGAGCACTACACCGACACGGCCGGCTTCACCGATCACGTCTTTGCCCTGATGCACCTGCTAGGCTTCCGCTTCGCGCCGCGCATCCGCGACCTCGGCGAAACCAAGCTGTACGTGCCGCAGGGCGTGCAAGCCTACCCGACGTTGCGCCCGCTGATCGGCGGCACCCTGAACATCAAGCACGTGCGTGCCCACTGGGACGACATCCTGCGCCTGGCCAGCTCGATCAAGCAGGGCACCGTCACCGCCTCGCTGATGCTGCGCAAGCTCGGCAGCTACCCGCGCCAGAACGGACTGGCCGTGGCCCTGCGCGAGCTGGGCCGGATCGAGCGCACGCTGTTCATCCTGGACTGGCTGCAAAGTGTTGAACTGCGCCGCCGCGTGCATGCCGGCCTGAACAAAGGTGAGGCGCGCAACTCGCTGGCCAGGGCGGTGTTCTTCAACCGCCTTGGGGAAATCAGGGATCGGAGCTTCGAGCAGCAGCGCTACCGGGCCAGCGGCCTCAACCTGGTGACGGCGGCTATCGTGCTGTGGAACACGGTGTACCTGGAACGCGCCACCCAGGGGTTGGTCGAGGCCGGCAAGCCGGTGGACGGCGAGCTGCTGCAATTCCTGTCGCCGCTGGGCTGGGAGCACATCAACCTAACCGGCGATTACGTCTGGCGGCAGAGCCGCAGACTGGAAGACGGGAAGTTTCGGCCCTTACGGATGCCCGGAAAACCTTAGCGTACGATTTTTTCCGAATTCTGCGGGCTCCCCTTTAAGCTATCTTGCTGATATTTCTGTTTTTCGATTTTTGCCGGCGCGATGCCGGCGACGTTGGCCAGCTGCCCCGGGCGCGATACTGAGATCAGTTTCTTTGAACAAAAAAAACCGCCTTTTGGCGGTCAGTATTCAGTAGCTGGAACGGTAGTCTCTTCCCTGATTCCAGCGGTCTTGCCAGTGTTCGAGGAATGATTCAGCGAGCTTAGGCATGTTCCAGATCACCACCGCATTCTCCGAGTTTTTCGTTTCGGCCGCTTTGGTGAAATTAAAGCTGCCAGTTTCAACGGTCACATTATCCACGATGATCACCTTGTCATGCTGGATAGGGAAATTACTGTCAGTACGCAAAGGGATGCCGCTGTTCGCTATGTAGTTCATGGCCGCAATGCTGGCGCGCCCCGTATTGCCCCTTTCATCAATTACGATTTTCACATCAACTCCCCGTTTTTTGGCTGCTACCAGTGCCTTCATAATATCCGGGGCGGTAAAAGAATAAGCCATCATCCGTATCGAGGTTTTTGCGGAGTCAATGGCGCTCAGGACGAGAACGCGGGCGCTTCCTTCAGGCGAGTAGCCAACCTGAACGGATGGTTCCACCGCAAAGGCGGGCAGGGCGGCTGTCGTAAATGCTGCGGCCAGAAGCCAGGTTGCTAATTTTTTCATTACAGGCTCCCGTTCACACACTGCATTTTATATTCAGGATCAAAATAAATTTCTTTGATTTTCCGCTTTTCCATATGCACCACAACGTCAATGGTGGAGTAGAGCATTCGCATAATATCGCTCATATCGAGCATACGGCCGATAGGGGTCGCCTTGATAAGCAGCCCAATACGGTTAAAAGCATCGCGCGCAGAGTTAGCGTGCGTTGACATAACACCGCCTGGATGGCCGGTATTAAGTGCTTTAAGATAATCCCACGCAGCATCATCCCTAAGCTCAGTCATGATGATACGGCCCGGTGTCAGACGCATACAGGCTCGCAGGGCATCAGTGGCGCTGACGCGGCCGATCTTTCCTGCATCGCCGTACATCATATAAACGGCTTCTACAACGTGATCGACCGTGACTTCGTGAACGTCCTCTAAAATAATTACACGCTCGTCTTTATGTAGCGATTTTAACAGCGCGCGCGTGAGTACCGTTTTCCCCGACCCGGTTTCACCGCAGATCACGATAGTGCGTTTCTTCTCAACGGCGGTTTGCAGGAATGCGGGCCATTTTTCGCTGCTGTGCAGCTCTTTAAGGAAAAAATCATCATCCGTTAGGCTTTGCTTGCTGCCGGTAATCTTCCGGCAGTCACTGAAAATCCCCTCGCTGGTCAGCTGCTCCAGATTTTTATCGGCCGCCAAATCCTTACGAAACGCTACGGCCGTTGTACCGTCAATCACCGCAGGGGGCAGACAGATAACGCCCCTGATCCCGCCAGGCAGGATCACGTCATTAATGGCCTGCATGGTCAGCTTGTTGCTGCTCACCAACGATTTAGCAAGGTTCCTAATAAAATCTGCCGTAATTGCCGCGTTCTGCACAACCCTGCGGCCGCTGAACGTATCACAGATAACTTCCTGAAAGCAGTTAATGCGAATTTCAAAAACAGTAGGATCTTCTAAATACTCGCGCAGTGGGCCAAGTTGATAGAAAGCTGCATCAGTCATGATTACTCCTGAAGAAAAGCGGGCGCTAAGCGCCCACTTTTTTAGTTGTCTGCGAGCGTATAAACGCCGCTGAAATCGAGGTCGCGGGCAACAAAAATGCTCACCGCATCACCCTGCTGATCGTAGAGGGTAGGGGGGATAGACATGTAAGAGCGGAGTGCTTCAGACGCCAGCTGCCCACCGCTGTTTTCTGTGCTGTTGTACTGAATGTTATTACTCTGCGTCTGGTTAACCAGCGCCGTTAAGGTGTCAGAGAACAACGAAATCATGATCGCACCACGCAGACGCTCCCACATATGGGCATCCACCTGGCCCGGAATCCCCGCGCTGCCGAGTGAGTTCGTTCCGGCACTGTCAATATTAACGATTGTCCCGTCCTGGTCATTGCGGATACGCTCCCAGAGAACAAACACGCGCGCCTGGCCGTCTTTGATACCACCGGTAATCTGCCCGTCAACCCATGAGCCTTTATCAATCAGCCTAACGAGTCCATCAGCTGAGTAAACGTCCTGTGAAACCCGGCAGGAAACCTGACCCGGAACAGTGGTATCCAGCTCGGTGCCGGTACCACAGGGGATCATTTTGCCTTTCGGAACAGTCAGGCTGGGATTAGCCATGACTCCAGCGCGGCTAGCCTTCAGCCTTGCAGGAGTCAGGTTTTTAGCGAGTGCTGAACTACCTTCGCTTGTTTCGTTGTCCTGGGGCTGCACTCCGGGACTATTGCTTGTAGCCGCCTGATTAGTCTGGGCCAGCTCGCCGCCCAGACGACGCTGCATAGCCAGTTCTTCAGGCGAAGGTTCTTTACGCTTATTAGAGGTACGCGCGCCGGTATTGCTGCTGCCCGCATCTGCATCTGCCTGTGCGGCAGCCTGCACAGCACGGGCATCAGTGGCGCTATTCTGCGCAGTTGCAGGTTTATTAACATCAGGATCGCTGTTAAAGCTGTAGTTTGGCAGTGTATTGGCCTGTTGCGCTTTACCACCGTCTTTATCAGCTTCAGCTTTAGCCGGGGCGCGAATTTTACCCATGACCGTAATCCCGATGAATACCAAAGCAAGCAGCGCCATCAGTATGACAAAGGCTTTCATACCAGGAGCCGAACGGCGGTTACTGCCATTAAATCCGCCACGCTCGCTTTCAAATTCACCGTCTCCGGTGTTTTCATCGAGTTCCTGATCTACATCGACACTTTTACGGGCCATCAGTTATCCTCCCCAATTTGAACCCTGCGCACATCCGGGGAAGCCGTACCGGTTGCTACCGCACCGGCGCCCGGCGCGAAATTATTATTACGAACGCCAACGACTTTATCGCCCAGACGAATACGCCACTCTTTAGCGACGGTTTCCACCTCGATGATGTTGCGGTTCTCACCCACAACATGAGAGTTAGGCAGCGTTTCTTTGCCACTGGCCGAGATCATGTAGACCTGCGGTAGCTCCGCATTGGCCGGAAACTCAAACCGGGTAAAGCGGTAGTTATCCCAGACGTGAACCGGCTGGATACTGCGCATTTCAGGCTGTTCGCTCATTACGTACTGATAGTTCTTCGCCCCCGCAAAAGCCGTCTGCTTCAGCTTCTGCGTAATGCGTTTTTTATCAGCCGCGCTTTTGGCTTTTTCCTGCTGCTCAAACGGATATTCATAGGTCAGCTGAAGAACGGCATGGCGCACAGCCCACGGCGTTTCAATAAAGGATTTTGATACCGTACCGTCTGCATTTTTCTTCGTTTCTTCACCGATGAAATGGAGGACGATGTTATAGGTGCGCTTATCGGTGACGATCACCAGGTTGGTATCACTCATGGCCTGTTTCGGCTTCACAAAAAAATGGTTCATTTTGTGCGCAAACGTCCAGCTTTCAGAATCGCCAAAAGCATGAGTGATATAGGTTTCGTCAGGCGCGACAACAATGTGGGTAGCCACACCGGCGACAGCGTCAATTTTGACCACATTAACAGGGTTATAAACAACGCTTTTAATGCGATAGTCATAAGGAGAATTGCGGCCAACCTCAAGCGCCATAACGTTAGTGGCCGCGCCTCCCAGGACTGACAAAACGACTGCTGAAAGAAGTAGTTTTTTCATGGGGCAGCCCTCAGTTAACTTCCGGGTTGACGCGATAACTCGTCACGCGGAAACCCAGCGGGTTGACATAACGCTGCTCAGCATTCATCGCCAGCGATTTATATTCATACCCCATAATGGCAATCCAGCGCTGCGGCTGATCATCAACGGGATTGCTGCGCACGCGGCGAACCGTAGTAAAGCGTATTGTTGCTACGCCGTGCGGTTTATCGAGGATCACAGAGTTAATCTTCACGCGAGTCGTTTCACTGTCACCCAGAACCTTATCAAGACCATTGCGACCCTTGAACTTGCTCTGGTAAGACTCTGCCACGTTCGGCGTGGACATTAAGCCAACGGCCGTATAGTCGACCTGAACTGAATAGAAGTCATAGCTCTCACGGTGAATGACATATTGTGTCAGCCAGAACTTATCAATTTCGTCACCATAAGAGGTCTGGTCGCGGGTCAGCTTGACCTGCTGTACTTCGTGAGTGGCCTCGTTGAGCGTTAGCAGATGTGCGGGGATTGGCTGGCTGTACTTATGCACTACGTAACCAACTAAAGAGAGTGCAAAAACAGTTACCACCGCTGAACCGGTGGCAACCATCCAGGCGGTACGCCGGGACTTCAGCACTTCATCCATCAGATCAACTTCAAGCCCTTTACGGCTTTCGTTGAACTCTTTAATGGCTTCACGTGTAAGCCCTGTTTTTTTATTAGCTTTCATTTGCACCACCTTGCGTATCAACCGGGATTGTTTTGTTTACTGGAACGGTGTTGCTCCAGTCCGGCTCCGGTGGCGGTTTATGCCCGCTGGAACAGGCGCTAATCAGAAGAACTCCCATAAGCAATAAGCTGCGCATTACGGCATCCATTATCGGTTGTTGAACGTACCAATTATAATAAGTCGTCGAAATTGCAATTTCAACGACTTTTGTTTTAATTTTATGCAGCCTTCTTCCCGCGACTGCCCCTTGCCTTACCACTTAAATTAGAACCACTGCTTCCTCCGCTGTTGCTGCCACTTCCTCCACCTGCCGATTGCTGGCCGCCGCCGGTATTACCGCCCCGGAACGCATTACCGCCAAACATGCCATGACTACCCATGTTGCCAAGCGCCTGCATTGAAGAACCGGTAGAACGTGCAGCATCTGCGACACCGGCACTGATACCGCTACCCCAGCTCTGGGCGACCTGCGGGATCTGAAACAGAACAAAGATAGAGATAATGGTCAGCAGCAGCGCGGCCATAGAGCCAGTGATAGATGAATAGGCCGCATCGGAGTTCATCGAGGACAGAAGGTTGTCGAACATCTGCATGATGAAACCAAACACGAGAGCCAGCACGACAACGACCAGCCCGTAGTTGATTACCGATCCAAGCCAGCGCGCGAAGATGTTTTTTGTTGGCCCCCACAGCAGGCAGAAAATGGCAATCGGGCCGAAACAAAGCGTAACGGCAAGAAGGATTTTCGCCATGATCACAAAGCCCGCACCGAGGCCACCCAGCACAACGGTAGCAACCAACATAATTCCGCCAATGGCATATGCGGCCAGACCGCTTGACGAAAATACATCTGCCGCATCCCACGCTGTATTTACAATCCTGACGCCTTTTTCAATACCGCTATCAATGATCGCCGGTACGCCGCTGGCTTCGACTTTATCAGGGGAAGATAAGATGCCAGCAAAATCATCTGGCATGTGAAGCGCCACATTAACCAAATCCTGCTGAAACCAGCCGCCTGCCGTCGCAAAGCTCAGGATAAGGGCTATAGATAGATACTCTTTAATCAGCGAGCTTAGGCTGTCGCCTGCCCCCGGATTAAACATCGAGTACAAGCCCTGCATCATCAGCTTTATGGTCAGACAGGTTGCCACCAGAGGCGTAACGTCAGAGATAATGGTGGCAACGTTGGCGCTCACCATTGACGTAATCGCCCCGTCTACTTTTGCGAAAATGTCTTGTACCAGGGTGAATGCCATATTGCCTCCTTACTCTTAAATTTTCGGTGAGTTAATTTCACCGTCCTCTTTACCGTGAACAAACAGCTGGCGATCAGCCTCACGCGCGTTTTTGCAGTCTGGCTTCTGGAGTTCATCAGCATTCTTCTTGCACTCCTCGATCGTTGCCTTGCGCTCTTTGTCATGCTTTTTGTACCAATCAACGTCATGCGAAGCGTCGCAGGCCACCAGGAAGAAAGGGATAAGCAGCAGTAGTTTTTTCATAATTTCCTCAGTTAATTGAAGGTGACGCGGTAACGTCCCCACCGGTTCCAAAAACAAAATTACGGGTCGCACGATCCTTCTGTGCGCGCAAAAGTTTGTCCTGCGATTGCTGTAACATATTCATCAAATTCAGCTTCGCCTGCTCACCCTGTATAGCGCCTTGTGACGTCTGGATACGTGCTTGCAGGTCGGCAATGGATTTCAGGTCTGGCGTCGATTTAATCTGCTCCGTCAGCGCCTGCATATCGCTCAGCTCTTGCATCTGGTTGTTGTAGGCTTTTTCGGCCATCACACGGTCGTAAGCACCTTTTTCCGCCAGCTTTTTGTTCATATAGGCGATTGCTTCGCTGGGCGTCATGTCGTCAACCTCAGCATTAAACTGGCCCATCATGCTGTTAACAGAAGGCGTGACCGACGAACTGGAGTTCATCGCGTCGCTGTACACCTCTTTCCAGTTGTCAGGCAGGTTATTCGCCAGCGTATTGGTTGACGTCCCCAGCAGATCGCCCAGGTTGGTTGTTTTAGCCATCGACTCATACATATTTTTCTGCGTCTCCAGCTGGCTTTTAAGCTGCTCCAGCTGTTGAGCCATTTGTTCAAGCTGTTCACCCTGTTTAATCAGCTCGGTGGGGTTGGATACGATGATGCCAGCGGAGGCGCTTTGCGCGCCCCCAAGAATCAAGCCGGTGGTCAGCAGCACTGCCGTAAGTGATTTTTTCATGGAGTTTTGCCTCGTTGTTAAGCCGTCAGGCGCCAGTATTCTTTGAGCCATACTTCAGGGTCATTACCGAGCCGTTCAACCAGCTCATGCGCAATTTCGGCGTTTTGTGGTTCACCGGACAACACGCTAAGTACGTTGTCCATTGTCTTAATATCTGCATCAATATCGTCGCTGTTGCGAGGGTAGAGATTGAAAGAAGCAATCGCAGACTGTTGCCCTTGTTTAACCAGGAACTGTCTGGAGTGTTCGGTAATCGACATCAGCGCGTCGTATTCAGCATCAGTAAGGAAGGCATAATCCTCTCGGATAGCTTCCGGATCGCGCAGGCAGATTTTTGTGACGGTCTGCGACATGATCGTGCGGCCAATACGGCTGGACAGCGCATCGTTCGGCTCCTGCGTGGCAAACACATAGATAGCGTCTTTCTTACGGTCAGTTTTGATACCACGCTTAACTTCACGCTCGATAACCGGATCGTCAAGGTAGGCGTGGAACTCGTCAAAGCACTGAATGACGCGGCGTTTGCCGTCGATGGAGTCACGTACCCGGTACAGAAGGTACATCATGAGCGGAGTACGGGCCGGGCTGGATACTTCCTCTTTGGCTGCGATAAACTCGGATAAATCGAAGCCAAAAATATCATTCGCGCTGAGATCCAGGCTGTCTTTATCATTGTCAAACAGCCAGCCATACTGGCCTTCGCGCGTCCATTCGCGCAGCAGCCCTTTCAGTGATACGCCATTTTCCACAACTTCATTCACGTACCCGTCCAGGATCGTAACGGTGCGCGCCTCGCGTGGAATAAGTGAGCCTTCCCCCATAACCGCATCAACGCCTTCAGCCAGTTCGGTAGCCATCGTTGCGCTGATAGGCCCGTTATTGGTGGTTTCCACACAAATGCGGAACAGGTTTTTAATGAGGGCAATATTGCGTTTGGTCGGTTCAATCTGAAGCGGGGCAAACCCGGACGGCATACCCTGTTGCAGAACTTTATAGTAGCCACCAACGCTTCGAATGAACGGCTCCATACCGCGGTCACGGTCATAAACAAAAAGTCGCGGGTTGTACTTCATTGACTGCGCCAGCAGGAAGTTAAGCAGCGTGGTTTTACCTTCCCCCGACATACCCGTTATTAACGCATGGCCCAGTGGGCGTTTACCGTAGGAAAGTTCTTCAAGCGGGGTCACATGGAAATTAAAATAGAGTGGCGTACCGCTGATCGTGCGGAACATGGTCAGCGCTGGCCCCCACGGGTTATTGTCAGGCTTGCCACGCATAAAATTGTGGAACGGGCTGAAGTGCAGGAAGTTCCATGAGTTTATCGGAACCGGGCGCGGCGCCCATTTCTGGTTGCCAGGCAGTCTCGCATAATATGCAGCCTCAGAGGCCAGGCTGAGAGTCCCACCAACCACGCCACAGCCGGTTAGCATAACCTTCACACGACGCGCTTTGCGCTGTACCGCGTTTTGGTCATTATCCCAGACATGCACGGTTCCATGATGGTAGCCCATCACGAACTCTCTGGACGTCAGCATATCGAGCGCGGTACCAAGCTGTGCCAGCTGGCTTTGCGCACGGTCGCGCGTTTCCTGCAAAGATTTTTCCTGATGCGTCAGAAACGTTTTAGCTGAAGATTCAGAGAGGCAAGAAAAACTCTGCGTCAGAAGGTATTCAAAATCGGCTTCTTTAAGCATGTTAAGCTGGCCTGGCTCTGTATCTTCTTCGTATTCACGAAATTCAATGCCGGTGGTATAGAAGTTGTGATCTACCGTTCTGATCTGGACAACATCCCCCCACAGGGAGCTAACAGGGCGGTTGTCCATGATGTACTCACGGATACGATCACGGCAAACAGGCACGATGGCCCATTCCATATTTGCGAGGAAATAAAGGAACTCCAGCGCTTTTGAATAAGCGTGAGCCTGCGAAGGTTCAGGCTCGTTGCGTTCGATAACAATGGCTTCGTCAAAAATGTCTGATTCATCGACTTCAGCAAGTTCTTCACGTTCTTTTTTATCAGGCGCAGGAATTTCAACACCGCGTTTGTCACGATAATAGATACCCAACTGCTGAATGCCATACGGCTTCATTGCTTCCAGGATTTGTTCAGAAATATCTTCCAGACCTTCAAGCGCCTCATTCTGCATTTGCTGAATTTCATCACGAGTCGGCTTTTCAAATTTCGCCAGAAACTTCTGTGTTTTATCCCCTACCTGTTTGTAAATAACGGTCAGATAAAGGTCATTAATCAGCTGCTTGGAATCACCGTGCAACTTACGGTTATATTGATCAATATAAGCAGGGAAAAAATGGTCATACTCACCATCCGGGTACTCTTTAGCCTCATGGTGATATTCATGCGTCCACAGCTCTACATGGTCTGTTCCGAAGCTCTTGACCAGCGTATTAAGGTCTTTATGCCAGGTGACCAGTTCCCGATCTGATGCGCAGTCATGTGTGCGGCCATCCAGCTTGAAAAAAGCCATCAGATCGCCGTTTTCCATCGAAATCACGTAATCATTGAGGTGATAAGAATAGGGCAAATACTTTTTATTTACTGATGGCTCCTTACGGTAGGCATCAATTTTTTTTGGCTTCGTAGCGGTGGCAGCTCTCATTATTTTAAACCCTTACGTTTGTAGTCAACAGAGGAATAAGACGATCCTCCCCACTGCTTAAACGGAGAATCAAACCAATTACTGAATTTGGTTTTCAACCACAGGCCCATAATTCGAAACATGCGGTCGTCATATTTTGTTAATGCAGCTGAAGGAATCCACAAAAAGACGAACACCAGGATCGCCCACATATGAATAATCATAAAAAGCGAGGCAGAAATCATGAATATCATCATAGCTACATTACGTGGTACACCCAGCGCGCGAGGTAAGCGAGTCGCACCTTTGAAAAGCGGTCTTTTCCCGTCAACGAACATCTTTGTAGTCCTCACTTTGGGGGACAAAAGTCCCCCCTTTTCGCGTTGTTCAGCTTCCTACGCCCGTCAGGGAAACCAGATATGATGCAGAACCAATACCAATCAGAGAGATTACGATACGAGGAATAAAGCTGGCTGGGATTACGTGAAGCATCCACATAAAGCAACTAACCATGATCGCAATAGCACAACCAATTGGAATCCATGTGCTCAACCACGTCTGGATTGATGTAGCGGTTGATTCACCAGTATCGGTGCCAGCGGCCAGCGCAATTTGCGGCAGGGCAATGGACAAAACGCCCATAACTACCGCAGGGCCATACTTCTTAAACAACGTGGTCATACTTTCTCCTTACTCACTATCTTCTGTTGATTGCAGATTTAACCGGCATTCTTCAACGCCACACTTATCTTTCAAAAACTCTGCCAGTAGCCTTAAATCAGCCCAGGTTCGTAGCTCATGCTCTTTGTTAACCCGAATGGAACATGCGATCTGGCCCAGCTGTTCATCGTCTATCTGAAAAACGGGATACCACTTCTTTAATGAAACCCGTTCTATCGTTACCTCCTTCACTTTTCCTGCTTCAAATAACTCCAGGATCTGTGATTGCAATACAAGATACAAACGTTCCATTCATAACCTCATTCCCCCTTCGCTGTTTCCTGTCTGGTTAAAAAGGCATCCGTATTATTTCGGCTGAAGGCATCGCCATCACCAGAACCAAAAACATCTTGTTCACCGTCATACTGCGGCGCCGTACTTTTTGCCTGCTGAGGCTCATTCGCGGTGCTGTCCTCACTGGTCTGGCCGTCAGGTAGCAGCGTAGGGATTTTCAAATCAGTTGATTGACGCGCCACGTTGATAACTTTCGTGACATACCCGTTAGAAATCCCGTTTGTGAGTGAGCCGGTGTTGTAGCAGGAAAGCGCGTGTCTCAGCGCAACCTGCCCGGCTGGGTAGGATTTCAGGGCGCTATCATAACAGGCTTTAAGAATGGTCTGGCTCGCCCGCAGGTTGATGCAGGGTTTGAAAATATCGTCAACCGAAAGACCCAGGCCCACTAAATTATTTGAGTTAATTTGTGCAAGGCCCATATCAAAACTTTTATTATCCTTCAGCAGAACTTTCGCAACGCTGACGGCCTCAGCTTCAGTACGCGGTTGCTGTTTTAACTGAATACTACCGTTAATATTGATCCTGTACGGTCCATTTGAGGACTCATGGCCGACGATGTACGCCATCGTTAAGGGTGAAACATCAGGCGCACATCTCTGCGCAAGCCTGGCAACTTCATCGGAGGCAGGCGCAGCACTGGCACGGCCAGCACAAGCAAGGCAGGCCAGAGCGAGAACCAGGAGTTTTGGATGTTTACTCATTTATGTTTCACCGCGTAATTGTAATTTCGACGACTTTTGTTTATGATAAGGGCTAATGAGATCGTGTCAAGAAGAAACGAAAAGAAAACCGCTGAAGGAAGGAAGGTGATGCTGGTTCCCCTGAAATCAGAAAAACGACCAAAAGGCGAACCCGTGTATCGTGACCCGGATAACCCTTTTAATACGTGGACTGGTATAGGGAAGCGCCCGGCCTGGCTAACTGCAAAATTGGACGCTGGCATTAGCCTGGAAGCCATGAAGATGCAGGGCGTAGCCAACCCCAGAGAACATAGACCAGCAAAATACCGCGACCCCAGGAACGCAGAAAATACCTGGTCCGGGACTGGCCGCCGACCCACATGGCTCAAAGAGCTGCTTGATAGTGGTTTATCACTTGATGATCTGAAGATATAACCGGAGGGTATAAAAATGGGCGAACTTATTGATTTTGCGGAAAGGCAAAAAAGCAGAAGGAAGAAAAAAGCATCTTCCATTCCGCCCATTTTTAGAAAATTTCGTGTCCATGCGTTCAGGTTACTCGCCAGCATCATCAAATCCGGCTCTTATTCAGTTGCTTATATCGTTAAAAAAATTACAGGAAAGTTAATCAAGTTTTACACAATTTTAACGATTTTCATTTTTGTTGTCGAATATATTGCAGGCGATATAGGTTACAAATCCATTTATAACGCAGCGTTATTATTAATATTACTTACCTTTATCAACATTCTGGCGAGTGTATATCTGAACAAACTGTTAAGGACAAAAAATGAAGAAACTCTTAATACCTCTGATAGCAGCTGGTAGTCTGCTTTATATTCCTGCCAGCCATGCTGAAGATCCCTGCAAAGTTATTATGTGCATGGCGGGCAAGCTCACCGGCGATAGCGGCGGAAGCGAGTGTAACAGTGCTGAAGCTGCTTTCTTCAATATCGTTAAAAAGAACAAGCACGGCTTTTTACCCAACCACACGAAGGATGCTAGGAAGGCTTTTCTTAATGAATGCCCGGATAATGGCGAAGGTGGAAGTAACCAGTCGATGATAAGCCAGATCATAAGTAAATACGGGAAAGTTCGCTTATAGGCGAACCAGGAATAATCTCAATTTAAGGAGCCAACGTGAAAAAAATAATATTAAGTGCATTAGCCTGTACAGCTCTCTTAACTGGTTGCGTCAGCCAGGATAAAGGTAATGCGATGCAGAGCCAGCTGAATAACCAGCAACGCCAGATTAACGAATTATCCGTTCGTTTGCAGTCTGCGGAGTCCCGGCTATCAAAGCAGGAAGAAAAGCTGCGCAACGAACTGCTGCAATCCAGCGGCTATTGCTATCTGAATGGCGCCCGCTACTCGACCGGCACCGTACTTTACGGGCGGATTTGCCAGAATCAGTCAGGCAGCGCTTCGTGGCAGGTATACAGCCGTCGCTAAACATCAGGGCGGTTTAACCGCCCTTTTCTTTACCCTCAGAAAGCCCACTATGACCATGATCCCCTTCCCCACTACAGAAAACCTTATTCTATGGGCTTGCAGCGCCATCGTACTGCTTGCCGTTGTATTCTTCCGGCGTTCAGTACGGCACAGGCGACACAAAAGGAAGCAGCAAAGTGCGCGGCGGGTGCTGGAGCGCATAAAGACGTTGCCGGGCTTCCCACAAAAAATTAACTACCTGAGAAAAATTGATCCTTTTGTGTTTGAAGAACTGTTGCTGGAAGGATTTGAAGCGCATGGCTTCAGAACCATCAGAAACAAACGCTATACCGGCGATGGAGGCATTGACGGCCAGGTAATAATAGGAAAATATCGCTATCTTATTCAGGCTAAACGCTATCGCGGCCATATTGCTTTACAGCACGTACAGGAGTTCGAGAAGTTGCTTAAACGTCATAACTGTCGCGGTCTGTTTTGCCATACCGGGAAAACCGGCGCAGGTTCAAAATCTGTCAGTATTGCCAGTGAACGGATGGAGATTATCAGCGGCCAGCGCCTGATAGATTTGCTCACGCCCGGTAGCTCCTTCACTATCGCAACCGCCCCGCAGACGATGATGAAGCGTACCGCAGCAACGCTAGAAACGAGCACCATTGTTAAAGATGCCGGTAAAGAAAATCGATACCATGAGAGTTAATTAAATGAAGTCAGTAACTATAGAAGCAAAAACATTTGCTGAAATGTTAGGAATAACAGAAGGTGAGTTAATCTTTGCCATTAAGAAAACTCGCACATTCAAAAACAAGACAATCCCACAACCTCATGAGCCACATAAATCAAATAATAGATTTTTATATTCAGACGTAATGAGGTTTATAGAATCACTAAAAGACAAATAGAACCGGTAATGACTCCAACTTACTGATAGTGTTTTATGTTCAAATAATGCCCGATGACCTTGTCATGCAACTCCACCGATTTTGAGAACGACAGTGACTTCCGTCCCAGCCTTGCCAGATGTTGTCTCAGATTCAGGTTATGTCGCTCAATGCGCTGAGTGTAACGCTTGCTGATAACGTGCAGCTTTCCCTTCAGGCGGATTCATACAGCGGCCAGCCATCCGTCATCCATACCACGACCTCAAAGGCCGACAGCAGGCCCAGAAGACGCTCCAGCGTGGCCAACGTGCGTTACCTAAAACCTGTTTAAATATCCAGATAAAAACATTCAATCTGGGTCAAATGAGTGATACAGTTTCACCCATAAGACCCAATGGAGGCAATATGTCTGAATTTGAATTACTGGCGCAGGATCTGCTTGAGAAAGCAGAAGCGGAAGAACAACTGCGACAGGAAAATGATAAAAAGCTGCTCGGGCAGGTGCTGGAAATCTATGACCAGAAGTACGTGGCTGAACTGCTTAGAAAAGTTGGTAAAAATGAGTGGAGTCGCGAGACTCTTAATCGCTGGATTAATGGTAAGTGCTCACCTAAGACGCTGACGTTAGCCGAAGAGGAACTTCTACGAAAAATGCTTCCGGAAGCGCCTGCACATCACCCTAACTATGCCTTCCGGTTTATTGACCTGTTTGCTGGGATTGGAGGTATACGGAAGGGCTTCGAAACCATCGGTGGCCAGTGCGTTTTTACCAGTGAATGGAATAAAGAGGCTGTGCGCACATATAAAGCTAACTGGTTTAACGATGCTCAGGAACACACTTTCAATCTCGATATTCGGGAAGTCACGCTCAGTGATAAACCTGAAGTACCTGAAAACGATGCCTATGCTTACATTAATGAGCATGTGCCGGATCATGATGTACTTCTAGCAGGTTTCCCCTGTCAACCGTTCAGCCTTGCGGGCGTAAGCAAGAAAAACTCGCTCGGGCGCGCGCATGGTTTCGAATGTGAGGCTCAGGGAACACTTTTCTTCGATGTGGCGCGTATTATCCGCGCAAAAAAACCTGCCATCTTTGTTCTTGAAAACGTTAAAAACCTGAAGAGCCATGACAAGGGTAAAACCTTTAAAGTCATCATGGATACCCTCGACGAACTGGGCTATGAAGTTGCGGATGCAGCTGAGATGGGCAAAAACGATCCTAAAGTTATCGACGGAAAGCACTTTTTACCTCAGCACCGAGAACGTATCGTTTTGGTCGGTTTCCGTCGTGATCTGAACATTCACCAGGGCTTTACCCTGCGCGATATTAGTCGTTTTTATCCGGAACAGCGTCCGTCATTTGGCGAACTGCTGGAACCCGTGGTTGACAGCAAATATATACTGACGCCGAAACTCTGGGAGTATCTCTATAACTACGCCAAAAAGCACGCAGCTAAGGGTAACGGATTCGGTTTTGGCCTCGTTAATCCTGAAAATAAAGAAAGCATTGCCCGTACGCTTTCTGCTCGCTATCACAAAGACGGGTCTGAAATTCTGATAGACCGTGGCTGGGATATGGCCACAGGTGAAACAGACTTCGCGAACGAAGAAAATCAGGCGCATCGGCCCCGTAGGCTGACTCCACGAGAGTGCGCGCGCCTTATGGGTTTTGAAAAAGTAGATGGCAGGCCTTTTCGCATTCCTGTGTCAGACACTCAGTCGTACAGGCAGTTCGGTAACTCCGTAGTGGTGCCCGTGTTTGAAGCCGTAGCCAAACTGCTTGAACCTTATATCCTGAAAGCGGTTAATGCCGATTCGTGCAAGGTTGAACGAATCTGATCGCTCCTCCCGGTATTTATGCCGGGAGATAATCTATGGAATATCTGCGTAAAGCTCTGTCAGCTCAGCAATAAACGCACCTAGCGTCATTAGCTCAGCTCTCACCGCCTCCGGGTATTTTTTGTGCAGAGATGATGGCACGACCAATCTGACACCCGACTCCCGCATCTCCCGATATTGAGCCAGAGAAACTCCCTCCTGGAGTGTAAACAGATGCACCTGATGAATTTTATCGGCCTCATTCAGTATCTGACGCCAGCGATCCTTACAGGTAGTCTTGACTGCCAGCATGCGCAGATTTTCTACGGGAAACTCAGTATCGTGGTAAGCCCCTGCGGAAGGGAAAAGGAAATCGGGTTTTTTATTACCTTCTGTGATGGCCTGCGTCGAAAAGTGTCGCAGGCCGTGCTCAATGAATAGATGCTCCAGGTGCAGTTCCAGCGACTTCCCGGCTCTGGATTTACGGCGATTGCTGACAGAATTGGCCAGCGCAATAAATTCATCCACAGAGCCAAATCCTTTCCGGATGATATCCAGAACATGCAGTTCCTCAACCAATAGAAATATGTCGTACTCCACGCGCCGGCGGTCAAGAAGTTGCTCATCCGGATCAAGGGAATTTTTCACATAATGGCTGGCTGCATACTGAATAATTTCACTTCCCGACGGAAAGCGCAGGTGCCAGTCTTCAGGTAGAATATATTTATGATTTACTGGCGCTTGCTGTAGAGATAGTCCGCCTAGAATCTGTCCTGCGGGGCCGGATATAAGCGCTCCGGGTATAACTTCACCAATAGCGGTCTCAATGACGTCCTCTTCATCAGTGCTGGCGCATACCCAAATATTTACTTCCTTACAGTCCCCCCCTTGCTCATCAAGCTTGAAAGCTAGGAGCGTCAGAGCACCTGTATTTTCAGGATTCTGAAGTGGGCTGCCTCTACCCCAGCGGGTAATCCTTTTTTCATTCCGGGTTTTACCAAAATGACGGCTGTTATAATAAATTGCCCGGGCTTCGCTGTCAGGGCAATCATGCGATGACACATGTGCGGTGAGAAAAACCGAAGGGTTCAGTTCACGGGTATGGTTGATAGACGGAAAGAGTTTTTCAACGATACCTGAAGGGATATAAAGTCCTACCTGGTGACCACCTGTTGCGCCGGTATCGTTGGCGGAAAGGCGTTTGATGTAGACGAAGTAATTCTCACATGCGATCTCGAGTAGCCAGTTGTGGAAAACCGACATAAACATCCCCTGTTACCCTGAAACTCTACTCACCATTTTTTCATAATTATATACAAACAGCCAGAAAGGCTGTTACAGGCGATTTGATCTGCAACCTATTGGTTAAATTAATGTATCAAAAACGATGGTTTCTGTGACACATCCCTATAAGCAGTTGCCTATACAATAAAACGCTCTCCGGCTGTAACAAAACCCGTTACAGTATCAATACAACAAAAACGATGTAACAAAATAGGGTGGCAAAATGATAATCGGCTATGCGCGTAAATCGACACATCTTCAGGATGTAACGCATCAGGTTGATGAACTGACAAAAGCGGGTTGCGAGCAAATCTATCATGAACAGATCTCACGCGGCGGCACTAAACGCGCCAAAAATGGTGCCCCGGAACTGGAGAACTGTCTGAAGGCATTGCGCGAAGGTGATACCCTGGTTGTTTGGGCGCTTGATCGGCTCGGCGGTTCATTGAGCCAGGTGATTACGTTGCTTGACGACCTGAAAAAGCGCGGAATCACCTTTATAGCCATCAAAGACAGAATAGATACTAGCGCTCCTGTTATCGGGGAAATCTATACTCATCTGATGGCTATATTCTCTAACTTTGAACGCAACCGCAATATTGAACGAACGAGATCTGGACTCGCAGCTGCTCGCGCAAGGGGCCGTGTAGGGGGAAGAAAACCGTCACTTTCGGAAGATGATATTAAGCAAATGAAAATTCTGCTTGCTGATCCTGAATTGACAGTAGGAGCTGTTGCGAAGCGCTTCAATGTTTCTCGCATGACTATTTATCGCTACACGACAAAAGGCAACCATTCAGAGAAAATAAATGATGAATAACATTCTAGCCTGATGACTCCGGTTAGGTTGGGTTTCGTCGAATGCGATGTGCCGCCATATGCCCGTCAGGGCATGGAAGGCGACCGCGCCGGACTCCACCGGACACCGGCCGCAAATCGCCGGAAACTGCGGGACTGACCG
>ERZ808028.418-NODE-418-length-37378-cov-5.206858_pt1 | contig 37378 bp, 35 predicted proteins | sample MGYA00380184_ERZ808028 | MGnify/ENA primary metagenome ERZ808028 (study PRJEB31490, sample SAMN06133397) | mouse gut metagenome | isolation source: J8_1 | host: mice | place: China: Chengdu | collected 2015-05 ...
TGACGTTGGAGCATCAGGGGTATGCGCTGGTCTATGAAAAGATTCTGGTGCAGTGCGGAGAGGATGTGTGGGAAGTGCTACAGGAATAGTGAGGTCTTAGGATGCAGCGGAATGATAACGGATGTAAAAGCTCTCGTGTGAGGAAAACTGTAAATTCGCTTGTAGTGTGTATATTTGCCGGGATTTTCCTGGCGGGCTGCGGGAGCGCGGAGAAGATGCCCGGGGAAAATGCGATCGGTAATGCGGCGGAGCAGACGGAAGGATCAGTCGGAGAGCAGGCAGCGGAGGAGATGGAGGAACCCGCCGGAGAACAGACGGCGGAGGTGATGGAAGGATCCTCCGGGGAGCAGGCGTCGGAAACGGAAAAAGTATCGGAAGCCGCCCCGGGATTATCCGCTGAAGAGACGGACGCCTATGAACAGATGGCTCTCTATATCCAGGAGGGATTCCGCATTTATGGGATCGATGAGGCTTATCAGGCATATTTTGGTCCGATAGAAGAGGAGGAAGAGCTATTTTCCTGTGATATATTGCTGGAGGGAGAGAATGATCTGTGGAGTGAGTCTGTTTCTTACACGGTGGATGAAGAAAACGACTGGTATACATTCAGCGGGCAGCATGAGCCGCTCTTTTCCGGAGATTCCTTCTGGATGTTGAGGGAAGATGATTCCTTTGTCACGGATTTAAAGGAAAATTACAGATATAAAGTCAGGATCGCGGGCAGAACGGATCTGCCGGTACCCGTCCATTACGATTCGGAGAGCGGACCGATTGAAAAGGATATATGGAAGGAAGTTCCTTTCAGGGATATGGCATCCGGCTATGGTTACTATGTGCGGCCGATGCTCTATATTTATCAGGATGAAAGGCTGGATATTGATATCACCATAGAATATCCGGAGATTTCTCTGTCGGACGGGGCGGATGCGGAACTGGAGGAGAGGATCAATGAATCTGTGAGAGATGCCTTTTTCTATGGCTATTTTTCGGAGGACAGATTGCATCCGGAAACAAATATATATACTTCGATCGGCAGAACCTATTCGGTCACCAGGGAAGATGAGAGGTACTTTTCTGTCAGTATTTATGAAGGCAATTATGCGCGCGGCGCCAACCATCCGAACGAGTGGGAGAGGGGATTTACCGTTGACCTGAAGACGGGCGAGGTGATCCATTTGGAGGATGTAATAGGGAAGGAGCGATCGGTGAGATCATTGCTGGAGAGCGGAGTCTTTGAGAGCCTGCTATCATGGGAGGGCCAGTCGACGCAGGAGTGGATCGACGAAGTGAAAATGATGGGAGGACTGAAGGAGGAAGAGCCGCTCAGCGAGTATGACTCCTATTTTTACCTGACAGAGGACGGATTAGGGATCATTACTTTTGCCGGGAGATATTATAACTGCCTGGAGGCGAGCTTTGAGGATCTGGGGATAGAGGGAATCTGAGGGAGAAAAGGATGCCCGCCCTCAGATCGGCAAACTCGCAGAAAGCGAGGCAGTTTCCGCCGGTTTGCCAATTCTTCAGAAAGTGTGCAGTTCTTTTTCGATTTGGTCATTTCTAAGAAAACACCTGCCTCGACATATAGGAATTGTGATACCTGACGTCCTGCGTCACATCCTCGGAAAACCAGTCAGGCATCCGGAAAGCGTTCGCTGCTTCCACGTTTGGGAACTCCACTTCTGCCAGAAGGAGCGGTGCAAAGGGCGGGGCGAACTCATCCAGTTCAATGGTGAGTGATGCCCCGTTTAAAAGTGAGAGACATTCAGGATTTATTTCTTTATCTGACAGCGGGATCAGATATCTTTTTTTGGATATGACATTGCCGTCAGCTTTTGGCAGCAGGTGGCCATACGCATCTTTATTTAATGGAAGATTGTACTCTTCCCGGCTCATCATACCGCCGCCTTTGTAAGTCATATAATATTCATCATCCTGTCTGCGGATGCGCACGACAGGTTCTGTGCACAGATATGCCTGTTCAATGAGATGATAAGAATAACTGTCCAGATTTTCCGGTACATGTTTTATTAAAAATTTGCGCTCGATTTCCATGAAAGCCCCCTGTTACATTTTTTGACGGATGCCTGTTATCAGCCGGGAGGATTTGATTTCCCTCCCGGCGTCCGACATTGAAAACTTCATACTATACCATACCACAAAAAGATAAGGATTTCGAGATGCCGGAATAAAAATTTATTGCTTTAAAGGGAGAAAAAAGATATGATATCCGTAGGGCATGGTGCATGTCAAAGAGGGGTGTTTTATGGCAAGGACAGTGGGAATCGGGAATCAGGATTTTGAAACGATCCGAAGGGAAGGATACTTTTATATAGATAAGACCGGTTTTATCCGGGAATGGTGGGAGAGCGGGGACAGTGTGACGCTGATCGCCCGCCCGAGGCGTTTTGGAAAAACGCTGAATATGAGTATGACGGAACAGTTTTTTTCCGTAGATTATGCGGGACGAAGCGATCTGTTTGAGGGGCTTTCCCTCTGGCAGGAAGAGAAATATCGACAGCTGCAGGGGACATATCCTGTGATCGCCCTGAGCTTTGCGAAGGTAAAGGAAACTTCATATCAGGGAGTCAGGAAAAGGATATGCAGGATCATTGCGGATCTGTACAGGAAGTTTGAGTTTTTGGCAGACAGTGATAAACTGAGCGAAAAAGAGAAAGAATTATATCAGATGGTTTCCGTCGATATGGAGGATTATGTTGCGGCGGAATCGCTGAATGCCTTGTCGGGCCTTTTGATGCGGCACTATGGTAAAAAAGTGATCATCCTGCTGGATGAATATGACACGCCCATGCAGGAGGCATATATAGACGGATACTGGGAGGAACTGGCAGCCTTTATCAGAAATCTGTTTGGCGCGACATTTAAGACAAACCCCTATATGGAGCGTGCTATCATGACAGGAATCACGCAGGTAAGTAAAGAATCTATTTTTTCGGATCTGAATAATCTGAAAGTAGTGACAACAACCTCGGAGAGTTATGCGGTTTGCTTTGGGTTTACAGAGGAAGAAGTATTTAACGCATTGGAAGAATATGGCCTTTCGGATCAAAAACAGCTAGTCAAATACTGGTATGACGGGTTTGTTTTTGGCGATAAGAAAGATATTTATAATCCATGGTCTATCATCAATTTTCTGGATAAGAAAAAGGAAGGACCTTACTGGGCAAACACCAGTTCCAACGGACTGGCAGGAAAGCTCATCAGGGAAGGAAATCCGGATGTCAAAATAACGTTTGAGCGCCTGATCCAGGGAGAGAGCATCCAGGTGGAGATAGACGAGCAGATCGTGTATAATCAGTTGTCAGTGGAAAATAATGCCATCTGGAGCCTTCTGCTTGCCAGCGGATATTTGAAAGTAAAAGATTACAGGGCGTATTATACAGAGTATGGCGAATGGCAGCAGGACTATGAGCTGGAACTGACAAATTATGAGGTCAGGATCATGTTCCGGACTATGGTGCGCGGCTGGTTTAATCGTTCTTCTTCCAATTACAATGATTTTATTAAGGCGCTGCTTCTGGGGGATCTGGAGGCTATGAACATCTATATGAACAGGGTGACACAGGAGATGTTCAGCTTCTTTGATACAGGACATGGAGAGGGGGAGCCGGAGCGGTTCTACCACGGTTTTGTGCTGGGGCTGATGGTGAGGCTGACCGACCGTTACGTGGTCACCTCCAATCGGGAGAGTGGATTTGGCAGGTATGACGTGATGCTGGATCCGAGGGAGCCATCCGAAGATGACGCCATCATTTTGGAATTTAAGGTGCAGGGCATGAAGGAGAAGAAACTGTCTGACACGGTGGCGTCGGCTTTGCGGCAGATCGAGGAGAAAAACTATCCGGCATCACTGGCGGCAAAGGGGATTTCGGAGGAACGTATACGGAAGTACGGATTTGCTTTTTGCGGGAAAAAAGTGCTGATCGGCACGGGGGTGGAATGATCCCCTGTAAATATTTACAAAATTTTAACATCAAATCCATTGGATAAAAACACATAAAATGATACACTGAATATATAGGGCAAAACTGGAACGGAGGGCAACATCAATGAATGATATTTGTGTATTTTTCGGCGAAGGCTATGAGGAGATAGAGGCGCTCACTGTGGTGGATATTCTGCGGCGGGCATCTATTCCCGTAAAAATGGTATCCATCACGGAAAAAAGGGAGGTGGCCGGCTCCCATCAGATCACGGTCAGGATGGACTGCATTTTATCGGAAGTGGATTTTGACAAGGTAGAGATGATCGTACTGCCGGGCGGCATGCCGGGGACGAAAAATCTGGAGGGCTGCGCGCCGCTGATGGAGCAGGTGGATGCTTTTGTAAAAGCGGGCCGTCCCGTCAGCGCCATCTGTGCGGCGCCGAGCATCTTAGGCCACAGAGGACATTTAAAGGGCAGGGAAGCCTGCAGTTACCCGTCTTTTGAAGATCATCTGGAGGGGGCAAAAGTGTTGAAAGACCCGAGCGTCGTCTCCGAAAATATCACGACAGGGCGCGGCATGGGTGCGGCGATCCCGTTTGCGCTTTCCATTCTGGAGCGGTATCAGGGGAAAGAGGCGGCTGACAAGATGGCGGAAACGATCGTATACTGAGACAACATGTAATATGATAGAAGAGGGCCGGATAGAAATTAAAAAGATGGAGCAGGATAAGAAGGCAGTATGAATATTTTGTTTTTTTTGAAACCGAAAGGGGAATGCGTATATGTATATGATGACGATTCCCTGCGTCAGGTGCTGGATGTCATGGAAACCCACAGGTATGCATCCATTCCGATGATCTCAAAGACGACGGGCGCCTATAAGGGGACGATCACGGAGGGAGACCTGCTGTGGTATATTAAAAACCAGCATGACCTGAATTTACATAGCGCAAAAGATATCCGCATCCGGGATATCAAACGCCACCGGGATAACCAGCCGGTGAGCGTGGGCGCGAAGATGGAGGACCTTATCTCAAAAGTCATCCAGCAGAATTTTGTGCCTGTGATCGACGGGCAGAAATGTTTTATCGGCATTATCACAAGAAAAAATGTGATAGAATATTTATGTGAAAAAACGGAGAAGAAATAATACCATTCATTACCAACATATTTTCAAAAAGGCTGTCAATAATAACTACAGGATAAGTCGCAAGGACTTATCTGAAGAATGAAAACAGTACGAAAAATATGGAGGTATGAAAAAATGGCTAATAGCAAAAATTCTTCTACTATGGCAGTACCTGAAGCAAAGGCTGCTATGGACCGTTTCAAAACTGAGGTTGCATCTGAGATGGGTATTAACCTGAAAGAAGGATATAACGGTGACTTAACTTCTCGTGAAGCTGGTTCCATCGGCGGCGAAATGGTTAAGAGAATGGTAAAGAACTACGAACAGAACCTGAAGTAAGAGGTTTCACGTAGCTGGAAATGAATGAGAGAAAGGACTGCGGCACAGATTGTGCGGCAGTCCTTTTGAAATAAAGAAATACTTTTCAGGTGTCTGTCTTATATAGTAGTTGGATGAGGTTCAAATCGTCAAAAGTATCAAGTACTTCATTAATAGAATTCTTCTTCATTTTTCGGAGTATGCTATGTAATTGGCTTTTTAATGTTGACATTTCCACACAACGTTTTTGGCAAATTTCTGTCCGGGTTTTTCCATTATATAAATATAGAAGAATTTCGCGTTCAGTCGGTGATAAAAGCATAAAATTTGAAATCGTAGTAAACAGGCTGTCATGAATATTTTTTAGATGCTTGAACTCTTTTCGGAGATATTTTGCAACATTTGGCCGAATGGAGGAATTCATGGAATAAGCATCTTTGACTCCCTGTATCAGATCTACGGAAGGGGCAGTTTTCATAATGTAATCAATGGCTCCTGCCTGATATGCCTTACTGATTAATTCATTGTTTTCATAAACTGTCAGTATAATAATTTTGATGTCTGGAAATTGGTGAATGAGCTCATTGGTTGCAGTGATACCTGCAGTTTTATTTTCCATCTCGATATCCATAAGAACAACGTCAGGTTTTAATAAAGCGGATTTTAATACGGCATCATAGCCATTATGGGCAATACCGACTACTGTCAGTTGGGAATCTTTATTGAGGATGTTTTGATATTTTTTGCAGATTGCCGGCATATCGTCACAAATCAGTATCTTGATTTTTTCACTCATATGAATTTCTCCTATTAATGTTTTCCTTGGTAAAAGGAAGAGTTATTGTTACTATTGTTCCAGAACCTAAGTGGCTGTTTATTTTGATATTTCCATCATGTGCTGTGATGATTCTTTTACAGACAAATAGTCCAAGTCCCCAATTTGTTTTAGAAGATTTAGAAGATTTGTATGGTTCGAAAATGGTTTTAAGTTCTTCTTTGCCAATACCGGGACCGTTGTCAATGAAAGTGATTATAGCCCATTCTTCAAAATCTTTGGCCGTAATGTGAATATATTTATTTTTGCAATTAGTATTTTCAAATGCTTCAATTGAGTTAGAAAGGATATTATTAAGTACTTCGGAAAAATAAAATTTGTCAACCATGATATATTCGATGGAAATATCTACTATGACGGTAATATCATTTAGTTTTGCAGCCTTTTTTTTCAACGCATTATTGATCAGGTCGCTAAGCATAATATTTGTGAGATGAAGAGTTGATATTTTTGTGCTGCTGTTAAGAACCTGCAGACGTTCGGAAATATTTATACAGTTTTTGCGGATCTGCCCAAGAGTGAATGCGACAGATTCGGGAGCGTCTGCACCTTGATCTTCCAACAGGTCGATTTCAGCAATGATTTCTAATATTTCATTTTTCATATAGTGAGAAAAGCAGGATGATATAACAGAAGTTGTATTAACATTTCTGGCTAAATTTTTTTTGTCGTTCATAATATTTTTAAGAAAAATGCCATGAAATATAATGCAGACGAAGATTACTGTGAGACAGAGAGTCTCTAAAACGGCGATTGTATCATAGGTAAGCAATACTTTAACTTTAGGAATGGATAAAAAACGTTCATTTTGAGCGATTTTATTTACGTGGATAAGGTTGGTGGGAGCCCACCAAAACACTAATAAATATAAAATAAACAATATAAAATATATAATAAAGGTCGCAAAAGTAAGTAAGGAAACTTCGCGGAATGACGGAGTTTTTAGAAGATATCTTGTTAAAGAAAGCAGGCTGTATAATAAAATAAAATAAGTGACAATAACAGAAAACGTATGTAGTAAAGAATAAATAAAGGTAATTGTAGAATATGTTAAATGGTCAGGATAAGCCCAATAATAAAAAAATTTATAAATTCCAGGATCAAATACCAGATAATGCAAACATTGCATAAAGATAAAGGAAAAAATAAACATATTAGAAGGCCTTTGATTTTGGTAATTTACTGAAAAACAAAGGCACAGTGAAACATATAAAATACTGAGAAAATTTATCAGGCGGATTAATGAGATTTGGCTGATACTGGAAAAACACATTTTTTGCCATAGTGATTTGGATATATTTAGTATCTGGGATAATGAGTACGAATACAGATTATCCTTAGCAAAATATATGCATGTGCAGAACAGGAGGCAGAGATAAATAAACATCAGGGCACAGATAAGGTATGAGGAGATGATTAGTTTTTTGTTGTGTATGATTTTTCGAATAAAGATCTGGAAAATTAAAATAATTATCACAGAGATAAACATATAATAAATCATAATATACTTTGTACACCCATATATAAACAATGACCGGTAAACAGAATATTTATATAATTATATCAGATAGAATAAGATTGCGTAAGGTGTATTTTATTTCAATCTTTATAGAAATAACCGTTAATAAATGAAGAAATTTCAACATTATCATTATAAAACAGGCCGTATATACTAATATTGTAAAACGTAATACCGGTTTGTACGTTGGCAAATAAAATGAAAGCAAAGGAAAAGGAGGTATGCAATTGAATAAGAAGACAGTGAAATTAATTATTGGAGTCAGCATGACATTGATTATGTCCGGTTTAATGATCACGGGCTGTGGAAAAAACACGAGTTCAGAAGAGGTGAAAGAGGTAAAAGACAGTCAGGAAGAAACGACTGGCGGGAATGATAAAGTTGAATTAACCTATTATTCCTGGAATACAGAAGATGCATTTTTGCCTGAGATATGGGATGCATTTAATGCATCACAGGACCGGATTCATGTAAATTACATATCGGTGCCTACCGGGTCTTCGGGAGATACTTATAATGAAAAACTTCAGGTATTGCTTCAGGCAAAAGGAGATATTGATTTTTTCGGAGTACAGAGTGTATCTGATTATTCTACATTTGCTTCACACGATATGCTTTTAGAGATAAATGATTACATTAAAGAAGGCGATTTTGATTTATCATCTATCGGTTCTCTGGAGAATCAGATTAACTTTAATGGAAAGTATTATGGGCTCCCTTATTCGTCTACTGCGTGGGTAATGTTTTATAATAAGGATATTTTTGATGAGGAGGGATTGGAATACCCGGGACAGATGACATGGCAGGAATATGCAGATTTATGCTATCAGTTGACAAAACAAAAAGAAGATGGAGAACAACAGTGGGGAACAATGTTTTACTCTTTTGGAACTAATGATACACAGTTTTATTCTGTGCAGTCCGGGGAATCATTAGCAGATGATGAAATTCCAAACTATAAGTATGGATTGGATATCTTGAACCAGATATTTATTACAAAACAATCTTCGATGAGCTATCCGGAATTGGTGTCGCAGGGGACAACAAATTGTTTCATGATGTTTGCCAATGGGAATGTTGCGACTTCCTGTTCAGGGACTTTTGATGTGGCAGTGTTCAATACATGGAAAGAACAAGGGGAAATGGATGTAAACTGGGATATTGCGCCGCTTCCCGTTCCAGAGGGGGTAGAGCCTGGGACAAGCTTTGGGACTGCAAGTATAGCATGTGTAGCAAAAAATACAGAGCATCCGGCGGAAGTTTATGAAGCACTTTCTTATTTGGCTGGGTCTGAAGCAGCTAAAGTGATTGCCAGAGTAGGGAATCTTCCGGCTAATTTCACGGAAGAAGCGCAAAAGATTTACAGAGAAAATAATGAGGGTATTAATACAGATATTATTTTTAACAGCAAAATCCAAAGTGAACTTCCGATTCATCCGGCTTCTAATGATCTGGTAGATGCGGCAAAAGATCAGGTGGAACTTTTCCTGATTGGGGAAAAAACAGAGGAGGAGACATTAGAAGCTTTTGAAATGAAGAGAAAAGAAATTTTGCAGAGATAACAATATAGGAATCGAGTGGCATACAGGCATAAGAAATCTGTAATGGAGAGTAGTGTGGAAACTATTCTCCATTGCAGAGAATAAAACGAAATGGGAGTATCCGATGAAACATAAAACAAAGAAAATAATTCAAGATAATATTGTGGGTTATCTTTTTTTAATTCCAAGCTTAGCAGGTTTTTTGGTATTTATTATTTATCCGATTTTCAGTGGTTTTATATTGAGTTTTACAAATAGTGACGGATTTAATACACCGCAATGGATCGGAATGGCAAATTATATTGAAATGTTTCATTCTGAAGTAATCAGAAAGTCATTGTTAAATAATATAATTTATACATTCGTTTATGTGCCGGGCAGTGTTATCCTCTCATTGATTGTAGCGGTATTTGTTCAGAATTTAAGGAAGGGCTCTATCTTTTTCAAAACAGTATTATTTTTTCCGAACATTACTTCATTTATAGCAATAGCTATTATCTGGAAACAGTTATTCTTACCAGATAAAGGACTGATAAACGTTGTTCTTCATGCATTAGGGGTATCTAATACTCCTATGTGGCTGACATCCTCAAAAACAGCGCTAATTTCAGTGGCGATTGTCGCAGTTTGGAAGGCATTTGGTTTTAATATGGTGCTTTTTTTATCAGGATTACAGAGTATACCAGGAGAATTATATGAGGTTGGAATGCTTGATGGATGCCGTGGCTGGAAACGGTTTCGATATATTACATTTCCGCTGTTGTCTCCAACTGTCTTTTTTGTGCTTATTATGGGGGTTATCGATTCCTTTAAAGTTTTTGATCTGGTATTTCAGATGACTGAAGGCGGACCGGGAAATGCAACAACAGTAATGGTATATCAGATTTATGAAGAAGGAATCAGACATATGAGAATGGGGTATGCATCGGCGTTGTCATATGTGCTGTTTGCGATTACGTTAATAATTACGTTTATCCAGTTCTATTATCAGAAAAAGTGGGTTTATTATGGAAGCGAATAAGAAATTATTCCGGGAGGAAAATATATGTATAACAAAGATATAAAATTGAGTGTGGGACAAAAGATATGCAGGATTATTATTTATCTGTTTTTAATATTTCTTGCAGTAACGACAATGATTCCCTTCTTATGGATGCTTCTTACATCTGTGAAACTGAATCGTCTGGTATTTGCACAATTCTGGCCAAATCCAATAAAATGGGAAAATTATATTGAGATTTTTAAAGAAATGAATTTTGGAAAGTATTATTTAAATACTCTGAAAGTAGCTATTCTGAGTACGTTTATCCAACTGGTAACATCCTCTATGGCGGCATATGCATTTACAAAACTTAAGTTTAAAGGAAGAAACGTTTTTTATACATTGTACATTGCGACTATGATGGTGCCAAGCCAGGTTTTATTATTACCCCAATTTATATTAATTCATAAAATGGGATTATATGATACCCATATGGCATTAATTTTACTTACAGCATTTAGTCCGTTTGGAGTTTTTATGATTACACAATCTTTTAAGAGTATGTCAGATGATGTGCTTGAGGCAGCTAAGATTGATGGAGGAGGACCTTTTAAAATATATTTGTATGTAGCGCTGCCCATGGTAAAACCGGCAATTTCAGCACTTGGAATAATTACATTTATCGCGGGTATGAATGAATTTATGCAGGCACTGATTTATCTGAATTCAGAAGAAAAATATGTGATTACACTGGCGATTCGGAATTTTTCAAATCGTTATATTACAAATACGGCTTCACAAATGGCTGCAACCTGCACAGCGCTGATACCAATGCTTATATTGTATGTGGTCGCACAGAAACAAATTATGGAAGGAGTTGCGTTTAGTGGTGGAGGAGGTATCAAGGGATGAGAGAAAAATTATTAATGAATAGGGATTGGCTGTTTTATTTTGGAGATCCATCTTATGTAAAAGTAAAAAGGACTACCGGCGATCAAACGTATCGTGGCAGCAGGGCGCAAAATGCCAGAGGCGCAGCCAGATTTGATTTTGACGATTCTGGTTGGAAAACTGTTCAATTACCTCATGATTTTGTTTATGAGAATGGCCAGGTCTTGGTTCAGAATATTAACAGCATTTCTACTATTGAAAAAAATGGTTATCCAAATGACAGAGGATGTGGATGGTATCGGCGATATTTTCGATTGAAAGAGGAAGATCAGGGAAGACGTATAACTATTCTTTTTGATGGAGTAGCCACACATTGCCGTGTTTATGTGAATTCTATTTTGATGAAAGAAAATTATACCGCGGGTATTGGCTTTGAGGTCGATATTACGGATATTGCAAAATATGGATCTGATCCTAATGTAATATCTGTGTACTGTGATTGCCATGATTACGAGGCATGGTATTATGAGGGCGGCGGGATTTACAGAGATGTCTGGCTTATCAAAACGGATAAGCTGGCAGTTGATCTGTGGGGAACATTTGTCCATTCGAAAAGTCTGGGAGAAAAAAAATGGGAAATTATCATAGAGACAACCGTACGTAATGACTATTCTGCAGGAAGAATGGCATCTGTCCGTTCAGAAATATGCAGGAGCGGGAAAAAAGTTGCAGAAATATATACTGAAAATATTATGGTTGCCGGAAGAGAAACTTATACAGAAATACAGAAAATCGTACTGGATGATCCGGACCTATGGTCTTTGGAGGAATGTAATCTGTATCAACTTAAGACATACATAATATCAGAAGGGCAGATTGTTGATATATATGATACTTCTTTTGGAATTCGAGAAATTGTATTTGATGCTGGCCATGGAGCAATCATTAATGGAAGACCTGTAAAGATTATTGGTTTTGCAGACCATCAGTGGAATCTGGGCGTTGGAAATGCAATGAGTGATTCAATGAGGGAAAGAAAGATATGTGCAGCGAAAGAGATGGGCGGGAATGGATATCGAACAGTACATTCTCCGCATTCACCTTCGACTTATGATTTATGTGATAAATATGGTTTGCTGGTTTTGGACGAAAACAGAATTTTTCATTCTTCTGAAATTGTTATTGACGAAGTAGAAAGAATGGTTAAGAGGGATAGGAATCATCCGGCTGTAGCAATCTATTCTTTATATAATGAAGAAGAACTTATGACACGTGATACAGGACGTAACATTTTTCGGCATCTAAAAGATATTGTAAGGAAACTTGATCCAACAAGGCCGGTAAGTGGTGCAACTTCGTATGGCATTCTATCTGAAGGAACATATGATGATCAGGATTTGATAGGGATTAATCATGAAACGGAGAATATTGAAATATTGCATAAAATGTATCCAGACAAACCGGTTTTTTCTACGGAAATGGGAGGATATACATATTTGTTTGGAAGAAATGGAGCAGAGGATATTATTAATACACGGGATGCGGAATATTGTGTAGGTGGCTTTATTTTTACAACCTGGATACATACAAGCCATCCTCTTCCGGATGGGAAAAGAATAGATGCACTGGGAGAAACGGGTGATGGTTATTATCTACATAAAATTGTACTTAAAAAAGATGAAATTATTGCGAAAACGTGGCCTGAGTGGGATTTTCCGGGAGAGAATGGAGAGATAAAAAAAGTAAGGGTTATCAGTAATTGCGATATGGTAGAGTTGATACTTAATGGAAGAAGCCTGGGCAAGAGAGAAAGTACACCATACAAATTACCGGTTTATGAAATAGCATATGAGCCAGGCGAACTAAAAGTAAAAGGCTTCATAAACGAAAAACAGGTGGTTGAAAGTGTTGACAATACATCCGGAGAAGGTGTGAGTATCAGGTTGGAATTGAAAAATAAATGTTTGAGAGATGATAATGTTGATGTGGCGATTATAACAGCATATCTTTTAGACAAAGACGGAAGAATTGCCAGAAGAGATACTGGGAAACGGGTTGTATTTACTTCGAATGAGGCTGGAGAATACGTGGGAAGTTGTTCCACGAGGCCGGATTATTTGGAGAAGAATCCTGATGGGATACTTTCCTTTGTGGAAGGAAAGTGTCAGGTGTTTTACCGTTCTATGGCAGTAAGCAGCGATTTGGTGGTTAAAGCTGAAACAGAAGATGGGCTTATGGCTCAAATTGTCATTCCGAGGTTAAAGACAGGCGGGGTTCCGTCGATTCCTGCGATAAAAAATCCGTATATTATGAATTGGAAAATTTCGGGGATTATACCTGGGACTATGGATGAAGAAAAACTTATGAGAGAGCGGTTTGTAGAGAGATGGGAAAGAATAGATCTTCAGGGGGCACCGGACGTATTAAATGGATGTCTGCCAGACAGGTTTTATCTTGGACATCAGATTTATCCCACGCAATTCCAATTGAATTTTGCTTATTATGCCAAAACAGTGATCCCGGATATTTATCAGGAAGATGATAAGGGAAAGGAATTGTATTTATACTTCGAAGGTATAGATGGAATTTGCAGAATTGTTGTCACAAATGGAAGAGAAATATCAGAGCAGCGGATAGCAGAGATATCACCATGGCCCGGGCATTATAGACCAGAATTATATGTAAATTGTGATTGTTTTAATCCGGGTGATGAAGTAGAAATATGGGGCTTTTTTCAGGACGTGAAACTTGGGCTCAGCGGGATCACATGGCCGGTTCATTGGATGTATAAATAGGGGCTAAAAAATGAAATTGAAAGATTTGAATATTTTCAGTAAAAAAAATGAATTGAATATGATAGTAACTGAAAAAGGAAAACTTACTCTGTTTACTCTTTTTATTCCTATTTTGATTGAAATGCTCCTTAAAAATCTAATGGGCACAGTTAGTGTATTTATCATGTCCAGAATTTCGGATGATGCAGTTGCGTCAATTGGAGTTGCGTCACAGGTTTTAACAATGTTTGTGCAGTTTTATACGGTTATAGGAATTGGGGCTACAGTAGTGATCAACCAGAATCTTGGCGCGAAAAGAAGGAAACGTGCATCGGAGACAGCCGAAGCAGCAATTTATTTGTCGTTTTTTATTGGCAGCCTGATAGGAATTCTGATCACAATATTTGCGGAGCCAGTGATTCGTATCATGCAGTTAGAGGAACGTTTAATACCTGATGCAGTTATTTATCTTCAGATTACAGTTGGATTATCAGCATTTCAGGCGGTTATGTCGTCTGCAATGGCAATTAGCAGGGCATATGGGAATACTGTGTACCCGGTTATTGTTTCATTGATTATGAATGCCTTTAATGCTGTAGGAAGCTATTTTGTTGTTTTTTGCTCTTCAAATCTGCCGTTGTCCAAAGTGGCAGGCATTGCGATAGTACGTATTATCAGTGAAATGATTGCCTGCTTGCTTATGCTTGTACTTTTAAAAAGAGCTTTTCCACAGATATGTCTTAAAAATATAAGGAGCTTTAAATTGCAAATAGTGAAAGATATACTGCAAATAGGCATTCCTAATGGAATTATGACTATTTCATATTCTACTTCGCAGACTGTATCAACGGCAATTTTGACAGCATTGGGAACAGTGGCTGTTTCGGCTAAAATTTATGTTACTAATATTGTACTTTACTCCTACCTTGTCAGTAGTTCACTTGGGCAGGCAAATGCGTTAATGGTTGGAAGATTAGTTGGCCAGCAGGAATATGAGAAAGCGTATCGTATGACAATGCGCAATTTATTTGTAACACTTTTTATTAATGCAGTTTTTGCATCTTCTCTAGCTATGATGAGATTAACATTATTAGGATTTTTTACAGAAGATGCCAAAATCCTTGGCCTGGGAGCTGGTGTCATGATTATTGATATCTTTGTGGAATTAGGAAGAGGCGCAAATAATACATTCGAGAATGCACTGACTGCTTCAGGAGATACTAGATTTCCAATGATTATTTCTATTTGTTCAACGTGGGGAATTAGTATAATTTTTTCCTATGTTTTAGGAGTAAAATTGGGTCTGGGTCTGAGAGGCTGTTGGATAGCATTTGCGCTTGATGAAATATTGAGAGGGTTTATTCAGATGGAAAGATGGAAATCTGGCATATGGAAAAGAAAATCATTAATAAAAAGTAGTAATTAAAGTCATGGGTTTTCACTTATTGAGTAGGAGCCCGCTCTCATATATAGAGGGAAATAGGCTCCTACTCAACAATCAGGCTAAATCGTCATTTTCGTTTTTTCTGTTTGTCTTGCTGCTTTCATCGGTCCGTTCGCTTTCAGCACAGGGCTGAGTTTTTTGTAAATAAGCAATGTCATAACAGAAACGGATGTCCCTTTCAGCAGGTTTAACGGCGCCACCGCCAGCATCACAAAGCTGGTGACATTGTTGATGGACGGATTGATGGAAGTGCCCATGCCGATGATAGCATCCAGCGGCATGCCGTAAAGCTGGGCAAATTTCGGCAGCAGGTACACCGCGTTGAAGGCGGTTCCCACGACGGTCATCACAAGCGTTCCGGCGATACAGCCGATCACCGCGTTTTTCCTCGTCTTCTTAAAAAGGTAGATAACGGAAGCGGGCAGCAGATAACTGCAGCCGATGGCAAAATTGGCGAGATCCCCGACAAAGGCGGTGGTGGTGCCCTTCATCAGAAGCTTTAACAGGATCTTGCACAGTTCGATCAAAACGCCCGCCACAGGGCCGTAGGCAAAGGTACCGATCAGCGCCGGCAGTTCCGAGAAATCGATCTCGTAAAAAGGCGGGGCAAAAGGCACCGGAAACTCAAACAGCATGAGTATGGCGGAAATTGCTGAGAGCACGCCGATCACCGCGATCTTTCTTGTGGAGAGCACCCGCTCCGTATCGCCGGACACTTTTTTTGCCCATTTTTCCGCGGCGTAGGCCACAAGGAACAACGCGCAGATCAGCGCCAGAAACTCCAGTAAAAATACGACGTTCTCCTGAATACTTTGTAACAGTTCACTCATTTTTTTCTCCTCCGATCTTTCTCAAGGAGTTCTTCCAGTTTGCGCAGCCGCGCGTGCCTCTGCACCATGCCGGCGGCATATTTTCAAATGTCCGCAATGTTGTCGGCGCGTTCAGCACGGATTTGCGCATAAAAAATCCCCACATCGTAAATGCGGGGCATCACTGTAAAAGCATAGGCAAGATACAGGCGGTTTTGCTTTGCGGTATCCGGCCGTATTTTACAGTTTCTTCTTTCATCCAGACTTTACTGTCGGTTTTGGATTCTCACCAAATCAGCCATTTACATGGGTCGTAGACTCGCCGCTCTTTATTTTCTTATATAAAGCGTATCACTACCGGTAGGGAATTGCACCCGACCCCGAAGAACTTCTTTTTATTGTTTACTCCGATAGGATACCACTAAATGGCAGGAAATGCAAGAGGTTTCACTCGGCTTGTGCCGGAAATTTTATATATACGACAGTTCCCGCTCCCTGTTCGCTTTCATAAGAGAGGCCGTAGTCATTCCCATAATGCAGTTTTATTCTCTTGTTAATATTTTTGACGCCGTACTCGTCTTTCTTATCCCCGGTTTCATTAAGAATTTCACTGAGAACGGCCGGGCTCATTCCGACACCGTTATCGGAGACGGTGAGCGTTACGATTCCCGACTCAAGTGATCCCGACAAAGTTATCGTTCCGGTTTCATCATCACGTTCCCTTATGCCATGCTGAATCGCATTTTCAACCAAAGGCTGCAGTGTGATCTTCAACATCTTAAATTTATAAAATTTTTCCGGTATCCGGTTGTCCAGGGTGATCCTGTTCCCGAATCTCATATTTTGAATTTCAACATATACGGTTGTGTGGCTGATCTCGTTTTCCAGAGTGACGATTTTTTCACCGTGGCCGAGGCTGAGCTTATAAAAGCTGGCAAGCGCAGTGGAGGCTTTTACAACGTCAGGAACATTGTTATAAAGCCCGAGCCAGTTGATCAGATCCAGTGTATTGTAAAGAAAATGCGGGTTGATCTGCGACTGGAGTACATTGAGCTCGAGGGATTTGATCTCCTGGCCGAGATGATATTGTTTTTTCATCAGACGGGAGATCTGAGTGATCGTATAGTTAAATGTATGAGTGAGCTTTCCGATTTCATCGTTTATATTATCCTCCTCGATAGGGTCAAACTTTCCCTGTGCGACCGCTCTCATTTTCTGTTCCAGGATACGGAGGCGTGAAGTTATGGAATAAGAGATCAAGAGGATAAGCGGAATCCCGAGTATAAGTAATATGAGGGAAGTTTTGTACATCTGGTTTCTGTAAAGTGTTGCGGAACTTAAAATATCATCCATGGGAGTCAGAAGGACAATACCCCAATCGGTTCCTTCAATACTCTGCATGCCGGCGATATAGGATACACCGTCAAGGGAAATCTGCTGTACGGGAAGGCTGTTCTGAATATTTTCAACATGAAAAGCATTCAGGATCGTTTCGGCCGGACAGGTATTTTTTCCGTACTGGGCAATAAGCTGGTTATGGCTGTTAAAAATTAAAACCTCCGTGTCGGGAGTGGTGGATGCCTGTTTGGCAATTTCCTGAAAAACGGACAACGGAATCTCGGCGCTGATAATACCGATGAAATCATTTATTTTACCGGCATTTGCGATTTTTTTGATAAATGACAGATAAGATGCACTGTTATCGGTTTCTTCGATCGGAAACCATATATATGCGGAATCGCTGTCCTGCAGCGCAGAATACCAGTTGGCTTTTTCAGCGGAGGACATTCTCTGAAATTCATCAGACTCTTCAATGGCAGCAGGACCTTCCTTCATGTAAAGATGGATCGTCTTAATGTCCGGCGTGGTATAGGTGTTATACAGGATATTCCTTACGGTAGAGGTCTGAATGATCCAGTTTCCGATGTCTTTGCGGTAATAGGCAGAACTGGTAGAGATGACATCCTGAATAGTGTCATCATAACTTATGATATCTATGATGTTTTTGATGGCATTGGCTTTATAGCCGATATAAGCCGCTGTCTGCTGAAGGGTCTGGTTGGCGGAATATATGGCTTCATTTCTTATGTTTATCGTTGTGTTGCGGTAATTAAAAGTAACCGCCAAAAAGAGAAACAGCAGGAGGATTAAAGTATTTGAGATGAAAAGCTTAACCTGAAATCCCATGTTTTTCAGGCGGATACGAGATAAAAAAAGTTTTAGTTTCATACATATGCTCCATGGTCAGAATCATTTCATGTTTTGGATTCGGAAAACGGTAGGCGAGATCGAGACAGTCCTCTTAAACAGATCGCTGAAATAGTTCGGATCATGAATACCTACACGTTCACAGATCTCATATATCTTGAGGCTGGTGTACAGCAGCAGATTTTTAGCGATCTCCACACGGGTGTAAATAATAAAATTATTCAGGGTCTGCCCTGTCTTTTGCTTAAACAATGTAGAGAGGTAATTTGGCGTAAAGCCGAACTGTCTGGCAATCATATCGATGGACAGATCATAGTTATCAAAATGATTCAGCACATAGCGGGCAATCTCCAGAATGCGGAAATCTTCTGTACGGATTGAATGCAGAATACGGATTCTGGTGGAATCCTGTTCTAAAAGAACAGTTACATGATTGAGGGAGAGGAGATAGAAATCCTTTTGAGGAATGGGCATCTCCTCCGTATTTGCGCGTTTGAGCATTCGGATGTATATGCGGTAAAGAAGATTCTGGACATCGGAAATATTCACATATTGCTGTTTTTTAAGGAAGGAGCAGACAGACGAAATGGAATCAGGTTCGTTGTCAATCTGCCGGTAAAGGTTTTCCGCTTCTGTATCAGAAAGAATGCTGCCTTCCGGTGCGGAATCAAAAAATAACCGGGAATCCGTATAAAAATATCGGAGAGCCGCATTTTGTGCATGCCGGTAGTTCCCGGCAATTTTTCTGATTCCATGACAGGAAGGGCCCGCACCGACAGAATACAAAAAATCAGTAAAATGATTTAATGCATCCATCAGCTTTGGGATGAGCTCCGAAACCAGTATTTGGCGTTCCGGACAGTGTACTATCAGGGCGATCTGGTTATCGTCATAGAAACCGATGAAATAATCGATCAGGGGAATTTCGCGATACGTATCGAGAAACTGCGCTATTTTACTTTTTAAAAGAATAGCATCTGATTTATCGGTAAATAAAGGGATGATGCAGACCGGCGTACAGACTGCGTCTTCCTGCCAGGTAAAATATAATTTACCGTATTTTTGGTATAATACATTCGAATTGAGATCCTCTGAGACAAGGGAAGAAACAATATATTGTTCCACTAATTCTTCCGCCTCTCTCAGTCCGTGGACCAGATCATGGGCGGTGTCATGTTCAACTTTTTCAGCATTGATCTCATCGATTATACTGCACATGATAGATTCTACTTCTGACAAAACAATAGGTTTTTCAATGTATTGCTTCGCCTGTATCTGAATGGCCGATTTCAGATATTCCTTATCAGAATAGGCGCTGATAAATACGATCTTACAGTGCGGCAGAAGTTTATGGATCTCTTTGGCCAACGTGATACCGTCCATTTTCGGCATGCGTACATCCGCAAGAAGTATATCAGGAGGATTCTTTCTGGCAATAGCGAGTGCGGCTGCACCGTTAGAGGCGGTTGAGATCATATCTACCCCGTGCTTTTTCCAGGGGATCATGGTTCTGAGGCCATCTCTGGTAAGGTTTTCATCATCAACGATCAGTAAATGAATAGACATAAATAATTACCTCGTACATTGTTTTAAAATATTATAACACATCAGATATGATTAAATAGCAAAAACCGAAACTCTGATAGAAATTCTGTGATGAGCCATGACGAAATCATAGAATTTCTAAGATTATAGTAATAATACGATATTTTTTCAAAATTTGTCATTGGATATAATAAAATCAGCAAACAAGACCAAGGAAAGGAGAGGAGATATGGATAACTGTATCGGAAAGGATATTCCGAGAGACGGTGAAGTTATTTTTCAATCAGGAGATTTTTGCTACAGATTTATCTGGAACTGGCCGAAGTGGCCGGAGGATTTGAAAGACTGTCAGGTGAGCGGAGTCTTTTGTGATAAAAATGACCGGGTTTATGTATTTAACCGCACGGAGAAAACGCCGGTTGCCGTTTTGAATCCTGACGGAACCTTTGAGAGAGCATTCGGAGAGGGATTGTTTGTCCATCCGCACGGCATTTTTATAAATGACAGGGGAAATCTCTGGTGTGCGGACGACAGAGGACATGTGATCAGGGAGATCACATCTGAGGGGAAATTGGTCCGTACGCTGGGAACGGGGATTCCTTCCGACAGCGGATATGAGGAAGGGGTTCCGTGGCCGAAAGATCTGGATACGATCAAAAGGGCGGCGCCGCCGTTCAACAGGCCGACAAGGCTTGTGGAGGCGCCCTGGGGAGAACTGTATGCATCTGACGGGTATGCCAATGCTTCGGTGCATCGTTTTTCCGCGGATGGTACATTGCTCCAAACATGGGGCGGCTGCGGTACGGAGTATGGACATTTCAAACTTCCCCATGGAATCTGGGCGGACATTCGAGAAAGGATCTGGGTGACGGACAGGGAGAATAACCGCACTCAGATATTCAGCAGGGACGGCGGGTTTATCACAAGCTTCGATCGGATGTTGTATCCTTCCGAAATATGGTCGGATAATGAAAAATACATATATGTTTCAGAGGCCTACGGAGGTATGACGGTTTTTGATATGGATCTTCATATCGTGGCGCAGATCGGCCATTATATGTCGCAGATCTATTCGCACAGCATCTGCGGAGACAGTAAAGGAAATATTTATTTTGGTATGATTGACGGTGTGTGGAATCTTGCAAAAATGGAAAGAATGTAACAAATCATAATTTCAAACGAGAAAGAAGGAGGTTTCAGTATGAAAATGAAGAAGGTATTGGCTGTTTTGTTGGCGGCGGCAATGTGTATCGGGGTATTGGCCGGCTGTGGTACAAGCGCAGGGGAGGAACAGCCTGCGGGTGCTTCGGATGATGCGAATTCTTCTGAGGAAGAGACAGGCAGCGAAGCGGCGGATGAAACGGACGGCGAAGCGGTGACACTGAGGATGATGGTCTTTGGCTCAACAGAAGTTTATGAGAATATCAACAAAGATTTTTTTGAGATCAATGACGATCTGGCAGGCAAGGTAAACATTGAAGTGGAACTCGGCGGAAGCGGAGACTTTGATGTGGCTGAAAAAATCCGTCTGGCGCTTGCATCCGGCGAAGAACTTCCGGATATCATCCGGTTGAATTACACACAGCTTCCCGAATTTGCGGAAGCGGGCATTCTTGAACCGATCGACCGCTTTGTGGAACCCTACAGCGATAATATTATCGACGGCGCAAAAGTTGTTATGGAATATAACGGAACAATGTATGCGTTCCCGAGAGAGATAAAGCCGAAAGTATGGTATTACAGAACGGACATATTTGAGGAGTGCGGTATTGACCCGGCAGGGATCAAGACGGTTGATGATTTTATCGCGGCCGGCGAGAAGATACAGGAAAAATATCCGAATTCCCATCTGGAGAACTATAACGTGCCATCCCAGCAGTATGATCTGACAATGTACCTGTGCGCAACGGGCGGAAGATTCTGCGATGAAGAAGGAAACTATAATATCTCTACGGATGAAGGGACGAAAAAGGCATTTGAAATGATCAAAAAAATCCACGACTCTTCCGTGAACTCCACAGTGGAAGAGTGGTCGGCAGACTGGGGCCCGGCGTTTGCAAGTGACGAACTGGTCAGCCAGCTTATCGCAGGATGGTGGCGTCAGGATATGATGAACTGGGGAATCGAAGAACTCCGAGGAAAGATAGGACTGGCTCTGTGGCCGGAAGAAATCCGTTATGGCTCTGATGCAGGCGGCGCGATCTGGGTTATCCCGAGTTCCTCTGAGAATAAGGAACTGGCAGGCGATATTCTCGGGAGAATGTGCTTTGACGAAGAGACTGCCCGTATGATTTATGAGAAATCCAAAATTTTACCGGCGATCAAATCAGCGGTGGATGATCCTGTTTACAATGCGGAAGATGATTATTTTGTGGGAAATATCGCTGCGGTTAATTTTGAGGCGATGGAATACCTGAAGGTATATCCCTATACTCCCGCATCTTCACAGGAGATCACAATAGTAAAACAGTATCTTGACGAATATCTGGCGGGAAACATGACCGTGGAGGAAGCTCTCAAGGCGGCGGAGGATGATCTGAAAAATCAGATCGGAAATCCTTACCAATAAAGATAAACAACAGGAGGTGGGAGAGCATGTCTCTCCCACTTTATATAGCAGGAGGAAAATATGGGCATTGCAGAAAAAACGGCGAAATTGAATAACGGGGTGATGATTCCCAATATCGGGATGGGAACATGGCAGATTCCCGAAGAGGAAGCGGCAAAAGCGGTATCACAGGCAATTGAACAGGGCTATCGCTTGATCGATACGGCGGCGATATATAAAAATGAAAAAGGCGTTGGGGAGGGGATCCGAAAAAGCGGAATCAACAGGGAAGAAATTTTTGTTGCCACGAAACTGTGGAATGAAGATATTCGACAGGAAACCGTGGAGAAAGGCTTTACGGAGAGCTTGGACAGGCTGGGGCTTGCCTGTGTGGATCTCTACCTGATTCATTGGCCTGTGCCGGGGAAGTATGTGGATGCGTGGAAAACCATGGTAAAGCTTTATGAGGAGAAAAGAGTTCGCGCGATCGGAGTCTGTAACTGCAAAGTGCACCATCTTGAAGAACTTGCGGAAAAGTCCGGAGTGATGCCGATGGTGAACCAGATAGAGCTTCATCCGCTGCTATCCCAGAAAGAGGTGGTAGAGTTTTGCCGTAAAAACGGTATTGTCGTGCAGGCATACAGTCCGCTGATGCATGGGAGGGACCAGATGCAGGATCCTGTTTTTAAAAATATTGCAGAGAAACACGGGTGTACCCCTGCGCAGGTTATTCTCCGGTGGCATCTTCAGAACGGGGTATGCGTGATCCCCAAATCGGTGAATGCCGTGCGGCAGAGAGAAAATCTGGCACTGGATCATTTTGAACTGGATGAAGAGGATATGAAGAGGATCGATGCATTTAATCAGGATCAGAGATTTTGTGCGGATCCGGATCAATTTGATTTTTAGGAAACGGAGGCAGTCATGAAAAATAAGAACAGTAAAAAGAAGAGAAAATATATACCTTACCTGTTTATCCTGCCGTTTATGATCTTATATATCGTTTTTTTTCTTTATCCGTCAATTTACTCTTTCAGGCTGAGCTTTTTCAACTATAAAGGATATGGAGACGCCAGATTTATAGGGATCAATAATTATAAGAATCTGCTGACATATAAAACGATGTGGCAAAGCCTCAGAAATACCATGTTTTATTTTATCTGCAGTTTTATTCCGACTATGATCGTTTCATTTTTACTTGCGCTGGCTGTCAGGGGAAAAAGTGTCCGGAGATTTCAGAATATTTATAAACCGCTCATCTTTATGCCGCAGATCATTTCCATTGTAGCCGCCTCTTTATGTTTCAAGATCATTTTCGGAGAAAGGGTCGGCGTGATCAATCAGGTTTTGGGAACTTCTATTCCGTTTCTTGCCAAGCTGGAACTGATGAAGTGGCCGGTGGTACTGCTGATCACATGGAGATCCGTCGGCTGGTATTTTATTATTTACCTTTCCGGCCTGACAACGATCGGGGAGGATATTACTGAGGCGGCTACGATCGACGGCGCAAATGCGTTCCAGAGGGTGACAAAAGTTATTTTGCCGCTGATGCGGCCGACGGTCCTGTTGGCTTTTATAACCTGTGCTATCGGCGGACTTAAATTATACACGGAACCGAATCTGCTCTTGGCACAGAATTATGATCCGCCGGCTCAGGTAGCTCCATATATGAATCTGATCGTCAACAATATGCAGGGCGGAAATTTCGGCATGGCATGCGCGTCAGGATGGTTTTTGGTGCTGATCATTCTGATCCTTACATTGCTGCAGCTTCGGTTTTTAGGAGGAGATAACACATGAAAAAGAAATTCAGGCCTTCTTCGCTTGTGATCCATGTGCTGATCATTCTGGCGGTATTTCTGGCGATGTATCCGATCTTTGTCATGGTTGCCGGATCTTTTAAGTCGGCACAGGAACTTAACTATAATGTGGCGGGATTTCCGAAAGCGTTTACGTTCGAAAATTACACCCGCCTGCTGAATTACAATTCGGGTATCATCCTGAGAACGTATCTGAATTCCATTTTAGTCGCGTCATGTTATACGCTGCTCACATTGACTGTTACTTCTTTGGCGGGATACGCTTTTGCGAAATACAGATTCGCGGGGAGAGATCCCCTATTCGTTCTTTTACTGATCACTATGATGGTGCCGATGGAATTGAATATGACGCCGCTCTATCTGATCTTTTCAAAGCTGAAATGGCTGAATACATATCAGGTGCAGATCATTCCGGGAGTTGCAAATGTATTTGCTCTGTTCATGATGCGGCAGCATATGCAGTCCATTCCGGATGTACTGCTGGATGCGGGAAGAATTGACGGTGCAGGAGAATTCAGAATTTTCCGGGATATTGTCTTGCCGGTGTCAAAGCCCGCGCTGGGAGCCCTTGCAATTTTGCAGTTTTTAAGTAAATGGAATGATTTTCTATATCCCAAGATCATGATAACGAAAGCGAAATTGATGCCGATCATGGTGATACTTCCCACGTTGAATGAGATAGATTCGGCGAGAAGCGTGCCGTGGGAGCTGGTTCTGTCGGGATGTACGATGGTAACGATACCGCTTATTATCGTCTTTTTGATGTTCCAGGATAAATTCTTGTCAAGTGTGACGCTTGGCGCGGTGAAAGGATGAGCGCACCGGAGAGATATAAGGCAGATACAAAGGAAAAGAGAGGTTGAAGTCTATGAATCAGGCAGATCAGTTCAGAAAGAAAATTGAAGAAGGAAAACTTGTAAAGGGTGTATTTATCACGATGCCGGAGGCTTCTGCGAGCGAGATGGCGGGTTATGCGGGCTATGACTATGTCTGGATAGACGCGGAACACGGCGCGATGGACAGACAGGAAATATATCATCATATTATGGCGGCTCAGGGTGCGGGCTGTGCGGCTTTTGTGCGCGTCCGTGAAGCGGTTCCGTCTATTATGAAAGCAATTTTGGATATGGGGCCGGACGGTATTATTTTTCCTTTTTGCAATAATGCGGAAATTGCAAGGAGGGCTGTGGCGTCCTGCTCCTATCCGGATGATGCGTATCACGGCATACGGGGCCAGGGACCTGTGCGGGCGATAAAGTATGGCCTGGAAGATGAGGGGGCTTATTTGAAAGAAGCCTACAGGAGAGTGATAAAGGTCGCGCAGATTGAAACATATGAAGGCTACCGGAACCTGGATGATATTCTGGGCGTTGAGGGGATCGATTCTCTGTTTATCGGGATGGCGGACATGTCCAGAAGCCTTGCAGGGGTTTCGGGCAGTCCGAAGCCGGATACCGTATTTAAGGATATCTGTATACGGGTCAGAGCGGCGGGAAGGGTGCTTGGCTGTGCGATCGGAGCGGACAGAGAAGATGCACGGCGGGTTGTGAAGGCCGGAGTGCAGTGGGTGGTCTTCGGACAGGATTCCCGTATTCTGGCGGAAGGGCTCAGAACAAATCTCAAAGAGGTAAGCGGTATTTAAAGAAAGGAATAATTTATGAGAGCGGCAAAATTGACAGAACCGGGAAAGCTTGTTATTTCAGAGGAGAAAATGCCAAAGATCCGCAGCGAATCTGACGTGTTGGTGAAAGTGCGCGCGGTGGGAATCTGCGGCACGGATATCCATATTTTTGAAAAGGGGAGAGAGGACGTTGTACTGCCACGCGTTTTAGGGCATGAGCTGGCCGGGGAAGTGATAGAGACAGGGAGCGGTGTCAGGAGAATACATGCGGGAGATCATGTAGTGCTGGATCCTGTTTTCTCCTGTGGGACATGTAAAATATGCAGACGGGGACGGCCGAATGTATGCAGGGATGTGAAGTGTTATGGTGTACAGATGGACGGTGGATTTCAGGAGTATATCGTGGTGGAGGAAGCGCATCTTTATGTGTTCTCCCCGGAGATTCCCTGGAAACAGGCGGTACTTGCAGAACCTTTTTCCATCGGCGCCAATATTATTTCGAGGACGGGAATATCTCCGAAAGATCATGTGGTGGTCATCGGCAGCGGCACGATAGGCCTGTGCGCAGCACAGGCAGCCGGATGGGCAGGGGCGAAAGTGATGATCAGTGATGTGGAGGATGACAAGCTTGCCGTCGCAGTGATGGCAGGGATAGATACAGCGGTAAACAGCAGAAAAAGGCCACTGGAAGAGGCGGTGGAAGAATTTTCTCCCGGCGGTGCGGATGTCGTGATCGACGCGGTCGGCACAGCGGCAATCGTGGAGCAAGCGGCCCGCCTTGCCGCACCGGGGGCGAGAGTGGTTGTGATCGGCTTTGACGGCAAACCTGCCGGGATACCGCCGGTGGATATCACAAAAAAGGAATTGACGATCATCGGCTCCAGAATGAACAGCCACAGATTTCCGATGGTGACAGGCTGGCTTGAGGCGGGAAATATCAGGGATGATATTATGATAACGGCGGAGTATGGCTTTGAGGATATTCAAAGGGCTTTTGAAGAAACCGCCAAAAACAGGAACAATATAAAAACAGTTATTTTTATGTAGAGAGGGGAAGACAGATGGAAGACATATATAGAGCCGGCCGTCAGCGATATGAAAAAATGGTTTATCAAAAGGTGGGAAAAAGCGGACTGAAATTTCCGGCGATTTCTTTGGGATTCTGGCATAACTTTGGCAGTAACGGAAATTACGATACGATGAAGCAGATGTGCCGGACAGCTTTTGAACATGGAATCACACAGTTTGATCTGGCGAATAATTACGGACCGGTATATGGAAGCGCGGAGATCAATGCAGGCCGTATTTTAAAAGAAGATTTAAAACCGTACAGGGATGAGCTGATCGTCACAACGAAGGCCGGGTATGATATGTGGCCAGGGCCTTACGGGGACGGAGGAAGCAGAAAGTACCTGATCGCCAGCGCGGATCAGTCTTTAAAAAGGCTGGGGCTTGATTATGTGGATATTTTTTATCATCACAGGATGGATCCCGAGACGCCGGTCGAAGAATCCATGGAGGCTCTGGCGCAGATCGTCAGGAGCGGAAAGGCGCTTTATGCGGGTATTTCGAATTATGACAAAGAAAGGACAAAAGAGGCGGTGTCCATTATGAAGCAGCTGCACTGCCCGCTCATTGTCAACCAGAGAAGATATTCCATTTTTGACCGCACGATTGAGGAGGACGGGCTGAAAGGGAGCTGTGCGGATATCGGGATAGGGATCATTGCTTTCAGCCCGCTCGCGCAGGGGTTGCTGACGGACAGATATTTGTCGGGTATTCCTGCGGACAGCAGGATAGCGAAAGACCATCGCTTTCTGCAAAAGAGCGCCTTGACCGGGGAGAGGCTTGTGCAGATTCAGCGGTTGAACAAGATGGCAGGGGAGCGGGGACAGACGCTGGCTCAGATGGCGCTTTCCTGGGTATTGAAGGATGAAGAAGTATGTTCTGTCATCATCGGCGCATCGAAACCGGAGCAGATCACTGAAAATATTCCGGCAGTGAGACAGACTGCGTTCAGCGGGGAAGAGATTGCCCTGATTGACGAAATCTGCGGAATCTCATAAAATTTAATCACAGTAAAGAGCGGAAAGAGCGGGAGAGGAATACATAAAAATGGACAAAATGTTTTCGTTGGAAGGAAAAGTCGCGCTGGTAACAGGAGGCGTATACGGAATCGGATTTGCGATCGCTGAAGCTTTTGCAAGGGCGGGAGCAAGAATTGCGGTTAACTGCAGAAAACAGGAGCATATGCAAAAAGGACTGGAAGAGTTCGGAAGCATGGGAATTGATGTAAGAGGATATCTTTGCGATGTGACAGATGAAATGCAGGTACAGAAAATGGTACAGCAGATCAGGCAGGAACTGGGAAGCATAGATATTCTTGTGAATAATGCAGGGATCATCAAAAGAATTCCGATGACTGAGATGGATGCGGAAGAATTCCGCCAGGTGGTCGATATTGATCTGAATGCACCGTTTATCATGGCGAAGGCGGTATTGCCGGATATGATGGAAAAAAGGCGGGGGAAGATCATCAATGTCTGTTCTATGATGAGCGAACTGGGAAGGGAGACCGTGTCCGCTTATGCGGCGGCGAAAGGCGGACTGAAGATGCTGACGAAAAATATTGCGTCTGAGTATGGCGCATATAATATTCAGTGCAACGGTATCGGGCCGGGATATATCGCAACGCCCCAGACAGCGCCTTTACGGGAAATGCAGCCGGATGGCAGCAGGCATCCGTTCGATCAGTTTATCATTGCAAAGACGCCTCAGGCGCGCTGGGGCGTTCCGGAGGATCTGATGGGACCGGCAGTATTTCTGGCATCCGATGCTTCAAATTTCGTGAACGGCCAGATCCTTTATGTGGACGGCGGAATTTTAGCCTATATCGGAAAGCAGCCGTAATAGAAAAAGATATATTTTTTAAATTGAAAGACAGGAGAGAATCAAAATGAGCAAGCGGAAAGGAGGCTTTACCCTGCCGGGGGAAGCCGGCTATGAGGATCTGACATTGAGGCTGGCGGAAAAATGGGGAGCGGATGTCATCCGTGACAGCGACGGTACAAAGCTGTCGGAAGAGATCCTGCAGGCGGGTTACGGGATTTATTCCACGGTCTGCGTGATTCGTGATCACAATGAGTGGGCAAAGAAAAATACGGATAAGCTGCAGCAGGCTTTTTTGTGTACGAGTCCCGCAGTTGCTGTGGAAGGAGAAGATGGTGCATGCAGCCTGACAATTTCGCTGATGAAAGATTTTTTTGCGGAACAGTTCAGAGTAAACGATTCCGATGCGGGCAGAAAGTACTGGCAGGTTTATGACCGGACAACGAATACCCTGCTGCCGGAAAATTGTTGGTTTTATACAAAACAGACGGGAAGCGTCACTATTTCCGATCCGGTTCCTTGGCATAAATATACGGTGAGTTTTCTGGCCTATCGTATCTGGGAAGAAATTTCCATGTATAATCATACGACAAACAACTGGGATAAAGAACACCTGATGCAGATAGATCCGAGATATCCTGAGGTGAGGGAATATCTTAGAGGCTGGATGAAAACGTGGTGTGAAACGCATCCGGAAACAACGGTGGTCAGGTTTACGTCTTTATTTTACAATTTTGTATGGATATGGGGTTCGAGCAGGAACTGCCAAAACCTGTTCACTGATTGGGCTTCCTACGATTTTACGGTAAGCGACAGGGCATTGGAAGAGTTTGAGGAGGCGTACGGATACGCTCTGACGGCGGAAGATTTTGTGAATAAAGGCAAAATGCACGTGACACATATGCCGGGAGACAGACATAAACTTGACTGGATGGAGTTTGTGAACGATTTTGTGATCTCTTTTGGGAGGGAATTGACAGATATCGTTCATGCATACGGGAAAAAGGCATACGTATTTTATGATGACAGCTGGGTGGGGACAGAGCCGTACAACGGAAGATTTGGAGAGTTTGGTTTTGACGGGCTGATCAAGTGTGTCTTTTCCGGATATGAAGCGAGATTATGTGCCGGTGTGGATGTACCGGTTCATGAACTCAGGCTGCATCCCTACTTGTTTCCGGTAGGCCTGGGCGGGCTGCCGACATTTATGGAGGGCGGAGATCCGGCAGAGGATGCGAAAAAATACTGGATCAATATACGAAGAGCACTTCTCCGCAGCCCGGTGGAGAGGATCGGCCTGGGGGGATACCTGCATCTGACAGAAAAGTTTCCCGATTTTTGTGATTATATTGAGCAGATCACGGATGAGTTTCATATGATCCAGGATCTCCATAAAAAAGGAAAACCATATTGTATGAGAGCGAAGGTGGCTGTGCTGCATACTTGGGGAGCCCTGCGTTCATGGACTCTTTCCGGCCATTTCCACGAGACGGATCAGCACGACCTGATCCATGTCATGGAAGCTCTATCGGGACTGCCTGTAGAGGTGGCGTTTCTCTCTTTTGAAGATGTGAAAAACGGGAAACTGGAAGGTGCGGATCTGGTTATCAACGCAGGATATGCGGGAAGCGCATGGAGCGGGGGAGATGCCTGGAAAGATGAGAAACTGGTGGAAATATTGACAAGGTGGGTATATGAAGGAGGTACATTCCTCGGCATTAATGAACCATCGGCGGTGGAGGGGTATGACACATACTTCCGTATGGCACATGTGCTGGGCATTGACGAAGATACCGGAGAGAGAGCCTGTCATGGGAAATGGAACTTTCGGGTTGAAAATATAGAAAATCTGATTCCGGAAGGGGTTCATATCTGCGCGAAGGCGAATCGCTATTTGACAGACGGAACGGCCGGGATTTTATTGGAAGATCACGGAACACCGGCCTTATCGATCCATGATTTCGGAAAGGGAAAAGGAATCTATTTATCTTCGTTTACTGTCAGCAGTGCCAATACAAAACTGTTGCACCGTTTGATCAGCTATGCCGGAGAAGGAAATATTACCGGTTTATATATGACGGACAATACGGATACGGAATGCGCGTATTATCCGGAAAGCGGGAAACTTGCAATAGTCAACAACAGCGGCAGAAAGCAGTTTGCGACTGTAAACACCGAAAAAGGCATAAAGGAATTTTTGCTGATGCCGTATGAAGCGAGGCTGGAGGTTTTGTAAATAAAATAAGCTTTACACCGCCGGATTCATCCATTATAATGATAATATAGCAGTCATTATGATTTGTAAAAGGCGGGTGATAGCGTATGACTGAGAAAGAAATGATGCAGCGAAATATTGAGGATTTTTCAAGAGTTCAGGATTGGATGGAGTTGGCTGAAAAGGAATCGGAAGTGTATAAATCTCTGAAAAAAAGATATATTGATCTGAAGATTATTCTTACCGCGTCCGGTGTAAACCTGACAGAGCTTGACAGAATAAAAGAATAGATTTAAAGTTAAAAAGTCACAAGAAGCGCCTGCAATGTGGGCGCTTTTTAGTCATGAAGAAAGCGGAGAAATATAAATGGAAATGGAACTGGACGTACAGATCACGAAAAAGGATTTATATGATTATCAACTGCACCATGCCTATACTTCCCCTTCGGGGTTGTTCGGCACGATTGTGGGCTGTCTTTTTATCGTGGGATTCTTTAATACGGGGGCGCCGTTATACCTGGTCATCGGCGCGTTTGTGATCCTGTATTTTCCGTGGACGCTGCATATCAGGGCGGCGAGCCAGGCGGCGTCTCCTGTGTTTAAAAAGCCGCTGCATTACAAATTGTCGGAAGAGGGTCTGGAGGTTTCCACGGAGGAGGAGAGCCAGCTTGTTCCCTGGGAGAGTATCACGAAGGCTGCTGCGACGGGCAGGACGATCATGTTATATACGTCCAAAGTAAATGCGTTTCTGTTTCCGAAGCGGGTGTTGGGAGAGAGAAGCGGTGAACTGGTGCAGGTGATCTCCAGATATGTATCTCCCGAAAAGATGAAGATCAGAACGGCGTGATATGCGGATATAAACGGATGAATGGATGAAAACGGAAATGATCTATGAAAGTTATAAACCTGAGGATACCTTTGCAGTAGGAGAACGGATCGGGCGGGAGGCTAAGCCGGGGACGCTCTGTACCCTGACCGGGGATCTGGGGGTCGGGAAGACCGTGCTGACGCAGGGGATAGCGAAGGGACTCGGTATAAAAGAATATGTGAACAGTCCCACCTTCACAATCGTGCAGGTATATGAAAGCGGCAGGATTCCTCTGTACCATCTGGATGTATACCGGATCGGGGATATTGAGGAGATGGACGAGATCGGCTATGAGGATTATTTTTATGGCGAAGGGCTGTGTATTGTGGAGTGGGCGGATCTGATCGGGGAGCTGATACCGAAGGAGCATACCCGGATCGTCATTGAGAAAGATCTGGAAAAAGGGTTTGATTACAGGAAAATTTCCATAGAGCAGGCCGGGACGGCTTAAATGCCGATTATAAAAGTCGAAAGCCCGTGCAAGCGCGGTGCGTGACTCATCATGTTTGCGGGAATAAAAACAGATACCTGTGGCTTACCGGCATATATAGTGCGAAAATTAAGGAAAGGCTATTATAATGAAAATACTTGCGATCGACAGTTCGGGACAGACCGCATCAGTGGCTGTCTGGGAGGATGATCTGACGCTGGCGGAATTTTCCATCCACGCGAAAAAGACGCATTCCCAGACATTGCTTCCGATGCTGGAGGCTGTCCGGGAAAAGATAGAATTGGATATGGAGACGATAGACGCCATAGCGGTAACTTCCGGCCCGGGCTCTTTTACCGGGCTGCGCATCGGTTCAGCCACAGCGAAAGGGTTTGGCTTTGCGTTGAATAAACCGATCGTTCCCGTACCCACGCTGGAGGGGCTTGCCTATAATCTGTATGGGACAGACAGGATCGTCTGCCCGCTGATGGATGCCAGAAGGAGCCAGACTTACACGGGGCTGTACGAGTTTACCGCGGACGGCGCGAATGGGTATGACATGAATGTCATAAAAGAGCAGTGCGCCGTCGCGATAGAGGAGATTCTGGGCGCCTGCAATGAACGAGCTTCCAAAGAGAACGGCAGAGGCGTTGTCTTTCTGGGGGACGGTGTTCCTGTCTTCCGGGAGGAGATAGAACGTCTTTTGACAGTTCCCTACAGTTTTGCTCCCGCCCATATGAACAGGCAGCGGGCGGCAGCTGTGGCGGCGCTTGCCGAAAAATATTACAGACAGGGGAAAGTGCGGACGGCGGCGGAATATGCGCCGGAATATCTGCGGCTTTCCCAGGCGGAGCGGGAGAGAAAGGAAGCGGCCGATGTCATTTAGTGGGCTGGTTGACGGGGTAAGCGAGATGACGTTATAAGGAGTTTTATGGAATTTAGGATACGTAAAATGACACCGGAAGATGTGCCGGCAGCGGCGGCGTTAGAGAGGGAGTGTTTCTCCGAACCGTGGTCGGAGAATGCTTATCTGGGCACATTGGCGGACGAAAAAGCCCTGTATCTGGCGGCGGAAACGGAGGATGGAGAGATAGCCGGTATATGCGGCCTTTTGGATATCCTCGGAGAGGGAGATATCAGCAACGTGGCGGTGGCAGAGCCTTTCCGCAGGCAGAAAGTGGCAGAGCGGATGATGGCGGAGCTGCTGAGACAGGGAAAAGAGCGGGGGATCACGGCGTTTACGTTGGAAGTGCGCGCATCCAATGAGGCGGCGATCCGGCTCTACGAGAAGTTCGGATTTACCTGTGAGGGGCGCAGAAAAAGATTTTACAGAAAGCCGGAGGAAGATGCGCTCATATTGTGGTACAGGATAGGAGAGACAGATGATAGATGTTTGCTTGTTGGGAACAGGGGGGATGATGCCCCTGCCATACAGATGGCTTACGTCCCTGATGGTAAGATATAACGGACACAGTATTTTGATAGACTGCGGAGAGGGAACCCAGATCGCGCTGAAGGAAAAGGGCTGGAGCCCAAATCCCATCGATATGATTTGTTTTACGCATTACCATGCGGACCATATCAGCGGCCTGCCGGGCATGCTTTTAACAATGGGAAATGCGGAGAGAAAAGAGCCGCTGATGCTGGTGGGTCCCAAGGGACTGACCAGGGTAGTCAACGCCTTGAGGACCATTGCGCCGGAGCTTCCCTTCGAGATCCGCTATCTGGAGCTGGAAAAGCCGGAGGAACAGTTTGATTTTGAGGAACTCAAAGTGCAGGCTTTTCGGGTAAACCATAATGTGGTATGTTATGGGTATAGCATTTCACTCGGCAGGATTGGGCGTTTTCAGGTGGAAAGGGCCAAAGAGCTGGGGATCGAGATGAAATACTGGAACAGGCTGCAAAAGGGGGAGAGGATCGAGACGGAAACAGGCGTTTTAACACCGGAAATGGTTCTCGGGCCTGCAAGAAAGGGCTTGAAACTTACTTATTGTACGGATACCAGGCCGACAGAGAGTATTGTGGAACATGCGGCAGGGTCGGATCTGTTTATCTGCGAGGGAATGTACGGAGAGGCGGATAAACAGGAAAAGGCAAAAGAACATAAACACATGACATTCCAGGAGGCGGCAAAACTGGCGAAGAAAGCGGATGTGGGGCAGTTGTGGCTCACGCACTACAGCCCTTCCCTGACAAAGCCGGAGCCTTTTATGGACGGCGTGAGAAAAATATTCCCCAGGGCCTACGCGGGGAAAGACGGGAAAAGCATGGAACTTCAGTTTGAGGACAACGATAATTAAATTTTTCGTGTACAGGTTTATGCGGGTATCGATCTGCAGATTGCAGTCAGATGGAGGTTGATGATGAGAAAAGGTCCGAAATCAGCGGCAGTGTTGGCGGTTATGGTGATCACTGTGTTTGCATTGTATTATTATCTGGTCAATAAAGTGGAGCGCTCTGCGCCGGAGGTGGAAACAACGGCGGTGCAGGATGTCCTTTTGAAAAATCTGGAGACGGATTATCCGCCTACGGTCCGGGAAGTGATCAAATATTATAATGAGATCATGAACTGTTACTACAAAGAAAATCCTACGGATGCGGAGTTGGAACAACTGGCGGATAAAGCGATGGAGCTTTACGATGCGGAACTTGTGAATTTCCAGAGCAGAGAGATGTATCTGGAAGACCTGAAGACGGAGATCGCAGCTTACGCCGCGGCGGATACGGTGCTCTCCCATGTGGCGCTTTCCTCAAGCACGGCGGTGGATTACTATACTTATAACGGAAGAGAATGCGCGCAGATCAGGTGTATCTACACGCTGCGGCAGAAAACCCAGCTGATGACAATAAAGGAAGTGTACGTGCTGCGCAAAGACGATAGTGGGAGATGGAAAATTCTGGGATGGTCCCCTGCGGAGGACGAGACGGAGACGGCGGAATGAGTATGCTGGAAAAGATGAAGGAAGAAAAGAAGGAAAAAGAAGTGCTGATACTGGCGATAGAAAGTTCCTGTGATGAGACTGCGGCGGCTGTGATCAGAGACGGAAGGGAAGTGCTGTCCAATATCATATATTCCCAGATAGAACTGCACACGATCTACGGCGGCGTGGTGCCGGAGATCGCTTCCAGAAAGCATATCGAGAAGATCAACCAGGTGGTGCAGGCGGCGCTCGATCAGGCGGAAAAGAAACTGACAGATATGTCGGCAATTGCAGTAACCTACGGTCCCGGGCTTGTGGGGCCTTTGCTGATAGGCGTCTCTTTTGCCAAGGCACTCAGTTTTGCAAGCGGGATTCCCCTTGTCGGCGTGCATCATATCGAGGGGCATATCAGCGCCAATTATATAGAACATAGAGAACTCAAACCGCCCTTTGCCGCGCTGGTCGCTTCCGGCGGGCATTCCCACCTTGTGGTGGTGAAAGACTACGGAGAGTATGAGGTGATCGGCAGGACCAGAGATGACGCGGCGGGGGAAGCCTTTGACAAGGTGGCGAGGGCGATCGGTTTGGGTTATCCCGGCGGGCCGAAAATAGATAAGGTTTCCGGACAGGGAAATCCCGATGCGATCCATTTTCCGCGGGCAAAAGTGGTGGAATCGGAGTATGATTTCAGCTTCAGCGGTTTAAAGTCGGCGGTGCTGAATTATCTGAACAGCTGTCAGATGAAGGGGGAGACGATCGATCAGGCGGATGTGGCGGCCTCTTTCCAGAAAGCTGTGGTGGATGTGCTGGTGGAGCATTCCATGGCGGCTGTCAGAGAATACGGCTTTAAGAAATTTGCGATAGCGGGCGGCGTGGCATCGAACACTTCTCTGCGGAAAGCTTTTGTGGAGGCATGTAAAAAAGAAGGGATAGAGTTTTACTACCCCTCTCCGGTCTTCTGCACAGACAATGCGGCGATGATCGGAACCGCCGGCTACTATGAGTATCAGAAGGGGGTACGGCACGGATATGATCTGAATGCGGTGCCGAATCTGAGGCTTGGAGAAGTGTGGCAGGTGGAATGATGGAAAAGAAAAGATGTACGGCAGTGATCCTGGCGGCGGGAAGCGGCAGCAGGATGAAGAGCGATACGGCAAAGCAGTTTATGCCGCTTCTGGGAAAACCGCTGATCTGTTATGCCCTGCAGGCGGTGGAGGAGTCGGATATCATAGATGACTGCATCCTTGTGACGGGCGCAAAAGATCTTACCTGGGTGAGTGAGGAGATCGTCGGGAAATATCATTACCATAAAGTGGATACGGTGATCGCGGGCGGCGATGAGCGGTATGCCTCCGTGGCGAGCGCCATGCGGCATATCAGGTCGGAGGATATGGCGGTGCCGAACCGGGACGGCTATATTTTTGTACATGACGGGGCAAGGCCTTTTCTGACAGAGAAAATACTGCGGGACACTTATGAGGCAGTACAAAAGTACGGCGCCTGTGTCAGCGCCGTGCGCAGCAAGGATACCGTTAAAATAGCGGATGAAGAGGGCTTTGTAAAAGAAACGCCGGACAGAACCCTTGTCTGGAATATGCATACGCCTCAGGTTTTTGAGACGAAGCTGATCGTGGGCGCCTATGCATCCCTTGAGGAAAATCTTCAAAAACTGAAAGAGGAGGGAGTGCATATCACGGACGATGCCATGGTGGTGGAGTATTTTACGAACCACAGGGTAAAACTGGTGGAGGGATCCTATGAAAATATTAAACTGACTACGCCCGAGGATCTTATGATCGCAGAAAAGATATTAAATCAAACGGCCGGAAAAACTTTGTAAAAACTTTAAAAAATGTGTTGACAGGATAATCCATTTTTGCTAATATATTTCTTGCACTGATTTGAAGTGGAATACTTTGGAGAGGTATCGAAGTGGTCATAACGAGGCGGTCTTGAAAACCGTTTGTCCGAAAGGGCGCATGGGTTCGAATCCCATCCTCTCCGTTTATTACCACTAAAAAATACAATTCGATTTTGAAAAATCGAGCATCTTGGAGAAGTACCCAAGCTGGCCGAAGGGGCTCCCCTGGAAAGGGAGTAGGTCGTTAATAGCGGCGCGAGGGTTCAAA
>ERZ808028.419-NODE-419-length-37336-cov-10.842078_pt1 | contig 37336 bp, 34 predicted proteins | sample MGYA00380184_ERZ808028 | MGnify/ENA primary metagenome ERZ808028 (study PRJEB31490, sample SAMN06133397) | mouse gut metagenome | isolation source: J8_1 | host: mice | place: China: Chengdu | collected 2015-05 ...
TGGTAACTCTTCTTTTCACTCATTTCGTCGCCCCTGCTCTATTGTACCTCGTTGCCCTTTATTTTGGGATAGGCTCTAAAAATAGGGCTGTGATATCTTACAATCACAGCCCTGATATATATAAACGTTGACATGGCATCCGGCCTGCGGTTTGGTGCCTTAAATCAGCGCGATTGGAACAATCAAGTTATCCTGGTCAAAAGCCCCCAACTTGTCGGCCATGCACAGCACGGCTCCGGTTCCCCGCTGCAAGGGCGACTTGTCAATCAACTCGAATACTTTTGTCAGCTTTTTCGGCGGCGCGGCCATCTTCTTGATCTCTATGGGAGACAGCTTGCCGTCCTGTTCCAGAAGCAGGTCGATCTCCCGGGCGTCCTTATCCCGGTAATAATACAAAAACGGCTCCTGCCCGGCATTTTGGTAGGTTTTCATGACCTCTGCCACTGCGTAGTTTTCCAACAGCGCGCCGCTCATGGCCCCATTCATAGCCGTCTCGGGGCTGCTCCAGCGGGTAAGGTAGCACACCAGGCCCGTGTCATAAAAGTAGAGCTTGGGGGTGGACACGGTTCGCTTCAACACGTTGTTGGAGTAAGGGCGGAGCAGAAAGACAATGCCCAATGCCTCCAAGATGTGGAGCCAGTTCTTGGCCGTGGCCTGGTCAATCTCCGCATCGTCCGCAATGCCTTTGTAGTTGAGCTGCTGGCCAGTTCTGGCAGCGGCAGCCCGCAGAAACGCCAGAAACTTCAAATCGTCAATGCCGGCAGAGAGGCGCCGCACATCCCGATCCAAGTATGTGCTGATATAGCTGGAGTAGAAGATGTTTGGGTTGGCATACTGCCCGCTGGCCAGGGCGGGCATCCCTCCGATGAAAATACGTTGGAATATGGCAGGGGTGTCCAGCGCCGGACGAGTGCCCTGCCGCTGGCGCAGGGAGGACAGGTCTACCCGGAAGGGCGGCGTGTCGCCATCCGCCACAATTTCACCGTAGGATAGCGGGGAGAGTTGCAGCAGAGCCACCCGTCCGGCCAGCGACTCCTGGACGCCCTCCATCATGGAAAAGAGCTGGGAACCGGTCAGCCAAAAATCTCCGGGCTGGCGGCGCTCGTCCACCATCATTTTGATGTATGGGAACAGCTCCGGGGCGTACTGCACCTCGTCGATGAGAAGGGGTGGACGGTGGAGTTGGAAGAACATCTTCGGGTCGGTCTTTGCCAGCTCTCGCGCCGTCAAATCGTCCAGCGTGACAGTTTCCCGGCCCCGGCCCTCTTTTTGAGCCAAATGCTCCAGCATGGTGGTCTTGCCCACCTGTCGAGAGCCGGTCACCAGGAGGACGGGATACTGCGTGTTGATTTGTTCCAATACGTGTTCCATGTGACGGGCAATATACATCAAGCATCACCTCGGCTATTATCTTAGTATAATCATATTATAGACGGAATATAGGTGGTATGCAAGCATAAATTACAACGTGTATGGAGAGGCGTGGATGCGTTGACACTGCTTTAATCAATGAACTTTTTGTATTAAAAGCAAGTTGAAAAATACGGGCTGTGAAGGATGAGGTCAGTCCAGCCACGCTCTATGAGAAACCGACACAGGCATCAAAAAACAGACTTTTTTAGGTTGCGGCAAGGGACGGTAAGAAACATAAAGATTTCCCTCAATCCGTTGCAGCACAATGGATTGAGGGAAATAAGACAGAATAGACAACGACAAGCTATAACAGCTTTTTTGTAGTTGGTAAGGATGAGGTCTCCAGTTCAAATCTGGATAGTAGCTCCACAAAAACCGCTTAAATCGTTGGATTTAGGCGGCTTTTGGTTGGTTTATCTAACTTTTTCTGGGCGTTTTAAATTCTCAAAAAGACCTCGTTGCCGAGGAAATAGGTTTTTTGCAAAGGGTTTTGCAATTTTTGAGGGGGTCAAGGGCCTCCAAACTGTTGCGCCGCAACGGTTTTGGGGTTTCTCGCCCTGCAAATACTTTGCAACTGTCGGGACTACTACCCGGAGTAGGCCCGGTCAACAACGGCGGCGGCTTTGGAGATAGTTTCCCGGCCCTTGACGTAGTAACGCAGGGTCATGGCTGACGTAGTGTGCCCTGCCGCAGCCTGGGCCAGCTTGATATTTTTGGTTTGGTCGTATAGGTCGGTCAGTACGGTGGTGCGGAAGCGGATGGGCGTGATGTTCTCGGTGAATCCTATGTCCCGTTTGATACGGTTGCACATCTTCCGAACCTGTGTATAGGATAGGGGTTTGCTGCCGCCGAATACAAATTCATCTTCTGCAACCTGGGGGAGATGAGGAACGGCCAGAGCGGACAAGCCGATAGTTTGGGCGCTACTCTGGGTTTTGGTGTCCTTGATTTCCGGCTGGTTCCGGGTGGGGTGGGTTATGGCCCTGCAAATATGTATTGCCATGCTTTCCCGGTCAATGTCCGCGCCTTGCAGCCCTAAGACTTCTTCCAGGCGCAAGGGGTGAAGGGCTTGGATCGCCAGATATGCCCGGTCTAAGGGGTCTTTAATGTTCCCGATATGCTGAACCAGGAAGCGCATTTGCTCCACGCTGTAGGGCACTGTGGCTTGGCTGGCCTTGCCCGTGATTTTGATTCTCTTGGACTTCAAGGGATTTTTGCCAATCAAGCCATCCTCCACGGCGGCGTCAAAAATCTGATTTAACACTATCTTGGCGTTGTCCTTGGTGGCCTTGGGCCCCCTCATGCCATTGAACAGCCGTTGAACGTTATCGGTGGTAATGTCCTCCACGGTCAGGCCGTAAAGGCGGAGAGCAGGTGCTGGGTGAGCTGCCGTTTGTAGGTGGTGGCGGTCACGGTTTCAATGTTGGGTTTGGAATAGGTTTCAAACCATGTTGTGGCGTAGTCGGCAAACGGGTGCTTTCCGCGCTCCTGGGCGGTGTCCTGAGTGTCCATCAGCTTGAGCAGCTTGTCAGCGTATTCCTGTTCAGTGTTGGCCCTTAAGAGCATCAATGCTGCCGCAAAAGAGCGCGGCTTCCAGGGGCATCTCCACAGTTTCCGGCAGGCAGCGAACAGATTACTCCATCTTGGTCAGGTGCGGTGACCATATGAAGTTTGGTGTTCCATCCGCCCCTTGTTCTTCCGACGGCTTGAGCTCCGTTTTTCTCAATGCTCCCACTCCGTCAGGATGAACCTTGACGCAAGTGGAATCCAAACTGACTACGTTTACTTGGATTTGAATGATTCCCAGCTGCTGCAAACGCAAAAATGCTTGTTCCAAAACACTCTTTTTCGCCCAGCGGTTGATACGGACATAGATCATGTGCTAATCTCCGTATTCTTTGGGCAAGCTCCTCCATTTTCCATTACGTACAGCACTGCGTTCAACACATCCAGATTACTGATTTTTGCTGGTTTCCGCTGTTTCGGAAAGCATTCTGCGATTTATTCGTATTGTTCTTTTTGTATGTCTGTTTTTTTATTATAGCATATCCCTATTTGTATGAACAGACCCTAGCATATCATTCTGTCGCAATAACAGTCAGCTTTCTATCTCCCGCAGGCGCTCCACAATGGTGCGGCGCTTCACGGAACGGTACGCCAACAGGGGGATTAGAATCCCCAGAATCAGAAACAGCGGTATTACCGCCAGAACCGGCAGGACGGTAAATTGATAGGTGAAAAACCAGAAGGCAGAGCAGAGCGACCCCGCCGGCGGTCCCAGCGCGGCGCTCAGGACCAGGGAGAGTGCGGCAGACAGCATCGTGTAGTACAGACCCTCGTACACCAGCATGGTATTCATCTGCTTTCCGGTCATGCCCACAGATTGGAGCATTGCCAGCTCCCGCTTCCGGGCCAGTATGCCCGTCAGCACGGCGTTGATGAAGTTGAGTACGCCCACCAGACCGATAATCCCCGCCAGCGTGCCGCCCATGGTCAGGAACATATTCCGAAAGCCCTCAAACTCGGCTGTCTTGCTCTGTTTGCTCTCGTAGTCATAGGTGGGCTGGACGGACCCTGTGTATTCCTTCAGAAAATCCTCCATAGCGGCGTTGGACTCTCCAGCGGTGTTGAACGCGTAGACCATGACAGAGTTGGTGCCGGTATCCCGCCTGAACAGCTCCGCTCCCATCACCAGTTCGCTGGCTCCAAGGGTGGAGTAGCGGTAGGCGAGGGCGCTAGGGATGGATATCCGGACACAGACAGTGTACTCCTTTTCCTCATAGACCTTGGCCCGGGGAGCAAAGTTCGTCTCACCCCGTGCCCATCGGGCGTCTACCTCATCCGCAGATAGTTCCTCTCCGGTGTCTATATCAACATTCACCCACTCCTCCACATAGCGCAGGGTCACGGTATCCCCTACCTTGAAGCAGTTGACGTTCTCATGAATCACCCCATACTCATCAGCGGAATAGACGGCGGCAATGGCATTCTGGTCGGGGTCGGACAAAGGCGTGATATTCCCTTCCAGCACGGTTATCTCGCCGAGAATGAAATCCTCCATGCCATAGAGCTGGGCAGCGCCCACGACGTTGCCCCCGTTCACATGCTCCTGGGAGGCGACGATGCTGTCCAGCGTCTCCTCGGAATAGTGCCTGCCGTAGTCCTGGCGGAAATACTCCTCCGGCAGAAGGACCTGAATAGACTGCTCCTGACCATAGACCCGGCCTCCCTCGGTGATGCCGCCCTGGGCGCTGATCTGGGCGATGATCTCCTCCGGAAGCGCCTGGTCCGCCGAGCGGAAACCTGCGCCGGCCTGGAAGTAGTCGGCGTGGCCCAGGACAAAGTCGGTGACCACTTGCCCGGAGAGATATTTCTCCATATCGAAGCCGTTGGCAAACGTATACACCAGATTCGTCAGCACCACCGCCAGGGTCAGGGAGATGATGGTAATTACAGTTTTGCTTTTGCTCCGGCCCAGGTTGGCCCAGGCCATTTTTGGCAGAGACGCGCCGGAGGCGCCAGCCCTGACCGCCCGTTTGACGCTTTTCTTCCCGGACTGCCGCCCGCCCTCGGTATAGCGCACTGCCTCCACCGGGGAGACCCTGGCAGCAATCCGACCAGGCCGGACGCAGGAGAGGAACACCGTCAGCAGAGAAAACGCCGCCGCGCCAATAAAGATCCATGGGTTGAAGGAAACAAAGGCGTTTTTATAGCTGAGCTGGGCCATGATGACCGGGGTCAGCCTGTTGCCGATCACGAAGCCAAGGAGCAGGCCGGCTGAGATGCCCACCAGACACAGTAGGAGCGCCTGCTGGCGAATCACGCGCTTGAGCTGTTTTCCAGTGGTTCCGATGGTTTTCAGCAGGCCATAAAACCGGATATCATTGGTGACGGAGATCTGGAACACATTGTAGATGATGAGATACCCGGTGAAGATGATGAGCAGGAGAAGCACCGCAATGGCGGCAAAGGTCATGGGATCAAAATTCTCGGTGATTCGCTCCCCGGTGTAGCCCCAGTTCACGCCGATGTCCAGGTAGTTCTCCGCCCCCGCCTCGGTGCATTGATAGCCGTGATTTCCCAGCACCACGCCCAAGTTTTCTCGAATGCCCGCCGCGTTCTGAAACATCACATCCAGGTTCCATGCGCCCGTCATGGAGTTCAGCTCCCCGTTGGACAGGGCGCAGATCTCCTCGGCGGCGGACCGGGGCAAGAGCACGTTGTTGGCGAGCATGGCGCTGTCGTACTCCCACCAGCCGGAGAGGGTGAACGTCCGCTCGATTGTCTGGGGATGGGTGGTTCCATCGTCCAGAACAACCGGCATGGTAAATTGTGCGCCCACCCTGGGTTCGACGCCCAGCAGGGCCAGGACGTGGGTATCTGTCGCCGCCTCGCCAGTGTCCTCCCGGGGGAGCGCACCCTCCACGGGGGTGCAGAAGTAGTGGGACGCGCCGTTGGGTTCAATGTAGCTGACCTCCACATGGACCTTGTTGAAGGGAGGTTCGTGGGGCATTCCCACAAAAAGACGGCGCCAGGAATCCTGGATCAGAGGGTCCCGGCGGAGCTGTTCTGACTGCTCCCAGGTGATATTTTTTATTGTGCCGTGGGCGTCGCCTCCGGCCCGGCGGAAGTTCTCCTGCTGGAGGGAGTAGCTGATGGACGCGGCAATGGTAAACAGGGAGGTGAACAGCACCGTGGTCAGGGCGATGGCCAGCGCCGCGACGGCGTTCCGTGCCCGGGCCGCCTTCATGGAGCGAAAGCCAAGCCGCCGGACGCAGCCTCCGTTGGATACTTTCATCATGCCCCTCACCCCCGCACCACAATGCGGCCGTCCTCAATGCGGATGATGCGGTCGGCCATCTGGGCGATTTCCTCGTTGTGGGTAATCATCACAATGGTCTGGGCAAACCGCTGGCTGGTGACCTTCAGCAGGCTCATGACGTCCTGGCTGGTCCGGCTGTCCAGGTTCCCGGTGGGCTCGTCCGCCAGGATAATAGCGGGCTGCGCCGCCATCGCGCGGGCAATGGCCACCCGCTGCTGCTGGCCGCCGGAGAGGTTGTTGGGCAGGTTTTGCAACTTGGTACCCAGGCCCAGGGTTTCGATGATCTGGTGTATATAGCCTTTGTCCGGGCATCTGCCGTCCAGTTGGATGGGCAGAACGATGTTTTCGTACACGTTCAGCACCGGCACCAGGTTGTAGCTTTGGAACACGAAGCCGATCTTCCGCCGCCGGAAGATGGTGAGGGCCTCGTCCTTGAGGGTGGAAAGCTCCCTGCCATCCACAATGACGGAACCGCTGGTAGGCCGGTCCAGCCCGCCCAGCATATGCAGCAGCGTGGATTTGCCCGAACCGGACGTGCCCACGACGGCGGCAAACTCGCCCTTCTCCACCGCCAGGTCCACGCCGTCCAGGGCCCGGACCTCTGTGTCGCCGGAACCATATATCTTCCGCAGGTCATGGGTCTCCAAAATGGCCATAAAAACGCACCTCCATAGGATTAAAGTCTGTACCGTTTCCCGACGGTACAGACTTTAACACAGAAATCTTTCCAGGGTCTTTCTGAAATCTTACAGTTTGGAAAGATTTCAACTTCGGGGCAGGTAGAGGGAGAAGCAGCTCCCCCGCCCCGGCCGGGATAACACCTTGATATATCCGCCCTGTCCCTCCGCGATCTGGCGGGCCAGATACAGGCCGATTCCCACGCCCTCGGTCTCGTAGGCGGCGGGGGAGCGGTAGAATCGCTGGAACACCTTGGCCCGCTCCACCTCCGGGATGCCGGGGCCGCTGTCCGCGACGTTGATGCGGCAGAACATCTGGTAGGGGACGGCCTCGACCGTGACCGTCCCACCGGCGGGCGTGTATTTTACCGCGTTGTCCAACAGGTTGCACACGGCCTCCGCCGTCCACTTGGGGTCAAAAACCGCGTGGGCGTCCGTGGATGCCAGCGTCAGGGCGACCCCCTTCTCCGCCGCTTTGGGGATAAACTGAGCAGCAGCGTCTTCCAGCATGGGCGCCAGCGGCCCCGCCCTGGTGTGCAGGGCCAGGACGCCCGCCTCCAGCCGGGAGGTCTTTACCAGTGCATCCACCAGCGCCCGCAGCTTTTCCACCTGGCCCTCCAGGGCTGCGGCGCAGTCCCGGGCCTCCGGGGAAAGCGCCTGTTCCGATAGAAGCTGGGTGTACAGCAGAATATTGGATACCGGCGTCTTCGTCTGGTGGGAGATGTCGGCAATCAGGGTCTTGATCTTGTCCTTTTCCTCCTGGAGCTTCTGGGCGGAGACGGCGTTGGCGGCCAGGTAGTGGGCAAACCGGGATTCCACGGCGGAGAGCAGACTTTCGTCGAAATCCTGCTCCAGAAAGGTCCCCGCCATGGCCGCGTCCAGCATCCGGTTCAGACTTTTCATAACGCGCCTGGCGTGAAGGCGGTTCCAGACCGCCGCCGCCAGCGCGGCCACCGCGAAAATGGCGATGAAAGCGATGGTCCACGTCATGTCAATTCACCGCCCAGGTGTAGCCGATGCCATAGACCGTTTTCAGAAAGCGGGGCCTGGAGGGGGAGTCCTCCAGCTTGTCCCGCAGGCGCTTGACGGTGACCGAGAGGGCGTTTTCCTCCACGTACTCCGCGCCGCCCGGCCACACCCGCTCCAGCAGCGCCTCGCGGGAGAGAACGCGGCCCCGGTTTTCCACCAGGATTCGCAGCAGCCGCTGTTCCGTCTTGCTCAGTTCGATGAGCTGTCCATTTTTGCGGAACTCCATCCACTCAAAATCAAAGGAGAACCCCTCGAACTCTGCTGCGGCCGTCTGCGCTGGCGCGCCGCGCCGCAGCTGTGCGTTGACCCTGGCCCGCAGTACGGCCAAAGAGAAGGGCTTGGTGATATAGTCATCCGCTCCGGATTCAAGGCCAACGACGATGTCAGTTTCCAAATCGTTCGCCGTGAGCAGGATGACGGGGGCGCTGGAATGGCGGCGCCGCACATCCCGCAGCAAGTCAAGCCCGCTCCCGTCCGGCAGGTTGACGTCCAGAATGAGCAGGTTAAAGTCTTTGCCGGGCAGAATGCTTTGCGCTTGGGACAGCGCGGCGCACAGTTCCACTTGAATGCCGTCATTTTCCAGGGCAAACCGGACGCCGTGTCCCAAGGCGGCGTCGTCCTCCAGCAGCAAAATGTGCTTCATCGTGGTCCTCCTATCAAGTGTTAGGTCTATCATACCCTCCTCTAGACACTTTTTCAAGGATTTCTTGTGCTGTAATATGTAAACAGGGCTGTGACATTTTATGGTCACGGCCCTGTTGTTTGCAAGTATTTTGTTATGCTCGGTTGAGGCCTGTTTTTCAAATCAGCGCAATGGGAACGATTAGGCTGTCCTGGTCAAAGGCTCTCAACTTATCGGTCATGGACAGCACCGCGCCGGTTCTCCGCCGCAAGGGCGACTTGTCAATCAACTCTAATGCTTTTGTCAGCTTTTTCGGCGGCGCGGCCATTTTCTTAGTCCCTATGGGAAACAGCTTGCCCTCCTGTTCCAGCGGGTAAGGTAGCACACCAGGCCCGTGTCATGAAAATAAAGTTTGGGGGTAGACACCGTCTGCTTCAGCACATTGCTGGAGTTATGAGGGTGGGCTTCGTCTTCAACAGTGGCGGGCTTTATCGACTGGACGGGTGTGGTGGCGAGCACAGCTCAAGCCGTACCGACAACAACGAAACCCAATCAACATTTTACTGCCACGCAGAGAGAATCATTCAATTTTCCAACAGCCAATCCACGTCTAAATTCAGCGGCGTCAGTTCCACATCTGGCTTCACCTTTTCCCCGTGGAAATCGCTGCCGCCGGTCTGGCGGAGGTGATATTTCTTCGTCAAATGGATGTAGAATTCCTGCTGTTCCCGTGTGTACTTGGGGTAATAGCATTCGATGGCGTCCAGGCCCCAGTCTTTGAGTTGCTTTACCAAAGAGTCCAGCTTATCATCCGGCAGCCCCATCTGGTAGGGATGCGCCAGGGATACCTTCCCCCCTGCGCTCCGAATGGCCTCCACACAGGTGCGGGCGTCCGCCTTGAAGCGCTTCACACGCTGCCGGAACTCGTGCGTATCGAGGTAGCGGTCAAAGGCTTCCCGATTGGTCCGCACATAGCCGCGTTTCACCAGCACCTGGGCAAAATGGGGTCGGGCAATGACCGCGCCTCCGGCCAATTGCTCCACCTCTGCCAAATCGATATCCACACCCTGCACATGAAGAAATTCGATTATCTTATATTTCCGATCGTCGCGGCTTGCCCGGCATTTTTCACATAGCTTAGACAGATCAGACTCTCCAGCCCGGAAACCGTAGCCTAGGATATGAAAGTTCTCATGCCCCTCTGCGCTCAGCTCTACCCCTCGGACCACCTGCAGGTCCAAACTCTTGCCTGCCGCGATAGCCTCGTCCACTCCAAAAACGGTATCGTGATCGGTCACAGCCAAAACCGTTAGCCCGCGAGTTTTTGCCATCTGTACTAGCTCAGCCGGCGTATATTGCCCGTCTGAGGCGGTGGTATGAGTATGAAGGTCACACATTCGCATTATATCCCGCCCTCCAAAACCGACATAAAAGCTGCTTTGTTCTCTTCCGGGGTGACGGTGGGCCGGCCTAGATCATCCCGCGCTCCCAGCGCACAGTTTGCCTCAATAAAATTCAATTCTCCGCTGCCTTTTGCCTCTCCCAGCGCCAGCTTCAATCCATCCAGACTGTCCACAGACACCGCGCGGGGATAGCCACAGCTTCGGGCAATCCCCGGCAGATCCAGTCCTCCCGCCACGGTAGGCATTCCCCCCACAGATTCGTGGGCCCCGTTGTTCAGTACAATATGAATTAGATTTTTGGGCTTGTTGGCTCCGATGAGGGCCATAGCTCCCAAATGCATCAACGCCGCCCCGTCCCCGTCCACGCACCATACACGGCGGTCCTTTTTCTGAAGCGCGATGCCCAGCGCAATGGACGAACTGTGCCCCATGGATCCCACAGTGAGGAAGTCCCGCCTGTGATCCTGTCCATTCCGCTGCCTTAACTCAAACAGCTCCCGGCTCGCTTTGCCGGTGGTGGATACCACCGGGCCGTCACCAGCAGCCTGAAGGATATGCCGGATGGCCTCTTCCCGGGTTAAAGTAAAAGAATTGCCGTAGACAGCTTCGCCTTGGTAGGACAGCGCGCCCTTGGACACCACAAAAGCGGCTTGCCGTCCCTGGGCAAACAGGGTGCGGTACTCGTCCACCTTGGAACGCACCTCTTCTTCCGCGGTATCCTTGCTTATGACAAAAGCGGGGATATCCAGCTGTTCTAACAGCCCCAAGGTAATTTCCCCCTGGAAAATATGCTGGGGCTCATCATGCACCCCGGGCTCCCCGCGCCACCCTACAATAAACAGACAGGGGATGCCGAACACTTTCCTGTTCAGCAAAGAAGCCACCGGGTTCACAATGTTGCCTAAACCGCTGTTTTGCAAATATACCACCGGGGTTTTCCCCGTAGCCAGGTAATAGCCCGCCGCCAGAGCGGCGGCGTTTCCCTCGTTAGCGGCGATGATGTGCCTGTCTGAAATCCCATAGCGGTCATATAGCCATGTGCACAGCGCCTTCAGCTGAGAGTCGGGCACGCCCGCAAAAAACTCAAACTCCTGTAAAAAGTCAAGGGTCATTTCGTCTCTTTCACCTTTTCCTTGAACTGGCTGGACGACACTCCCCGGGTGTATTCCGGCTCCACCACTTCACCGCCCCATTCCGCCATCAAGTCAATGGCTTTCTGCCGAACTTGAGCCAAAGGCCCTGTTTTCCAATCGGTGCCATGGACCATGATATCAGGGCGGAAACGGCACAGGTTGTCCGCATAGTCTTTTGTCTCCTGCCGCACCACTATGTCCACATATTTCAGACTCTCCACCACAATCTTTCGCTGCTCATAGCTCATATACGGTTCCGGCTTGTAGGCGCGGATGGCCTCGTCGCTGAACAGACCCACCATCACCCGGCCCAGGGAGGCTGCCGTTTTTAAAATATTGATGTGACCTGGATGGATGATGTCTGCCGCCATGGGCACATACACCAGCTTGGTATAGGGGAAACCGGCGGCTTTGATACGCTCCCGTACCAGCCGGTCCACAAAGATATCCGGGTTGTCTGTGGCGTACTCCGGCATGAGAGGGGCTGAGGGAGCATGGCAGTGGTGGACACAGCCGTGGCAGAGCGTTCCCTCCAGGCAGTCGTCCAGGAACATCTTCCGGACTTCTTTCATCTTTTCCCCGTACCAGCCGTCTTTGAGGGACACCTTGTTCAGGTCGGCTACGATGAGCATATTCTCAAAATCAGCGTTCTCCACAGAGAGATACCCCTCGCAGGTGACACACAGCGCGTCAAAAGGCAGGTTACAGCGGCGGAATTGCTCGTTATCGTAGGTACATTTGAGCAAGTGCTCGATCTCGGGCATATAGCCCCCCTGGTTATACACATTTTTGAAAACAATTTGGTCCGCCAGCCCGTCGAACACCTTGAAGTAATCGTCCTTGGTGTGCTCAGTATACCGGGTGAGGATGCCGGTGATATAAATCTTGAAGCTTCGGCCGCTCTCCTTCCGATATTGGTTCAAGTATACCAGATGCTCATACACTTTGTCAAAGTCATCGTGGCCGTGGATGAATTCATAGAGCTTCCGCTCCGGCGCGTTGATGGAAAACTTTACGCTGTCCACCCCCGCGTCCACAACCGCCCGGATGCGCTCCGGAGTAGCCAGGGAACCGTTGGAGGTAAGATATACGTAGGTATAGCCAATATCTTTGGCCAGCTTGATATAGTCCGCCAGCTCAGGCACAATGAAAGGTTCGCCGGTGGCATACATACCCACCTCTCGCGTACCCAATTCATACGCCTGGCGCAAAACGCTCTCCACCATCTCCGGAGCCATTTTGCCCACCTTCCGCTTCATTTTCTGGTGGGCGCAAAACAGGCACTTATGGTTACAGGCATTGGAAAGTTCCAATAGGAAATTTGTGGTGGGGAATGGGGGCTCGAGTGTATACAGCTCACCCCTGTCCGCTTTTTTCAGCAGAACTCGGTCTTGTAGATCCATAGGTCTGTCTCCTTATCGCATTACTCCTCTGGAATGAGGGTGAGGATTTCTTTGATAGGCATACAAAACTGTTCGTCCGCCTCCTTGGCCCGACGGCAGCGCAGAATGGACTCTGCGGTCTTCTGCATAGCAGGGTAGCCGCTGCGGATCAGGTGATTGGCGTAAATCACCACATTGACACCCCGTGATTTCCATTCCTCCTCCACAACAGTGTTGAAGGAAGTTGGAACTACTGCCAACACCGTGTGGAGGTTTTTTTCCCGAAACCGCCGGCAGAACTCAAAAATCTCATCGGGTTCTTTCCGCCGGGAGTGGATCATAATTCCTCCGGCGCCAGCTTCTATGTAGGCAAATGCCCGTTCCAACGCATCCTCCATACCCTGCTCCAGAATGAGACTTTCTATCCGGGCGATAATCATGAACTCACTGGTCTTCAGCGCCCGCTTTCCCTCTGAGATTTTGTGGCAGAAGTTGGGGATGGAATCCTGCTGCTGGTCCGCCTCTGTGCCGAACAGAGAATTTCGCTTCAGTCCTATTTTATCTTCAATGATGACGGCGGATACACCGATGCGTTCCAATGTGCGCACAGTATACACGAAGTGCTCCGTCAGCCCCCCGGTGTCTCCGTCCAAAATCATGGGCTTTGTAGTCACTTCCATAATTTCGTTGATGGTGTTTATCCGGGAAGAAAAGTCCACCAGCTCAATGTCCGGCTTGCCCTTGGTAGTGGAGTCGCACAGGGATGATACCCACATCCCGTCAAACTGCCGGATGGCGCCCTGTTCCATTACCGCAGTTTTTTCCGCGATAAGCCCTGTCAGACCGTTGTGGGCCTCTATACAGGTGACCAACCCCTTCTTCTCAATCAGCCATTTCAGCCGTCCACGGCGCAGATCCGGAATGGACAGCTGGGATCGGGCGGCGGCCTCCAGCCGGTCATACTCGGCGTTATGGGAATAGGGAAACTCCACCAATTGTCCGCCGTACTCTGCCAGCAGAGACAAGCACTCCTCCCGCACAGGCTTTTGGAAGCCCTCCCGCCAGTCATCGCCGTGAACCACGTAATCCGGGCGAAGGGCGCGCAGAGGCCCGGTATAGCCGATGTCATCCTGCTGAATCACATGGGCAACGCCTTTCAAGCCGGAAACGATTTTCAACCGCTCCTCGCAGGTGAGGAGCGGTTGCCGCTTATAAGCGGCAACTACTTCATCTGTTAAAACACCGACGGTCAGTTCGCCCAGCTGGGCGGCGCGGCTGATGATCTCGATGTGTCCACCGTGAATGATATCGGTACCGATGGACATGAAAACCGTTTTTTGGCTCTTACCGTTTTGCATATCCTTTTTGACCCTCATCTCTAGTATCAACTGTGAGTTATTTTTTCACCTGAGCCATCCAAATACGTGTCGTGTATGGCACAGCGACCGTTTCCTGATGCAGGCTCTCCACCACTTGGCGAATCTCGCCTACAATCTTCTCAAACAATGCCGGAGCCTGCCGATATACTGTAGCATGAGACTTCCAGCCCTCAATAAAGTTCTCTGCGATAACCTGGTGGGTCACCTGCCCTGAAATAAACTGTACCTGCTTGTATAGTCCAGACTGATCAATTATTGCTGTCTGGTCCTCCCTACGCGTGCCGTATTTATAATCTGGAATGTTTCGTTTAATGACTTCTTCAATTTCTTTCTGCAGCGGATCATCCAAGTCCCGATGATTCCACATACATGCAAACCACCCGCCGGGCTTAAGGATTCGGTTGGTTTCAGCCAGCGCCTGCTGGCGGTCACAGACGCTAAAAGAAGACCCAAAGGTAACTAACTGGAATTTAGAGGACTCCATTCCCGTATCCTCACCCACGCCCTCAAACCAAACTACATTGGGATAATTTTGGGTGCGCTTGATCCCATTGGCGCGCATTGCATCGTTGGGTTCCACTGCACACACGTTCAAGCCCGCTTTTGCCAGTTCCAGCGTCAAATGGGCAGCACCCGCGCCTACATCACAGGCGTCAATCCCGGGCGTGGCTTGAGCGCGAAGCAGCATCTCCTGAATAGCGCTGGGCGCATAGTCCGGACGATGTAAATAAGCTTGCGCCAAATTTGTGTAATCCCACTCTGTTTTCATAGTATCAGCTCCTTAATTTTTTGATGGACGAATACAAGAACTGTATCTGCTCCTCTGGAGTTTTCTGCCCATCGTTATCCAAAATCAGGTCGGGTGTTTTCGGCAGTTCCACTTGAAAATCCACTCCGGCCACATTTTGCCTGCCTGCGCTGTAAAGTCCCTTTTGATCCCTCTGGCGCAGAGTTTCCATTGATGCTTGTATGTATATCTCTATATAACCTGGGATATGTTCTCGGTTCCATTTCCGTACGCTGTCGAACATGGATATGGTACAACAGACAACGCTTGATCCCTGTTTTGATAAAAGGGCGCACAACCGGGCATAGTTCATCGCCGCCTTCCGCCGGTCCTCCGGCGCATAGCCCAAGCTGCCCCCAAAGACTTGGCGAAGCTCGTCTCCATCCAGGAAAACAACGTGCTCGCCACATTCTCTCAGTTTTTCATACCACAGCCGCCCGATGGTGGTCTTGCCCGCACCGGACAGGCCTGTCAGCCAATATACGCGCCCAATACGGTTTTCCACGTCAGGCATCTCCTTCCGGACGAATCATATCTGTAATCAGGTCATGGCGTTCCTGACTGAAATAGTCCAGGATCATTTTCGCAATACCGCTATGACAATCCACTTTACCTTGTTCGAGGTAACCTTGCTTTTGTGTTTGGGCGTACACATCATTCATCCATTCTTCATACCGAAAGGGTTCTTGAAAAAGCTCCTCCCGGAATGTCTCTGAAAAATTGCGATAATCAGGCATATCACAATCATATCCATATGCCCGCTTCACATTTTGGAATGCGAAGTTTAGACGGAAGACATCGTAAGCGCTCAGCTGCGCGGAGAAATCGCGGCGGTCTACTGCCGTCGTATCACGGGCGGAAATCGTTTTCTCTTTGTCGGTGGCCGCACTTGGGAAATACACCACAATCCCGTTGACCGTAGTCTCCAGCATACATTCATCAAATTCAATGCCCATCCATCCGCATACCGCCTGCATCGTCTCATATGTCCGTTTTTTGGCATCCTCAAAACGAATTACTTTGACAATCTTGTCGCGATTGCCTGCGTGGTTTTCTAGGCCGATGCCAAGACTTCCCGAAAAACATTCATATAATCCTTTGGGATGAAATAAGCGATAGTTTTTTTCCAGCACCAATCTTTGATAGAGCAGTTGGATATTTGAAAAGACCTGCTGTACGGGTTCTCTAATGATGACCCAATGCTCAAAACGGTTAAAATCCGCTGGCGAGAGAAGCCCATCATATTCTGTCGTGTTACAGTCTGTTAGATGTGTTTCAAAAAATATCCAATAGGGCTGTCCATGAATGTATTGCTTCCCAATTGCGTTATGGTATGCTGAAAAAATAGCTTTGAATAGGAATGAAAAAGATACCCGTCCCTTTCCCATCAACAGCCCCGCCAACGCCGAAATAAACTTTGTCGGAGAAATATAGATTCTTTCCTCGCATTTGCCATCGCTGGTCAGATAAAGACCTAATAGATTGTGCTTTACTGCATGAGAAGTAAAATACGCCTGCATATGCCTTGCCACTTCTACGATCAGTTCGACGCCCTCCAAATATTGGAGCTGATCCAGGTAGGCGTTCTTCAAGGCGGCGAAAGTCCCGAACCCACCGATATTCAATATGTTGGGGTGACCATCCATCAGCATATCAAAGAACATCGTTCCACTACGGCCCATTGAACTGAATAGAACAATATTTTCAAGCCGCTCCGGTGTGAAATTAAAGTCGCTCGGTGTCTCAGGATGCTCCAAGGCTTCTAAACCACCATCCAGCAGAAATAGATAACGCAGTGGATAAAATCCAGAATCCTGGCTCAGCAGTTTTCTTTCCTTTAAGCGGTTTTTCATTTGGTCGCGGGGGCCTTTTCTCCTCCCCGTAGCCGCTGCAGCAATATAAACCGCATCAGGAAACCGCTGGGCGGCTTCGTCTAAAGAGATAATTGGTATGGATATTCCATCGCACTTAAAATCGGTTCCTTGCTTTTGTGGGTCGTCATCACAAAAACAAGATGGCGTTACTTGAAACAACGCGAATATTTGAGCTGTTATTTTTCCCAGTGCGCCGGCGCCGTATAAGACCAGCCCCCTCTCCCGAATATGATCTACAATTGAGTAAATGCTGCGATAATTTTTTCCCGTCTGCGACATCTGTATGTCCTCCTATTTTGTAAGCCGGTCCGTAGTCTTCCAGCAGTCCATTCCACTGCAACATGGTCAAACTCCCACAATCCTTTATTTGGGTCAGTGCCACTGGGGTAATTAGGACTCGTTTGAAAATTGTTGACATACCAAAACGGCGGCTCTTTTTCTGCCATACTGTGCCAATGTTCCTTGGAATACACCAAGTATTCCCGCGTCAAATTGGCTTCGTCTAGCGAAAAATCTCTCACCGTTTGGCATATTCCCAATTTTCAAACAGCGCCTAGCCGCTAGAAGTCATAAAATGGATGTGGGCATCGGATGAATCCCACTCAATCATGTTGAATCGAACGGGATGTCATAGAACACTTTTTTTAAATCTATTGTACCTTCTGAAAGGGTGTTTTTGATAATCCCGCATATGCGTTCCGATGTTTTCCCATCTCCGTATGGATTGATAGTGGTCGCGGCTTTTGCCCGGAATTCCTCCGACTGCGCCAAATCCAGCGCACGGAGAATCTCCTCCCGGACCGGCCGGCAATTGATCACACTCCCGGCCTGGACCCGCCCCCGCTGCCGCTCGCCGATGTTGATGGTCGGAATCCCGAAAGAAGGCGCTTCAACGATGCCGCTTGAGGAGTTTCCAAGTACGCAGGCCGCGCCGGCCAATGCGCTCATATAACGCTGCATCCCCAAGGAGCTGACAACGCAGCAGTTTTTATGTGTTTTGGCAAAAAGGTCCAACCGTTCGTTGATATGTTGGCCGCCCATATCGGCGTTGGACCTTGTCATGAGGAAATTCAAATCTTCCCGGGTGCTTATGGCGGATAACAAACTTTCTATTTGCCCATCCGCGGATTTCGGTTCCAATGTGACTGGATGATAGGTAACAACTACATATGGTTTTGAGAATAGCGCGAAATTAAGGTCATCTTCCAGCTGTTTTTGGGGAATAGGCTGTAATTGAAGCGCGTTTTCCACCCCCATCGCCCCCACGTTGAACACCCTGTCCGGGTTCTCGCCCAGTTGTATAACCCGCTTCCGGTATATTTCGGTCGATGTGAAATGGAGGCAGCTCATCTTTGTAATCGCGTGGCGGAAACATTCGTCCATTGCGCCTTCCGTTGCCTCCCCTCCGTGCAGATGGGCGATGGGAATGCGGCTGCCGACTGCGGCGGCGCATACCGCAAAGGTCTCAAACCGGTCGCCCAGGACCATGAGAAGTTCCGGGCGGCAGGTTTCAAAATAGGCGCTGAATCCTTCCAGTGTCCGTGCCATTACACGGGACATCGTCTCGGGTGTATTGTTCTCTTCCAGCAGGATGGGAATTCTGCAATCAATGGGGAAACCGTCTGTCTCAATCTCATGAATCGTCATGCCGAAAGCCTGTGACAAATGTGTACCGCTCACCGCAATGCGTAAATCAAAGGCGTTGTCCTCCAACAGCCGAAAAAGCAGCGGCCGCAGTATACCATAGTCAGCTCGGGTTGTAGTTAAAACGCATACGGGCAAGCGTTTCATGTTTTGTGCGTCCGCTTTTGTCATATTATAACTTCCTTAACGATTTGAAATGCTTCCGCATAGTCGCAATAGCAGGCGGAACCCCTGTATCTTGCTTGGGCCAGCAGGGCCTCCTTGCTGCGCGGAAACGGCGGCTCAAGCAATTCAGATTGATAAAGTTTCATGAGCTTCAATTTTTTGTCGATGAATGGGCCAATGTCTACGTAGCAGTTTGCGTCAAATGGAACCGCCGCGTAGTTGGTCTCCGAAATAATGTCCATACAGAGTATTTTTCGCACATACGGTGCGCGAAACGCTTTGGTGCAGGATATGGCACACTCGTACACTATTTTGTGGTCGGAATGGGCATCATGCGGAAACGGCAGGAAAATCAGCTCGGGCTTTTCCGCGTCGAATACCTCTTTGATTTTTGAAATAATATCTGTTTTCCCGTATCGTTCCAATGCGGCCGGATGCAAACCCAGGTCGTAAAAGGCTGAATATCCTGTTGCTTTTTTCACCTGCTCTATTTCGACCGTGCGTTTTTTCACGAACTGTTCCGAATAGCCATACTCCGGCGCCATATTCGTAACATTCAGCCAAACCACGTCCGCACCCTGTGAAATCAGTTTTAGGACGTTCCGCCGGCGCCCAATGTTTCGTCATCCGGATGAGGTGATATGACGATTGCCTTCATAATAAATATTCCCCTTCCTCCAACGAAACCGGTTCACACAACAGGACATGGATCACACAGTCATAGGCTTTGACTTGGAATTCCGTTTCAGATTCCACAGAGAGCACCTTTCCATATTCGATATTTTCGAAACCATCTGCAGGGAGTTCTTCTACCTTCCAAATCTTTATCACGGTGTTGTTTTTATAAAAATGCGCACCAGGATAGGGTTTTGCCAGCGCCCGAACCAGATTATAGATAGCCCTGCCTGACATACGCCAGTCAATGGTTCCGTCTTGGATTCCCCGTTTGCGCCATGTGTTTCCCGGTCCTGCCTGTGGTTTTACAGTGACTACGCCAAGCTCAAACGACTTTGTGAAGGAAAGAACCTGTTTTCCTGCTGTTTCGAGAACCCTGTCATATAATGCTGCGGCGTCATCCTCATATAAAATCGGAACGATTTCCTGAGAAACAATTCCGCCAGTGTCCGCGCCTTCATCCATTATAAAAAAAGTGGACGCAGTTTCGTCCAGCCCCAACGCCAACGCCAACGCCCAGATCAACGGATGCCGCCCCTTGTTTTGGGGCAGCTTGGCTGGGTGAAATCCAATTGCGCCCAGAGGAGGAATATTCAAAATCGGCGCTTTGATAAGCTGTGACCATCCGAAGCAGTATATGATGTCAGGCTTACATTTTTTGATGAAGTTCACACTATCCTCTGCGTTGACATCTGTGACTTGAATGTATGGAATGCCGGATACCTCACAAATCGGCGCCAAATCCGCAAAATCCGAATTAAATTGAGAACAGCTTTTTGTGACGACCCCCGTTGGTTTATATCCGTTACCGATCAACAGCCTCAAAAAAATTTCTGAGGATTTTACGCATCCGATCAGAACGATTCTCAACTTTTCCACTCCTTGCTGGCCAACACTCACGATCTGGCAAATTTCCGTTTCATTCAAGCTGTCCCGCCCACTCTGAACCTTTCCGCGCCCGCAGCAACGTTTCAGCGACCAACAGGTCCAGCGGTCCGTCGATGTCCACCGATCGCTCTTGAGGCATGACATAAGCATAGCTATGGGCGTCATAGGAAATGCTTTTATGTTCTTTGAAATATTCTGCATCAAACAAATAGAGCGCCCCGTTAAGCCGGAAATACTTCGACCATACCTGCCGCTGTTTCTTTCCATCATGAGATAAAAAGCCATCCATACAATGACTTTCCGGCAAAACATTGCTCCACACTGGCGGGTGCTCCGCCTCGCAGACCGAAACAACAGTGAAGGCGTGTTTTTCCCGCATCGTTCGATAAGCGTTATGAATATCCTCCGCCGTGCGCAGGGGCGAGGTGGGCTGAAGCATCATCACCGTATCAAACACATTTCCCTTGCGCTCGTATCCTTCCAGCACCTCTAAAACTACGCCCCAAGAGGATGCGGCATCATCGGAGTTCTGCCGACTTCTCAAAAACGGAGTTTCCGCACCATATCTGCGGGCGATTTCCGCATATTGCTCGGAGTCTGTGGACAGATGAATGGTATCAAACAGCCCTGACTGCACAGCCGCCTCTATCGTGTAGGCCATGAGGGGCTTCCCAAGCAGCAGGCTGATGTTTTTATCCGGCAGGCCCTTGGACCCGCTGCGCGCCGGTATGATGGCCAGATTTTTCATGTTGGACACCTCAAACCTCAATCAGCTCGTCTTTGTCGAAGTCACGCTTGGCGGGCGTACCCAGTACCTCGAACCAGCGCATAGGGCTAAGTCCGGTCCCCGGCCGCTTTGTGGTGATGTTTCGTTCCGTGAGCAGTTCACCCTGGGAAATGGTCCGCTGGGCCACAATGCTTTTTCTTACAATGCCCAGATTCCTTCGCTCGGAAACGCTGGCCGTTTTTACGCCGGCCCCTAAGGCCCGCTCCACGTTGCGGATGCACCGCACCATTACTGACAGCTCGTCCGGCTCCAGGCTGGCCTTATGGTCGGGCCCTTTCATGCTCCGGTCCAGTGTAAAGTGCTTTTCAATCACAACGGCGCCCATTGACACAGCCGCAATTGGCACCTCAATCCCCATGGTATGGTCGGAATATCCCACCTTTAAGCCGAAGTCCCTTTGCAGGGTTTGCATCGCCCTCAGATTTACGTCCTCATAGGGCGTCGGATATTCCGTGTTGCATTGCAGGAGCGTGATGTCCGGCGTCCCATTTCCTGTCAGGACCTCCACCGCCGCGCGGATCTCGTCCAATTCGCACATGCCCGTGGACATGACCACAGGCTTTCTTGTCCTGGCGATGGCCAGCAAATAGGGCAGATTTGTAACCTCACCGGAGGGGATTTTCCAAAACGGGACGCCCAGCGTCTCCAGGAAGGAAATGCTTTCCAGATCAAAGGGGGTGGACAAAAAATCAATGCCGGTTTTTAAGCAATGCGCTTTCAGCGCTTTGAACTCATCCTTTGTCAGCTCCAGCTGTTTCAGCATCTCCAGCTGCGTGGAGCCGCCGTTCTCCGTATTGGCTTTCTGATAGGCCGCCTTTTCCGCATGAACAGACGTAATTTCCTCCGCCCGAAAGGTCTGGAACTTGACGCAGTCCGACCCAGCCGCCTTCGCCGCGTCAACCAGCCGGCATGCCAGTTCATAGCTGCCGTTGTGGTTTACTCCGGCTTCCGCGATGAAATAGACTCCCATTCTGTCGTCACCACCCTGCATGGATTGCCATACGCTTTTACATGGTCTTCAATCGGGGAAACCACAACGCTTCCCGCGCCGATCAGTGTGCCCGCACCGATATGCAGCCGCTGCCGAACGACCGATCCGGCCCCAACATGTGTGTTCTCACCCACCGCTGCCTGGCCGCACAGGGTGCAGCCGGGAGCAATGTGGGCAAAGTCTCCGATGGAGCAGTCGTGCTCCAGGATGGCCCCGGTGTTGATGATGGCGCAACGCCCCACCCGCGTGCCGGAATTGATCACGGCCCGTTTTCCGACAAAAGTCCCGTCCCCTATTTCAGCGCCCACCCCGATCAATGCCGACGGATCAACGACAGGGGGAAACCGAAATCCAATCTCGCTCAATTCCTGGAATAACATGCGCCGCCTTGCCGGAGCACCGATGCTGCCAAGGGTGATCACCGCGTCATGCCATCCCTGGGCGAAGAGCCGGGGGAGGTCGCTGTCCGTTCCGATAACAGGCACCCCGAATATCTGGGATTCTGACTCACGGTCAATGATCCCGATTTCGTCATACTCCCCCAGCCGGAGCAGGCTGTCCAGCATCGAGCGGCAATGTCCGCCGCCTCCGATCAGCAAAAGCCTTTTACTTTCCATATAAGCGCTGCCTCATATCCTCCAACTCCGTCAGCTGCCCCATATCCATCCATTCCTCCTCGCTCACCGGATATACAGCCACTTTGTTTCCCTTCTGACGCTGCATTTCAATAATTTCCGGGAAGCTGAGAACCGTATAATCGGGAATGTCCTCCAGCACCTGGGGCTCCACAATGTATATACCGGTGTTGGTGAGGAAGGACAGCTCCGGCTTTTCCCGCATGGCTTCAATGACGCCGTTTGTGCCAATATCCACCACGCCATATGGAATTGTGAGCGTTTTATACACCCCAATCATCGTGATTGCATTACCGTGATCGCGATGGAATTTGAGCATATCGGCATAATCAGAGTGCAGTAATACGTCGCAGTTGGTGAGGAAAAAGGTCTCTTTCAAGGTTTCTTTCAGCAGATACAGCCCGCCGCCCGTGCCCAGGGGCCGGTCCTCGTCGTACCAGGTCACGTCATAGTGCTGGCTGCTCTCATTGAAATATGCTTTCATGAGCTGCTTTTTGTAGTTGACGATCACATGGAAGGCGGGGCAGCCATAGCTCTCAAACTGCCGCATGATGTGTTCGATGATGGGATAGTCCCCCACCGGGATCAGCGGCTTCGGCAGAACACGCGTATAGGGGTCCAGCCGCGCCCCTTTCCCGCCGGCCATAATGACCACGGGCAGGCCGAGCCTGGGCGGGGGAGGGGCGGAGTCCTCCGACGCGAAAACAATATCCAGCACGCTCCCGTCCGCCCCAACCACCGGGACCGCAAGATAGTCCTCCGCCTGCAACAGCTGAGCTGCCTCCGCCCAATCCCTCACCGTTCTGGGATTCCGGTTTGCCGCCAAAATCACCTGGTCCTCCAGGCCGCCGCCGTGGAGCAGATGGCGGCGGATGTCGCCATCTGTCAGGGCGGCCAGCAAAACACCGTCCTCACAGACAAATAGGATTTTCCGGGCCGTTTGGTCCAGCCGGCGCATGGCGTCCCGTACAGTTGTTGATTTTTGGATCTGAAAAGCAGATACCGTGTCCATAGACCGCACCTCAATGCCTGTATCTTCAGTGTAGTTTACGTCTCCCAGACCGGGTGCTTGAGCACCCATGCTCCAAACTCGTCTTTTATAAACAAATCAGGGTTATAAAAACTGTCCATAATGTTCCAGAATTCTGACTCGGAGTATCCCGCAAAGGCGCAAAAGTCCCTTACGCATATGGGGTCCAACGCGTGGTCTCGTTTTTTGACCAGCTCGACCGCCTCCTCGCGGCTCATCATGCCGTAACGGACAAATCTCGACGCATAATCTGTGGCGGAGGCATGGCCAAACTTCGGGTATTTCATCCATGCGTGGACCAGGTACGCTTTGCTGTCAACCTGGTCAAACTGCTCCGCCATCTGTGTCCGCTCCCACTCTCCGGTCAAGTCGTGAAATCCCCGCGTTTTTGCGAACAGGTAATTCTTATAGCTGTTCCAGGGAACAAAGTAGGAACAGTACATTGGGTCAAGTGTGTCAAGCTGTTCCCGGGCGGGGACTTTCGTAAACTCCAGCGCCTGTTCTGAAACGCCCGCTGAATTTACCAGTTCCTCAATAGAAATATCAGAGGCAACTCCGTTGCTCAGCTGGTCCCTCGCGGAATAAGTTTCCTCGTCGCTGTAACCGCCGTATTCATGGCTGACGTTTTCCCCATAAACCAGAAGCGGTGTGTGGAAAGCCAAAGCCATGTGCAAAGGATAGGTATAGATCAGCCGGTCAATAAACCACGTGGGCTTTCCATACTTCTCAAATGTATAACGCATCAGCGCCTTCTGCGTTTTAATATCCGGCTTCAGCGAGACGATATTGCACCCAAATTCCTCTGAAATGTTCCTTAAATTATGCTTTCCGGCCTCAGTCATGGTGAAGTTGTCCTCTACCGAGAACAGAATCGGATTCATCCCCATGATTTCCTTCATAAGGTGGACTTGAAAATGGCTGTCCTTCCCACCGCTGACCGCAATGGCGCAGTCATATCCGCTCCCGTTCATTCCACGGTATTTACCACATAGTTCCCCAAGCTCATGAAACCGTTTTTCCCAATCAACTTTCGCGGCGCTTTTATATGCCTGACAGGCGGAGCAAACTCCATCTGAGTTGAATTTAATGCCCGGCCTTGTATCGGGCATTACGCATTTTTTGCAGTATTTCACCATGACAATCTTCTTCCTCGGAACTATATTATGTCGAAATTTTTAACAGATACTGCTCATGCCACAGCCCAATCCCATCCACGATCCCATTGCTCCCATCGGCCAAGGCTACTGTGTAGCTTCGCAGCGGATTATTTGGATCAGGATCAAGGTTGATGGTCAAATGGAATGGTATGAATTCGTATCGGTATCCCTTTTCCTGCAGCCACGCTCCAATTTCCTCCTGGGAAAAGACCATCCACCGCTCTGACTCACCGCCTTTAACAGAATACCGATGCTCCACACGGCAGCCATGGGAATTGAACGGGCTAAATACCAAAACATTCCCTCCAGGCGCGGCCAGTTTGAGCAAATTTTCAAAAGGAAGACGAAAATCATCGAACAGGGAGAGGACGCCCAGCATACAAACTATATCGAATCTCTCCGTGGGCAAGCCTTCCCCGCTTAAAATATCGCCTTTCAGAAAGCTACAGTCCGGTACCCGATTTTTGGCCACATGGAGCAGTTCATCAAAGCTGTCAACCCCGACCAGCGTTTTTTCTTTGCCGTGCTGCTCGCGTATATAATACAGAAAATCTCCACTTGCACATCCAATGTCACACAGGGAGTTCCAATCTCCTCCGTTTTCGCCTTTCAGGATATGACTTATCATTTTGAAATTTTCTTTTGGGTCATTTCTTCGGTCTTCCGTTGCATAGAACCCATGCTCACGTTCATTCTGATTCATAAAAATCTCCTTTCATTAGAAAAACCAGGGTGACTAAGTCAACAATCCACGGTACACAGCTGTCCATATTATTGTCAAGCGTCACAATAGCATCGCAGCACCCCCCCTCATTATGCAGCGTGGTATGGTATGCGGGAACTAGATTTGGAGCAATTAGACATTGTACCGGTCCGCCTTGTATGATTCAAGGTGTCCCTGAATCCACTCCACCGTGATCTTCAACCCCTCGTCTATCGTGGTCTCCGGTTTGAAGCCCGTGAGGGAGTAGAGCAATTCATTGCTGCCCAGCAGACGCTCTACCTCGCTATTCGAGGGCCGCAGCCGTTGTTCCTCGCAGACAATCCGGGCGCTGGGACGGATCATGTTGATCAGCTTTTGGGCCAAGTCTCCAATGGAAATCTCCCGCCCAGTGGCGATATTGACCTCACGTCCGATGGCCGCGTCGCATTTGCTCAGCTCGATAAACCCCCGGGCCGTGTCCTTGCAAAACACAAAGTCACGGGTAGGCTGCAGGCTTCCCAGTTTAATCTCCTCATATCCGGACAAAAGCTGCGTGATGATGGTAGGGATTACGGCCCGTGCCGACTGCCGAGGACCATACGTATTAAATGGCCTGACAATGGTCACGGGGGTGTCAAAACTCCGGTAATAGGACTCCGCCAGACGGTCGGCTCCGATTTTAGTAGCCGAATAGGGAGACTGTCCCTGGAAAGGATGCCGTTCGTCAATGGGTACATATTGGGCTGTGCCATACACCTCCGAGGTAGAAGTCACCAGCACCCGTTTCGTTCCAAACTCCCGCGCGGCATTTAAGACGTTCAACGTGCCTTTGATATTGGTATCTACGTAGGCGTCTGGCGCGATGTAACTATAGGGAATCGCAATCAGCGCGGCCAGGTGGAACACGCAGTCCACGCCCTCCATAGCCTTGCGCACAAAGGATGGGTCCCGCACATCGCCCATCACGACATCCAGAGCATCCCGTTTTTCCTTTGGCAGCGTGTCCAGCCATCCCCAGGTGCCAAAGGAATTGTACAGCACGAATGCCCGCACATCATACCCTTGCTCCAAAAGCGTTTCTGTCAGGTGGCTTCCAATAAAACCATCCGCACCAGTTACCAAAACTTTCCCATTCACAAAAAAGCCTCCTATTACAATATAATTTGGTTGGAACCCTCGGCAGCCGGCAGGGAGGAGGCGTCCGTCTCGTGCCAAAGCTGCAATAAGGGGAGCAATTGGCTGGCCTTCGCCTGCTTGGGCTGAGAAGTCCGTGTATAAGACTGTCAGCCATCCTCCGGCGTTCTCCTGCTGATGGCCTGGCGTACCAGTTTGTGGCGGCTTATTTTGCTGTACCCTTTTCCTGCTGTCTCAAAAATCTTCCGTTCCCTCAACTCCGGGCATGGCTATAGTTTTAAACTATGCGTTAAAAGCTAGGAGGGCCTGACATACGCGGCTGATCTGTTCCAGCGTCAAGTTTGTGCTGCAGGGAATATTGACCACCCTGTCGTAGAACTTCAGCGCATTGCCGCAATCCATTGCCCGGAACCGCTGGAACGGAGTCTGCAGGTGGTTGAGCTTCCAGACCGGCCGCACCTGAATGTTCTGATCGTTCATATAGCGAATCAGCTTGTCCCGCAACTCGGCGTCGGGCCGGTTCAACGCAAACGAGTAGAACCAGCAGTTCGTCGTACCGCAGCTGAACGGGAGCAGCTTTCCGTACCCGCATTTGGTCAGCAGCTCGGAATACAAATGATAATTGCGCCGTTTGACTCCCACAAAATGCTCCAATTGTTCCAATTGAGCAAGACCCAGTGCCGCCTGGAGGTTGGTCATCCGGTAGTTATAACCGTACTCCTCATGTACAAAATACAGGGCGTCATTTTTGGCCTGCTGGGATAGGTATCGTATGTGGTTGACCGCCGCTTCATCATCTGAAACAATCATGCCGCCGCCGCCGGTGGTGATAATTTTATTGCCATTAAAGGAAAACACTCCTGCGTGTCCCACCGTCCCGGTGGGACGGCCCGCGTATGTACCTTGCGAAAACGTCCCGCCCAGGGATTCTGTCGCGTCCTCAATCACAAAAAGATGATATTGGTCCGCCAGCTGCATCAGGTGCGCCATGTCGCAGTGGTCGCCGAACACATGGACCGGGATCACAGCCTTCACCGTTTTGCCGGATTTCACATCAACCGTCCGGCCATCCTCCATGCGGCACTCACAGGCAAGATAGGTTTCGACCTGATCCACATTGACGCACATATGGCCGTCGCAGTCGAAAAACACAGGCTCGGCAGACTGGTACATCACCGCGTTCACCGTCGCGATGAAGGTCAATGTGGGAACCAGTACAATATCCCCGGCACCGATCCCGAAATGCCTCAGGCACAGGTGCAGACCCGCCGTGCCGGACTGGCAGGCACAGGCCTGGGCTGCCCCCAGTTTTTTAGCCATCTCGCGCTCAAACTGGCCGATGAAAGCCCCCGCTGTAGATACCCACTCGGTTTCGACGGCGTTGTCCACATACTTTTTCTCATTTCCGCAAAAATTGGGTACGGAAAGGGGGATGGAGTTATGTTGCATATTGTTATCTCCTGGATATGGTCAACTTCAAAGCATTGTTTCATTTCATGGAACGAGATCTGCATTAATAGGAACGATCGTATCCTCTATACAGCTCTATTTTATAGATTCAATTAACAACGCCTTTTGATTTAAGCATCCGAACACACGGCTTCCTTTGCGGCGCACACCAAATTTCATTCATCTTGTTGCAAATAGGCAAAAATCATCACGGCTAATTCCTATTCACCTGTGTAATCTAACTCCTGCAATAAATCACTTTCTGAGCAGCTTATCTCGGGATGGGCTTCCAAATAGCCTGGCGTATAAAAATCGGAAAATAATCCCTTCAAACCAACTGGATTGACAGAGATAATTTTGGTGCTGGGATAATGAATGCTTGCGAATTCTTTTACTTTTTTATACCCATCAATCCACTGAAGGACAAGACCTTGCTCCATGAACTGGAAATCATTTGCTAACGATCCATCAAAGTATCCGTCCGCTGAACAATCGCAGCCAACTAACAGGATTTTTTTGGGCTGAGTATACAGCGCAAAATGAATTGCACGGAAGATAATAGAATTGTAGGCCATCAGCGGGTAATACGCGATATCGGTATGTACCTGTACGCCAGGAATATCAATCATGGAGAAAAATTTTCGTCCTCCATTTTCTTCAAGGATATATTCTGGGAATTGGTCCTTAGTGTTGCTACTGGTATTCATTCCAAAAAACTTTATAAAGTCATAGTCTTTTAGCCGTTCACACCACCGGGGGATATAGTGGGTTATGAAGTAATAGTCCAGCGTAAGGTTTTTTTTCAGAAAGCTCGCGTTTACTCCAATATGGACCGATCCCGGGAGCTGTGTGTAATACTGTAAAGTTGGACCCGTCCCTACTACAACAACCGTTTTTCCTTTATTACATCCCTTGAATTCAGAAAATGCCGCCTTATGGGCGTCATGGAGCTCATTGGCCAGGCATAAGGACTCCATGATCCTGGCGGTCTGAGACAGCGCAAGCTGACCTTCCATTTGGATGAGCGCGTTCATCATCTCGTTTGTGATAAACTGAAAATTTTGAAATCCAGCGTCTCTGCATACGGAGATGATCTCATCTATCATGGTAGATGAGGTTACCAAAATCGTAGCGTCCGGCAAAAGCTTGGCCCACGCCTGAACGCTGCGAAGCGGCAGTCCCGTATCCAAAAAGGTCCCGTCATCTTCAGAGGTAATCCTGCTGTTGGTCACACCGTGCAGCTTTATCGTTGGGTCTTGCGCCAGATATGGAATCAGTCGCTTCCCCATTACCCCTGTTCCAAACGCAATTACATCTTTTTCATAAAGACTTGAAAATGTCTGCGGCCTCATTCTCAGCATGATAGGATCCCCCGTACATCAAAAAATTCAGCATATTCTAAATCACGTCCAGCTCAGCCAAACTTTCCCTCTTTTTTCAATCGTTCATAATGCTCAATGTCCCGATATTTGAAGGGTTTTGCAGGATGGCCTCCCGCAATGGCGCAGCGAGGGATTTCTCCGCTTACAACGCTTCCCGCCTGAATAATTGCTCCTTCTCCAATATGGCTTCCACCTAAAACAATGACCCGATCTCCCAGCCATACGTTATCTTCAATTATGATTTCTTTACAAATATACGTGTCGTCATATGGAATCGCTTCACCATTATCATAATTATGAATTTCAGAGATCATCAGGCATTGCTGTCCAGAGTGGAAATTGTCCCCAATGACAACCTTTCCCTGCCCTTTGATGTGCATTCCATTAAAGCCCACATGATTTCCTAAATAAGTATTTCGGCTGATTTTGGATTTGAAGTTCACGCTGAGACCCACACCACATTGTTTTACCCGTTTTTTCACAACAGCGGTCCAGTAAGCCCGTTTTACATACCGACTCGCGCTTATAATCAAGTGCTTTAATTTATTTGGGGAATAGTTGGCTTTCCTTGGTTGGTTGGCATCCATAATCCCACCTTAAAACCAATTTAAAAACTTATACTGACTCATTCAACGCCTTTTTTAGCTGATACAGCACCCGATCCATCAGGTCCTTCGGCCCAATGGTAATCCGCAGCCGCAGCGCGTCTGCATCCATGAACAAGCGAATCAGGATATTATTTTCCTCCATGTACGCCCGTACCTTTTCCGCATCGGCGTAATCCAATTTTAAAAACACGAAATTGGTAGCGGATTCAAATGGCGTCACCCCTGAAATTTTGGCCAATTCCTGAATGAACCACCTACGGACCGCAAGAGTCTTTTCCCTCATCTCCGTATAGTACTGGCGGTCATCCAGTGCCGCGATCGCCATCTTTCTGCTGATTCTGCTCTCCCGGTGGAGCGGAAGGTCTACCCCGATAGCCCGTTTCAACGGATAGCTGCACAATCCATATCCGATCCTGATGCCCGCCAGGCCATAGAGCTTAGAAAAGGTTCGGGACACCACCACATTGCTATACTTTGTAATCATATCCTTTTCAAAGTCGTTGCTGTTGTCTTCATAGCCCCAATAGGCCTCGTCAAGCACAATCACGGAATCAGGATTAGCGCGGATTACCCGTTCGATATCATTATAGTCCACCCGGCAGCCCGTAGGCATATGAGGGGAAGTGATGACAATGATACGCGGGCAATACTTTTGCGCTTTGGCCAGCAGGTCTTCAATATCGTATACATAGCTTCCATCACCCTCCCGCACACGGTAGGTGATGCAGTCGGAAAACTTTGCATCTGCTACGCTTTTATAGTAGCTCCAGCCTGGATCTGGGGCCAAAACCCGATCATTTTCGTTCAGCAAAATGCTGAAAATAGATTTGATCACCTCTGCCGAGCCATTGTGGATAAAGATATTGTTTTCAGCGATACCTAACTCGGTAGAAAGCCGTTCAACCAGCTCGTCTTTTCTCGACAGGTCGTACAGGTAAATATCCTCTTCCGTAATGTTTTGCAAAACTTTGAGGCACGCCGGAGACGGTTTGAACAAATTCTCGTTCAAATGCAGGCGTCCAAAAGAGGTTTCGGTCGGTACGGCGTGATAGGACTGTACCTGCGCATATTTAGAAAAGATCTTAATAACCTCATTGGAACCGTCCAGGTTTTGTTCCATAAAACTGGAAAATTGGGGATCAAAAGCTTTGAACTCTTCCAACGTATCAAATTCAAAAATGCTGTTGGCAGGGCGTTCCACTTTCCGAAGCTTGAGGTCCCGCAAATGCGCAATATGGAAATCATCCGTCATCATATTGCGAATACCCGGATTGTCCCATTCATGGTTCATCAACGTGACAAATGTTTTAGAATAATCCCTGTCGTAATAAGCGTCGCCAATGGTATACCAGGCTCGGTCTCCGCCGCGGTGTACACCGGTGATACAGCCCTCTTCATCAACCGCTGTAATACAATATTCATCACAGAACGGTTCTGAATATATACTAGAGGTATAGGGGGCACACACGTATTTATGGAACACATTTTTTGTATAATAATTGTCGCAGCTCAAGATATAGGAGTTGCCCATATAATTCTGTGCAACATAAAGAGATGACATATTGTTATACTTATCAAAATCCTTATTCAGCAAAAGCTTCACACCATATTTGTCCCGCAGATATTCGAATTTCTCATGCATGTAGCCCACAACAATGATAATGTCCTCAATCCCGGCTTCTTGCAGCTGACGAATCTCGCGCTCAATGAGCACCTCCCCCCGAACTTGAAACAGCCCCTTTGGCATAACGCTTGACAGCGGCATACACCGGGCACTGAATCCGGCGGCCATGATGATGGCGTTATCTACTTTGTATTTCTCAATGGCAGACAAGCCCAATTCCGTGATCCCAGCATCGTCAAGCAAGCCCTCAAGTCTTAAGGTTTCCATAGTCTGCCTATCCTTGGCAATGCTGCCGCCCTCGGCAAACGACCGAAGGAGTTTAAACTTTTCAGCACTCATCCTTGATGTATCTGTTCCCATTTGAATTAACCTTCCTTCATAATGCAGAATTCAATCCCGCAAATAGATATCCCGGGAATAGAGCTTTTCCTTGATGTCGGCCAAACAAGGGTCATACCGATTTGCAATAATCACATCGCTCTGCTCTTTGAATCTTTTCAAATCATTGACCACCCGGCTCCCGAAAAAAGTGGTGCCATCTTGCAAAACCGGCTCATATATAATCACGGCGGCTCCCTTGGCCTTGATCCGTTTCATCACACCCTGAATGCTGCTGTGCCGGAAATTGTCCGAATTTGTCTTCATCGTCAACCGGTAAACGCCGATGGTACAGAGCCGTTCCGCCTTCTGCGAATACTCCCCATTCCTCCGATAGCTGTAATACCCTGCTTTTTCCAGCACCCGGTCTGCGATAAAATCCTTTCGGGTCCGATTGCTCTCCACAATGGCTCCAATGAGATTTTCCGGCACGTCTGAATAATTTGCCAGCAGCTGCTTGGTGTCTTTGGGAAGGCAGTAACCGCCATAGCCAAAGCTGGGATTATTGTAATGTGTTCCAATGCGAGGGTCCAGGCATACACCGTCAATGATAGCCCGAGTATCCAGCCCTTTCATCTCCGCATAGGTGTCCAGCTCATTAAAATACGATACACGCAAAGCCAGGAACGTATTGGAAAACAGTTTTACTGCCTCCGCCTCCGTAAAGCCCATGATGAGCGTATCAATGTTTTCTTTCTCCGCACCTTCCTGAAGCAGTGCGGCAAAACGTTTCGCCGCCGTAATCAAGCGTTCATCGGTCCGATCTGTACCCACGATAATCCGACTGGGGTACAGGTTATCATGCAGCGCCTTTGTTTCCCGCAAAAACTCTGGGCTGAAGAGGATGTTTTTGCATCCTGTCTTTTCCCTTATCAATTTTGTATATCCCACCGGCACCGTGGACTTGATCACAACAATTGCCTCAGGCGCATAATGCAGTGCATGGCCTATCACAGCTTCCACAGCCGAAGTATCAAAGCGGTCTGTCTCGCTGTCGTAGTTGGTTGGCACGGCAACCACTATTAGGTCCGCCCCGGAATAAGCCATTGCCTCATCCAGCGTAGCGGTTAGCTGCAGTTCTTTTTCGGCCAAATACCGCTCAATATCCTCATCCCTGACCGGGGATTTTCGCTTGTTGATCAGCTCAACCGTCTCCGGTACGACATCAACGATATGGACTTTGTGGCGCCGGCTCAACAGCACAGCAATGGACAGGCCGACATAGCCAGCCCCGGCGACGGCAATCTTAAAAGGCTGAGCTTGAACCATACTCGTGTACCTCTTTCCTCCTCATATTTCAAGAGGGGCTCTCCAAAGGATCCGGTCATTATCAATTCCCATCGAAACCATCTTTTCTCGAATACGGTCTGCCGAAGCTTGGTCAGGGACCGCTAGAACGACATAGTCGTATTCCGTATCCAACAACCGTTCCGCCGAACTGACCTCCATTCCCGCTCTTACATATTCCTCCCAATGTTCATCCACCCACAGGGCTATTTGACAGATGTTCCACTTCAAAATCTGCCGCCGGTAGCCGGCGCCCACGGGTTCTGCGCTGTATAGCGCAATATATTTTCCGTCCAAAAGATTGATAAATGGAAATACCGGTGTTCTAAGCTGCAGCTGTGCTTCTTCCGGGAAACCCATCCTGGCCGGGGCGCGGGTAATATCCTCCGCCGTTTTTAATTGTATTTGCGGCAATAAAAGCTCCCGGCGGGAATCTCCCTCCAGCATGGCATTCATCAGTTCATAGAACTCACAGGTGCTTTTCAAGTGGCGGCAGTTTTTATCCAGCGCGTGCGCTATAGACCCCTCTCTCACCTGATAATGGTAACCGCAGAGGTTTGTGAAAAGCACAGACCTGCACTTTAGCATCACACCATAAATAATTGGACGGTCATTGGAAATGGGGAGATCCACCTTGATCTCCTCCATCACTTTTTTCACTAGCTCAGTCCGAAACAGCTTATTCCATAGATAAGCGGAAATTCCCGGCCGAATATTTACCGAACCGCCAGGCAGCGAAACATTCACCAAATGCCGGTGCAAAAATTCCATATCCTCCGGCGTATTGTAGGCGCCAAGCCGAATTGTGTCGAAACAGCGCCTCGTCCCGGCGTCCGATTCCCGCAGCCATTGGGAAACAACAACATCAAAATCTGCTCTGTTGGCCATGAGCTGCTCATAAAAATCTGCATCAATATAATCGTCCGGGTCCACAAACCCCATATACGTTCCCGACGCAAACTGGATTCCCTTCCGCCGGGCGGCCGATGCCCCTTGGTTTTTCTGCGAAATCAGTTTGACTCTGGAGTCAAGCGAGGCATATTTCTCACAGATCTCACCAGAGCCGTCCGTGGAACCATCGTTTATGAGAATGACCTCAAGCTCGCTGTAAGTTTGATTCAATATACTTTGAATTGAGCGGTCCAGATATGGTGCCACGTTGTAGACAGGAACCACAATACTCAATAATTCATGATCCATGCGCCACATCTCCGAAAATGTTAAACTTGATTGAGCAGAGCATCTTCCAACCGCTTTACAATCGCCTGAGGTGTCTCCTGCCCGTCGTTTTCGATAATAAAGTCCGGTGCTTTAGGCTCCTCGCACAGCAAATCCACACCCACTACGTTCTTTGTCCCTGAGCTGTACAACCCTTTCTGGTCCCGTTTATAAAGCGTCTCCCATTTCACTTTAATGTAAATTTCTTTATAATTTTCAATATGTTCCCGAGCCCATGTCCGCACATCATCGTACATGGAAATGCTGCACAGCACCACGTCAACGCGCTGGTCGGTCAGCAGCTCAGCCAATTCAAAATTGAAATACGCGCCGCTCCTGCGCTCCTCGGTGGTGTAGCCGCTGACCACAGTGGACAGCCGCCGCAGCTGATCCCCGTCCAGTAGCACCACATCGTTCTTTTTCTCCTTCATCCGCTGGTAAAACAGGGTGCCCAGCGTGGTTTTCCCCGCTCCGGCCAGCCCGGTAAAAAAGTAAACGGTTCCTTTTTTGCTCATTCCGTTGTTCTCCCTCTTTGGTATCGCTCCACAGCCTGATCCAGCAGGCCGCGTAGCAGTTCAAATCCCTTCTGCATATCCTTGCGCCGGCCGTCGGTACAGCCGTCTCCGGCTGAACGCTCCGCCAGCTCCAGCATCCGTTCCAGCAGATACTGCGCCTCATCCAGCGCCTCCAGGCTCGCGTCATCTCTGTCCATATCAGTGATACAGCGGCTGTTCCAGCAGATTCTCGTCCAGTTCCAGCTTCGGCATCATCCGCAGGGGTTGGCCGTTCTTGTTCACAAACCGGAGTCCCTCCATCAAAATCTTGGCGCTGTCCAGGCGGTTTTCGCCATAGCCTTTGATACGGTCCTCCAACAGCTGCTTCCGCACGCGCTCTTCCAGCTCCGCATCCACACGCACTCCGTCTTGAGAAACTTCCGCGTCCTTAAACAGCTTATAGTGCGTTTCCCTCATGTAACGGTCTATCGTCGTAAAGCCGGCAATCAGCTGCTCGACCTTTGCCTCATCCACCGGCGCTCCGTCGTAGTATTGAAAGTCATAACCGTAATACTCGTAGGCATCCCGCAGAAAGTACTCGATGAAATACCGCTCATCATCGTTGACATACTCGTCGTAGGTTCGGTAGACGGGCTCAGCACCGAAGCCTGGCGCACAGTTCTCCTCCCACATGTAGAGCCGGCGTTCCACCGGTTTCCCGCTGTAGCTTCCATATGTCATGCTTTCCGTATACGGAAGGTCCAAAAACGCGGCCAGCGCCATAAAGGTCGCCCTGCTATTGAGTTTGCCGTCCTCGAACCGCACGAGTACGCTGTCCTTATACAGCCGGTCCTCGGGGTCAATCATAAAGCTCCGGTTCAAAACTCGTTCCATCACCGCATCACTGACGACGGCCTTCTCGCGGTCCGAATCTTCTTTCATCGATTCCCCAAACATGTACTTAACCGTGGCCCCGTGGCTGGTAGTAAAACGCCGCATTGGCGTGAAAGTCTTTATATACTTGAACTGCCGGAAAATGCGCGACTGATGGATCTCATCCGCGCTCTCCGATTCTAAAACAGTCCTGTTCCTGCTGCCCGCCCGGAGCTGATAGACGATGTTGGGAAAGTGCGGCTGGAAGAAAAGCGCCGGGGCAATGCGGGAGTCGTTGCATATGGTGTGAGCCACATCTTCCCTGGCCAGAAACAACGCCACCACAGCATCCTTCTCCGTACGGTCCCGCAGATAGTACATCTCCCTTACCCGGTTGGCGTCCAGAACGTGCGCACTGTCAATTGCCTGCTGTACAGACTCGGACTTCTCCAGAACAGAAAGAAAATCAGACACCGTCTTTTCCGCATTCTCAAACATGACGGAATCCAAAATAACCAGATTGGGGTGCCCGTCGAACACCTCGTTGAAAAAGTCGCCGCCATTGTGGGTAGACAGTTGGCTGTGCCAGATCATCCGGTTTACCTCCCGGATACCGATGGGCTTCACAGGGTATTGGCTGTAGTCGATCCCGAACCGCTCTTTGAAATCGATGGGGTACTGTCCGATTTCGTCCTCAATCAAGAACACCAGCTTCTTGCTCTCCAGCAGCCTGCGCAGGTTCAGGCACTGCAAATAGGAGCAGAATTCACCCCAATCCTTGTAGTGCAGGTAGATGTGGTTTTCCCGGCCGATGTACTCGCTGGGCCGCACGTTGTCCGCCAGATACTCCAGCTCATACTGAGAGAATACGTTCTCCGCCCAAATTGGGTTGTCCAGACATTTGAAAAAGTTCCGGCTGACCACAGGCTCTCCGAAGTTGACAAACGCGCCAAAGCGTTTTTCCTCTCGATAAAATGGGACATACCCGTTGTGGTCGTCATAGGGGAAGAATTGGATGGGCAGCTCCTCAAAGGGCACAAAATTCTTGCGGAACAAGTACGGATATTTGAATAGCAGCTTACAATTCCGCTCATACCGTGACCTCAGCAGTTTCACATTGGGTGCATAAAACACCGCGTTCATCAGCGGCAGGATATCCTCTCGGAAACAGCCTCCGTTGTACAGACTAATGAAGCAGCTATATGAAACACGATAATCCCCGCCGTTTTGCAAAATATAGGCCGCCGCCTCCATCTGTTCTATGGGCTCCACGCCCTGCTGCACCGCCAGACCGTACGCCTGGCAAGCTTCTTTTGTCTGGCCTAAGGCAGCCAATTTGCGGGCAATTTCAATTGTTTCCATCGTCCGGATTCCTTTCTGCAATCATTGTGAGGCGCTTGGGAAAACAGCATGGCAATGCGGCTTTCCCTAACGCCTCACAGACATAGTAACCGGGGGCGGGCAGTGCCCGCCCCCGGTTCCAAACGTTGAGACAGTGTGCCTGTTGTGTTCAGCGCCGGAATTACTGCAGCAGCTGGAGCACGCCCTGAGGCACCTGGTTGGCCTGAGCCAGCATGGCCTGAGCGGACTGGATCAGGATGTTGTTCTTGGTGTAAGCCATCATCTCGTCGGCCACGTCGGTGTCGCGGATGGTGGACTCGGCATCCTGAATGTTCTCGGTCATGACGGACAG
>ERZ808028.420-NODE-420-length-37132-cov-7.756875_pt1 | contig 37132 bp, 38 predicted proteins | sample MGYA00380184_ERZ808028 | MGnify/ENA primary metagenome ERZ808028 (study PRJEB31490, sample SAMN06133397) | mouse gut metagenome | isolation source: J8_1 | host: mice | place: China: Chengdu | collected 2015-05 ...
CGGCAGATCCACCGCCAGAGGCTCCGGTAGAACAATCCTCGCCCCGTGAGCCATCCCCACGGGAGCGTCCCCGGATCAAGACACGGGAAGCTGTTTCCGCCAGGGAGAGTGGTGCCAACGCTGGGCCGGCTGATAGCGGCAGGGCTGGGCCAAACTCTGGGGAGCGGATGAAGCAGAGGCAGATCAAAACCAGGGAGTCCACTGTACATGATGATCCCCGCCCGGATGTGCAGCCCGCGCCGCAGGCCGGATTGGAACCGCCCCAGATCAGAACGAGGGAAAGCACTGTCCGTGAAATCCCCGCTGATGCGGGATCGGCCCCGCAGGTAAGATCGGAGCTGCCGAAGATCAAGACGAGGGACACCTGCATCCAAGGTCAGCCTGCACCTGCGCCGGAGCAACCGCCCCATGCGTTCAAACAGGGCAGGCAGGAGTTTGTGCGGGAGCGTGGCCGTGCCGCAGCCATGAAACAGGCGGAAGCCCAGCGGGTGGCGAATGGTGGAGAACCTGCATCCCCTCCCGCTCCGGCCCAGCGCAAGTACGCTGGCAGGCAGGGCCGACACACCCCGGCCCAGGCTGTGCGCAGGCCAGTAAATCCGGGAGAACCGGACACCCGGCCTGTGCGGGATGGCGGGCGGACGATCATCAAAACGGCCCGCTCCGGGCGAAAGGCCACCGAGCGCACCGCCCGTCAGACCATTAAAACGGCGGAGCGTTCCTCCAGAAAAGCCATCAAGACCACCCAGCGGACGGCAAAAACGGCCCAGCAGACGGTCAAGACCGCCCAGAGATCCGCCCAGGCCACCGTAAAAGCCACTCAGCGGGCCGTACAGACCGCACGTGCCACGGCAAAAGCTGCGGCAGCCACCGCCAAGGCCACGGCGAAAGCCACCGCAGCGGCGATAAAAGCGGCCATTGCGGCCATGCAGGAGCTGATCGCCGCCATCGCCGCCGGGGGCTGGGTGGTGATCGTTGTGGTGCTGGTGATCTGCATGATCGGATTGCTCATCGCCTCGCCCTTCGGCATCTTCTTCTCGGACGGCAGTGGCTCCCCGGACGCGGCCTCCCCCACTGCGGTGATCGCCCAGATCAACAGCGAGTACGCGGACAGGCTGTCTGCCCTCCAGGCCGGAGGGACCTATGACCGGGTGGAGATCCAGGGCGGCCCGCCGTCCTGGGCGGATGTGTTCGCGGTATTCGCCGCCAAGACTGCCGGAGGGGCGGACGGAGCGCAGGTGTCCGTCCTGGACACGGATACAGTGGAGAAACTGCGGACGGTGTTCTGGGATATGACCAAGATCACCACGGCGGAGGCGGACATGGAGCATCCCGCTGTGGGTGACACCGCCGCCTGGACGGAGAAGGTACTGACCATCACGGTCACGCCCAGGACGCCGGACGATATGCGGGTGTTTTATGCGTTCACGGATCAGCAGAACGCCGCCCTGGACGAGCTGCTGACAGCGGCCACCCGTGATATGTGGAATACCCTCCTCTACGGCTCCAGCGGCGAGATTGTGGCCGTGGCGCTGTCCCAGGTTGGCAACGTGGGCGGCCAGCCATACTGGAGCTGGTACGGCTTCAACAGCCGGGTGGAGTGGTGCGCCTGCTTTGTGAGCTGGTGCGCCAACGAGTGCGGCTACATTGACGCCAGGGTGATCCCCAAGTTCGCCGGCTGCACAGGCGGCTCCAATTGGTTCAAAGCCAGGGGCCAGTGGCAGGACGGCAGCTACGAGCCGCGCCCTGGAGACCTAATATTTTTTGATTGGAACGAAAAAGGCGGCTCCGGGCCGCAGGATGATGTGCCTGACCATGTTGGCATCGTGGAACGGGTGGAGAATGGCGTGGTCTATACCGTGGAGGGCAACTCCAGCGATAGCTGCCGCCAGCGCAGCTACAATGTGGGCCATTACGAGATCTGGGGTTATGGCTGCCCCATTTATAACTAATTTTCAAGAGTCCGGGGAACAGGATCGTCCTGTTTCCTGGCTCTAATTTTTATGAATTTGGAGTGAAATGTTATGGCAGTTTTTCGTGTGGAGCGCACCCAGAATTACACCGTCATGAGCAACTATCACCTGCGAGACAAGACTATCTCCTTCAAGGCCAAGGGCCTGCTGTCCCTGATGCTTAGTCTCCCGGAAGATTGGGATTATACCTTGGCCGGCCTCACCCGCATCAGCTTGGAGGGCAAGGACGCTATCCGGGCCGCCGTGGTGGAGCTGGAGAAAGCCGGGTATGTCACCCGCTCCCGTGTGAGAAATGAAAAAGGTCATCTGCAAGGGACTGAGTACGTTATCCGGGAACGGCCTGTTTTTTCGGCCCAGCCTGCGTTGGAGGAACCTGCGTCGGAAAATCCAACGTTGGAGGACACAACGCAATTAAATAAAGATAAAAACAAAATAACTGATTCACAAATTACGGAATCATTTCCCTTCTCTTCGTCCCTTCCCACGGCTTTTGCGTCTGTGCCAGCACAGCCGTCTGAAGCGAAGGGAAGGAAGGGTCGCAGGAGCAGCGGAGTGAGTCAGGGAGAGATGAACGCCTATCGGGGGCTGATCCGGGAGAACATCTGCTACAATGATTTTGTGCGGGAGCGTCCCTATGACGCCGCACAGTTGAACGAGATGGTGGAACTGATGGTGGAGGCGGTCTGCTCCAAAAAGAAAAATATCCGGGTGGCGGGAAACGACTTCCCCCAGGCGGTGGTGAAGTCCCGGCTGCTGAAGCTGGACGGAGAACATATCCGCTTCGTGTTCGACTGCCTCCGGGAGAACACCACCCAGGTGCGGAACATGAAGCAGTACCTGCTGACCGTGCTTTACAACGCCCCGGCCACGATTGAGAATCACTATGCCGCCCAAGTCAACCACGATCTCTACGGCGGGGAGGCGGCATAGAGGCAGAAACAGCGCCCTGCCGCTGACAAGGCGCTGTTCTCATTTCGTTGGGGGCAGGGTGGCGTTCAGCAGATCCCCCGCCCGGACGCCCAAAGCGTCTGCGATGTTGTATAGCACTTCCAAAGAAAAGGGCCGCACAATGTTGGGGGCCTCAATGGAACTCAGATGGGAGCGGCTGATCTTCGCCTTCTCCGCCAGCTTCTCCTGGGACATCCCCTGCATTTTTCGGAGACTGGCGATCATCAGGCCGAGTTCGATGAACCTGTCCCTATTGCTGAATTCCACTTCCTTCTTGCTCATCTATGGCATCCCCCTGTATCAGGATGCCTTTATTATAAAATTTTCACAGCAAGTTATCCGCTCTTGTTATCGGGCTATTGACTAATATATTGAGCAATTATATAATTAAGAGGGCAACGCAATAAAACACACCCATGCCTTTGCATGGGTGTGTTTTTAAGCCTTCTGCTTTTTGCTGTGTTCAATTGCGATTCCCTCGACATATCTGTCTATAATATCCTCTACATTTTTGATATGTTCCACAGGTAACCGGCTCAGACGGGAGGCTACACCAGACACATCTGAAATGTCGGCCTCTCCCAGCAGAATAAAATCACAGGACACAAGCAAAATGGAAGATAGTTCAAGCAGGATTGGAATTGAAAGGCCGACTGCGCCACGCTCAACGCCGGAAATATACTGAGCTGTCACATCCAGCAGCTCCGCCAAACGCTCCTGTGTCAGCCTTGCCGCTTCCCGTGCCTGTTTGACGCGCATACCAATTTGAATATTTTCTTCCTTTTTCTCTGCCACAAAACTCACCTCATCTCACACTTGTAGTTTAAGTGAGTTTTGCAGTATAATACAGTCATTGAAAATTTAGTTTTTCTATTATTTATAATTTGCCATGCGCGATAGGAGGCAGCAATAATGAATAAAACAACTTGTGCATTCACAGGGCATCGGCCCGGCAGATTTCCGTGGGGCTATAACGAGGAGGATAAAGATTGTATTGCGCTGAAAGAAATTCTAACCAGTGAGATTATCCGCTTAACTGATATGGGAGTGACGCAGTTCCTCTCTGGCATGGCGGAAGGTGTGGACCGCTGGGCAGCAATAATCGTTCTGGCGCTTCGTGAGAAAAACCCCACACTGAAACTCCACTGCATTTTGCCATGCAAAACACAGGCGGACAACTGGAACCCGGCTTCAAAAGACATTCATCGTTCTATCCTGGAGCAAGCGGATTCTATTGTTTACGTCAGCAGAGATTATCACGAAGGATGTATGATGGAGCGAAACAAATTCATGGTCGACCATGCAGACATTCTTCTGGCGGTCTGCCGGAAAATCCCCCGAAGCGGTACAGCGGCGACCATCAACTATGCCCGGAAAATGAACAGAGAAATTATCATGATAGACCCCGCTGCCCGTAAACTCATTCACGAAAATCCTTCTACAGAGTCCATACCAAGCTGCTAAGACCCATGAACAGCCAACAGTATTGACCGAGTAGGCAGGCATGATCCCTGCCTACGATAAGAGCGGAGGAACTTTTCCTCCGCTCTTATGCATCGCCGGGAGCGACATTAGCCCCAATCATTTTTCTCCTGCTCGTCTTTCAACGCAACCAGAAATGCCTCAGATGCTTTGGAAAACACCTGATACTTTTTCCACGCTACATTCATGTATGCCTTGATAAGCGGCATAAGGGGACGGAAACACAGAGGGCTGTCTCCTGTAACATTGAGGATTTTATCCAGGCAGAGCATATACCCCAGCCCATCCGCCACCATTAATGAACCATTGTAAACTAAGCTGTATGACGCGACCACATTTTCGGATATGGTCTGGCCAAGCAACTTACCGGCCTCTGGGGAACTCCGGCTGACGATCAATGGCTTGCCCGCCATATCGTCTGCGGTCACATATTCTTTTTCTGCCAGCGGATCGTCTCTCCGCATAATAATGCCCCAGGTATCGTAGGCCGGCAAGGCAATAGAACTATATTTCTTCTCATCCAAATTGCTGAATACCAGACCAAAGTCGATCAGTCCCTTGTCCAACTGCTCCATAACATCAACCGTATCACCGCTGGCAATGTGAAAATGAATCAGCGGATACTGCTCCTGGAGCCGCCGGGCTGTCCGGGTCAGGAAATGCACACCTTCCGTCTCGCCCGCGCCAATGTAAATGTCACCGGCAATAGAATCTTCCGCAGCAGTCAATTCACCAACTGTTTTATCGACTAAATCTAAAATTTCATTGGCCCGCTTGCGGAGCAAAATCCCATGCTCAGTCAGTGTGATCCTTCGGCTTCCCCGGATGAAAAGTGATTTCCCCAGTTCTTCCTCCAAATCCATTAGTTGTCGGGAGAGCGTAGGCTGGGAAAGATGCAGAGATTCCGCTGCACCGGAGATACTTTCTTCTCTGGCAACTGCTAAAAAGTATCGTAAAACCCGTAAATCCATGGTAAAACCTCCTATGGAAATTGATGTAAGCATAGCAGATGAATCCATGTCTGTCAACTATGGATTTCTATTCGATATAGGCATTTGATATTTAAGAAGGATTGGAGTATAATTCGCCCATCAAGGGAGGAGGCATTACTCCATTTGAACTGGCTGCCAATCTAACTTATCAGGAGGGATATTGTATGAAGCGAATGGTTTCTGGTATGCTTTGCGTATGGCTGTTGGTGTTTGCAACGGCTTGCGGGAAAGCGCAGGCCGTACCGGATGAAGATCATGGCCAACCAGAGATATTATCCATGCAAAACACAGAATTTGGGGCTTCCACTTCTTTGGCCACAGGAAAATATGGGGGATTTACTGACGTGCCTTCAGACGCTGTTTATGCTGAAGCCGTCTTGTTCTGTAAAGAGCATGGTTTGATGAATGGTACGACTGACACAACCTTTGAACCGGAAAATAATCTAACCCGTGCCATGTTGGTAACGGTACTCTATCGAAGCGCCGGCAGTCCTGTTGTAACAGGGGTTGACAAGTTTAGCGATACGACTCCGGAGGCATACTATTCAGATGCAGTCCTTTGGGCCTCTCAGCAGGGGTTAGTTGGCGGGTATGGGAACGGTCTGTTTGGAACAAACGACCCGGTTTCCAGAGAGCAGATGACCACTATTCTCTGGCGATACGCAGGCAGTCCGTCCGCAACCGCCAATAGCAGTTTTCGTGACGCAGCATCAATTGCTGACTATGCTTCCACCGCCGTAGCTTGGGCTGATGTCAATCAAATTGTGGCTCCTGTTTCACCCGAGACTTTTGCGCCAAAGAACAGTGCTACCCGTGCCCAGGTGGCAATGGCACTTATGAGCTTTACGCAGAGGATGCTGCCGGAATCCTCCCCGGAACCTGCGGCCAAACAAATTAAAGTGGCATCAGAATCAGGGCATGAAATCGTCTTTGAGCTGAACGAGAGTCCGGCAGCTCAGTCGCTGTATGATCAACTTCCGCTCTCCGTTGATGTGCAGAATTATGGTTCAAACGAAAAGATTTTCTATCCGCCTGAAAAATTGAATACCAGCGATCCCATTCCCGCAGAAGGGCCTTCTGGTGGACTGGCTTACTTCTCGCCGTGGGGAAATGTTGTAATGTACTACAGCAGTTACGGTCCTTATAATGGTTTGTACCAACTTGGACAAGCAGTGGCGGGAGCTGAATGGATAGAAACACTGTCCGGAACCTTGCAGGTCACGCAGGTTTTGGAATAATCCCTCTCTGGAGCGCCGCAGGGTAAAGGCTGCGGCGCTCTATCTAACCTGATCCATGTTTTTTTACTATGGCTTTCTATTTGATATAGGTATTTGATGTTTTGAATCGTTGGCCTTATAATCAAGGCAGAAAGGACGGGATAACATCATGGCAGCTTCAATTTTAATACATGAGGATGTGGGCCAGTTGCTGTTGGAGGCAGGATGTACCAATGAGTTTACTCAGCAGTTTCTGACCGCAATGGAAACAGAAAGTGTCAAGAGCCAGCTTCTCCTGCTGCGCGGACAACGGAGCCACCAGCTGGAGCGGCTGCACGAGGAGGAACAGAAGCTGGACCGGCTGGACTACCTGCGGTACAAGCTGGAAAAGCTGCTTCCCACAGAAAAGAAAACGAGCCGGAGGGGACGCTGATATGAAGCGAATGATTCTGAGCATTTTCATAATAGCCGCATTTTTTGTGCTTGCCGCTTGTGGTGTGTCTCAGGAAGCTCCAACTCCTCCTGGGAACACCACACTGCCGCCAGCGGATCAGCAGGAAACCAGCCCCGCGCCTACCGAGTCAGATGTACCGGCGGATACCATATCCGAAGATGCCAGCCCAACGGCCACAGCTGAAACGGCTGTCACTTTGACCGTGGACGGACAGACCTTTTCCGCAACTCTTCTGGACAATGAGAGCGTCCGCCAGCTTGTGGAACAGTTTCCTCTGACGCTGGATATGAGCGAACTGAACGGGAACGAAAAATATTTCTATATGGACAATGAACTGCCCACTGACTCGTATCAACCGGGACAAATCCACGCAGGGGATCTGATGCTCTATGGCAATAACTGCGTAGTGCTGTTCTATGAGAGCTTCTCCAGCGGCTACAGCTACACCCGGCTGGGCAGCGTAGATGACCCTGCCGGACTGGCGGAAGCGTTGGGAACAGGCAGCGTGGAGGTCGCGTTTGCTGTGAGGGATGACGGATGAAGCGGAGCCACAAAAAGATGGTGCTGCGGTCGGTTTTGGCTGTTCTGGTAATCTCGTTGGCTTTGGCCTTATTTTTGTTCTGGCCAGTCATTCGTTCCGCATCCAGCGTGAAGCGTTTAGAGGACGGTCTGTACTCTATGAAATATTCGGGGGACTATGGGTTAGAGGACTTTATTGCCCAAGGTGGTGGAAGCAGTGATATGGCGGTGGCGGATTTTGTGATCGACCGGCTGTTTCACGGAGTGGTAAATCTTGATCTCCAAGGCAACTCCTTCGGATGCAGTACCCTGTCCGTTCCTGGCCCTGACAGCACACAGCTCTTTGGCCGGAACTTTGATTGGGGAGCCTGTGCCACACTGATTGTCCAAACGCATCCCAGAGGCGGCTACGCTTCCATTTCTACCGTCAATATGGACTTTTTGAATTTAGGGCTGAATCTCTCGGAAGATGCCTCTGTGCGTCTGATGTCCGCCGCCGCACCCTACGCGCCCATGGACGGCATGAACGAAAAGGGCCTGTGTGTGGCGGTCTTGATGATTGAAGATCGTCCCGGCTTTGACCAGAATACAGGAAAGACTGACCTGACCACGACCTCTGCCGTGCGGCTGCTGCTGGACAAAGCGGCAACTGTAGATGAGGCGCTGGCACTGCTGGAGCAGTACGATCTCCATGCCTCGGCAGGTATGATGGTGCATTTCGCCATCGCAGATACATCAGGCCGCTCGGTGGCAGTAGAGTATGTGAACAATGAAATGAGCGTTGTGGAAACGCCCATCGTGACAAATTTCTATCTCACCCCAGGGGAGAAGTACGGCATTGGAACAGAAGAATCCCATAGACGCTATGAAATTTTGACAGAGGCACTTGCGGATCATCCGTCCATGACCGCAGAGAAAGTGCGGGACGCTATGGACAGCGTCAGCAAGCACAACTTCGATTCTGTCTTTGCCTCCACGGAATGGAGCATTGTGTTTGACCAGACCAGCGGCGAGGCCCGGTACTATCACCGGGAAAACTTTGAGAATGTCTATGTGTTTCGGGTTGGGCGGTAGGTGGCGTTATGTTGGAAAGCTATTTGATTCGCGGCCTACTGATTGGCCTGATTTTCGGTGTCCCCGCCGGAGCGATTGGTGCGCTCACGATTCAGAGGACACTGAACAGCGGTTTCACAGCGGGACTGATGACCGGTCTCGGTTCCTCTGCGGCAGATTTACTATATGCCTGTGTAGGAGTATTTGGAATAACATTGGTATCAGATTTTTTGACGCGCAGCCAGCGGCCCATTAGCTTGCTGGGGGGACTGCTGATCATTGGGCTGGGTGTCCATATCTCTCGGCAGAAACCTCAACGTCAGCAGCAAGAGCCTGACAGGGCAAAATGGCCGCTTTGCTTTGCCAGCTCCTTTGCTATTGCCATGACTAATCCGGCAACTGTCTTATCGTTCCTTATGGCCTTTACTGCCTTTGAGATCACAGGAAATCAGACTCCCGTTCAAAGTGCCCAGCTCATTGCGGGTATCCTGCTGGGAACATTGTGCTGGTGGTCGCTTTTGTCAGGAATTACCGCTGTATTGCGGGAGAAAATCAATGCCCGCATCTACCAGTTATTAAACCGCCTGTTAGGATGTTTGATGATGATATTCGGCTGTGTAGTCCTATTGCGTGGGCTTGTGCCACAATGAGAGTGGGGAGTCTTGCATAGGTAAGCCACTTCTCACACCTCAATCCATAGAAAAATAGCATGGGTTTATATTTGATATAAGTATTTGCTATTCACGAAAGATTCCATTATAATTCCACCTGTCAAAACCAAAGCAAAGGAGCTGATTCTCATGAAACGATTGATTTGTGCGATGACCATATTGGCCTGCATCTTGGCGGGGCTGTCTGGTTGCAGTACGGCTGGTCAAGTCACAGTTCCCGCAGAAGATGAGCTTCCAGCGGGGAGCAGTGTGGTATCCATTGAGCCGCTTACTAAAACAGAGACTTCACAGCCAGGGAGCAGCGGTATCACCAGTACATCACCGGAGACACCCCCAACCGCTGACTCTCCGCAGCAGGAGCCGCAGATAAACGGCAGCGGGGATGCTGTGAGGGATGAATCTTCAAAGGAGCCATCACCGTTGACTCCTCCCTCCAATACAGCGAATATTCCCACCAGCCCTCCGGCGCAAAGCGGTGAGACCAAGCCGGGGGACAGTATGCCGCAGTTCCCGGTCATTTCCCAGATTACTACGCTGGAGTCGGGACTTTCCTCTGCCAGCTTTTCCGGGGACGATGGCTTTGAGACATTTCTGGCCCAAGGCGGCGCTTCCTCGGACGAGGATGTGACCCAATTTCTTGCGTCAAGACTGCTGGCCGATGTGGCGCTCAACGGCAGTTCCTTCGGGTGCAGCACCTTGACTGTGAGCAGCCCGGACGGTCACCAGTTGTTCGGCAGAAACTTCGACTGGCAGACCTGCAACGCGCTGGTGGTCACCTCGAAGCCCAGCCAGGGATATGCCTCCATCTCCACGATCAATCTGGGCTTTATCAGTCAGGCGGGAGGCAGTCTGAAGCAAATGCTGGAGCAGAATGATATTCGGGTTTTGGCCGCGCTGTACGCCCCCTTGGACGGCATGAACGAAAAGGGGCTGGCGGTTTCTGTCAACATGATTCAGGATAACGCCTCCATCAATCAAAACACCGACAGGCCCGACCTGACTACCACCACCGCCGTCCGGCTGCTGCTGAACAAGGCGGCCAGTGTGGACGAGGCCCTGGACCTGCTCCAGCAGTATGACCTCCACGCTTCCATGGGCATGATGATCCACTTCGCTCTGGCAGATACCACAGGAAAGGGCGTTGTGGTGGAGTACATCAACAACGAGATGGTGGTCACGGAAACGCCGGTGGTGACCAACTTCTATCTGGCCGAGGGAGCCAAGCACGGTATCGGAACCCAGCAATCTCACGAGCGGTACGACATTCTGACCCAGACGCTGGCAGATCACCCAACCATGACCATGGAAGATGTTCGGGACGCTATGGACAGCGTGAGCAAGGACGATTTCAACGAGTTTGAGTCCACCGAATGGAGCGCCGTCTTTGATCTCAACATCGGAACCGCCCACTACTACCACCGGGAAAACTACGAAAACCGCTACACATTTTCGATTGGATAAGGAGGCCCCTTTTGAATACGATCAAAGTATTGCAGGAACTGGCGGCGCTGAAGCAGAATGAAAAAAAGTCCTCCGCACAGCTTCACGGTTTGCAGGAAAAGAAGCTCCGAGCCATACTCACCTACGCCTACGGGCATTCCCAATACTACAAAGACGCCTTTGAGGCGGCAGGGCTTACCGCCGAAACAGTCAGGACCGCTCCTCTCTCCGTTTTTCCTACATTGGACAAGACCACGCTTCTGGAGCAGTTTGACAGCCTGATCACCGTACCGGATGTGACCCAAGAGGAACTTCGCCGCTTTGACGCGGAGGAAACGGCGGACCGGAAGCCCTATAAGGGCAAATACCATGTAGTTCACTCATCCGGCAGTACCGGGACGCCTGGGTATTTCCTCTACGATATCGCCGCCTGGAACAGTATGCTTCTGGGAATCATCCGGGGCGCGCTGTGGGGTATGTCCATGCCGCAGATATTGGCACTGCTGGCCCGCGGTCCCCGGATCGCCTATATCGCCGCTACGGATGGGCGCTACGGCGGGGCTATGGCGGTAGGGGACGGCATTGACGGCGTGGGAGCCAAGCAGATGTACCTGGACATCAAGACGCCTCTGGCAGAGTGGGTCCGTCAACTCCGGGCCTTCCGCCCCAACATCATCATCGGCTACCCCTCCGCCATCAAAATCCTGGCGGAGCTGGTGGAGCGGGGCGAGGTGGATCTGAAGGTGGTTCGGGTCATTTCCTGCGGAGAACCCCTGGGAAACAGTCTGCGGAAGTATCTGGAGGACGTATTCCAGACCCGCACGGTCAACTTCTACGGGGCCAGCGAGTCTCTGGCTCTTGGAGCGGAAACAGACCCGGCGGAGGGAATGCTGCTGTTCGATGATATGAACATCATCGAAGCGGGCGAGGACGGCGTCTATCTGACCTGTCTCTATAACTTCGCCCAGCCTCTGATCCGCTACCGGCTGTCCGACCGGCTGGCACTCCATCCGCCGAAAACAGATAGCAAATACCCGTTTACCCGCGCTGTGGGACTGCTGGGCCGGAACGAGGACTTGCTATGGTTCGAGGATGTGGCCGGGAACCGGGAGTTCCTGCATCCGCTGGCCGTGGAGGGCTTCTGCATTAATGGTCTGCTGGACTATCAGTTCCGACAGACGGGGCAGGACGCCTTTGAAATGCTGGCGGAGACAGCAGAAAACGCGGACAGAGACATGATCCAGGCGGAAATGCTCCGGCAGATGAAGGAAATCCTGCGGGAAAAGGGGCTTGACTATGTGCAGTTCTATGTTCAGTTTGTTGGGCAGATTCTCCCCGATCCTCAGACTGGAAAGAAGAAATTGATCATCGCCAAATATGGAGAAGGGAGGACTCACCGTGAAAGAGATTCTGTTGCAGGGCCGCGCACTCTGCAAGACGTTTTCACAGAGCGGCGTGTCTACAGCAATCCTTGATCGGGTTGATATTGACATCTTCCAGCACGACTTTACCGTGATCATGGGACCCTCCGGGGCCGGAAAGTCCACGCTGCTCTATGCCCTCAGCGGCATGGACCGCATTACAGACGGCAAGATCGCCTACCAAGGCAAAACCATCAGCCGTTACTCCGAGAACCAGATGGCCCGCCTGCGGAGTCAGGAGTTCGGCTTTGTGTTCCAGCAGACTCACTTGGTCAGTAATCTGTCCCTCTATGAAAATGTGGCGGTGGCCGGCTATGTGGGGAAGAAGCGTTCTCCCCAGGAGGCCGCCAAACGGGCGGAGGCCCTGTTGGAGCAAATGAACGTGGGCAGCGCGAAAGACCGCTTCCCCGCCCAGGTCTCCGGCGGCGAAGCCCAGCGGGCAGCAATCGCCAGGGCCATGATCAATGATCCCGGCTTGTTATTCGCTGACGAACCTACCGGGGCTTTGAACAAATCCAACAGTGAGGATGTGCTGAATCTCCTCTCGCAGTTGAATCAGAGTGGGCAGAGCATCCTGATGGTAACACACGATGTCCGGGCGGCGCTCCGCGGCAACCGCATTCTGTATCTGGAGGACGGCAAGGTCTTGGACGAACTGAATCTGCCGGTTTATGATGCCGGTCAGCTCAAGGAACGTGAGACACAGGTCAACGGCTGGCTCTCCGCCCTGCAATGGTAGGTGGCGATATGGAAAACCGAATTTTGTTCAGAGCCGGTTTGAGACGGCACAAGAGCAGTCTCGTGGGCGTATTTGTGCTGGTGTTCCTGGTTTCTCTGGCATTGGGGACCGTGCTGACGGTCTGGAGCAATTCCAGTCGGTATGTCTCCGCAGAGATGGAGCGGGCCGGGTTTGGAACACTCACCGCTTGGGTGTCAGATGTTCCTGATTTGGACAGTCTCGTGGGTGAGATAGTTTCCCTGCCGGATGTGTCCACTGTTGAAACCCAGGAAGTCATTTTTTCCAACTATGCTGTCGGGGAACAGGAATCCGACAGCGAAGGCCAGCTCATCACCCTGCACCCCGACGAAACCCGCTACCGCTTTTTTACGGATGATCGCTCTGCCTATCAAACCAATATCCCGGAGATCATGCCCGGTGAGGTCTATGTCTCTCCCTCTCTGGTTTCCATGTTCGGCGTGGAGTTGGGCGATGAGATCACCTTTCCCATTGCCCGCGCAGGTGGAGATGTGGTCTTTACAGTAAAAGGTTTCTACGAGGACCCTTTTATGGGCAGTTCCATGATTGGGATGAAGGGCTTTCTGATCTGCCAGCAGGATCACGATACCCTGACGGAGATCATCCAATCTTCCAGCATTGACGCCCTGGCCCGTGATGGAGCGATGCTCCACATCTTCTCCAACAGGGAGATCACTACCGCAGCGCTGAATCAGACGATCAATGAGCAGACCTCGCTTCCGTCCTTTACGGAGTTTGTCCATACCGCCCAGGCCATCCAGGGCTTCATGCTGATCTTGCAGAACGCTTTTAGCGGGCTTTTGATTGCATTGTCAGTTGTGCTTCTGGCTGCGGTGCTGGTGGTTCTGAACCACAGCATTGGCAGCACAATTGAAGCAGACTACAAAAACATGGGGATTCTCAAGACCGTAGGCTTCACCAGCGCCGCCCTCCGCCGCCTCCAACTGCTGCAATACGGTGCGGCGATACTGGCCGGCATGGCGCTGGGCCTGTCCCTGACGGTTCCCGCCAGCAGGTTTGTAAGCCACATTACGCTGACCACCACCGGCATCCGGGTCCCGTCCCGCTTCCCAATCTTTTGGTGTGCGGGAGCGTTTGCCGCGATCCTGCTTCTGCTTGGCCTGTTCATCCTCTGGAAAACCGGCAAAATCGGGAGCGTTTCTCCGATGCGGGCGATTCGTGGAGAAACAGAAAGCGCAGCTCTCCAAAAGGAAAAGCTGCCGCCCATCGGCGGGAACGGTCTGTGCTTCCAGTTGGCACTGCGCCAGCTCCTCACAGCAAAGAGGCGGTATCTCAGCGCCTGCGCTGTGGCGGTGCTGCTGGTGTTCTTCGCCTCCATGATCGGGCGTATGGACGCTTGGCTGGGGCCGGACGGGAAGGGCATGATGGATGCCTTCAACCCCGCTGACCACGATCTGGGCGTTCAGACCTTTGGCACACTGGATGAGGCGGAGGCGGAGGACCTGGTGCTGACCTTTACGGAGATCACCGACAGCTACCTGCTGGCTATGCCCAGCGTAGCGGTCAACGGCGTGGACTACACCGCCAATGTGATCGACCAGCCGGAGCGGTTCCACATTCTGGAGGGCCGGACCTGCATAGCGGATGATGAGATCGTTGTGACTGAATTTATCGCCGCGAATTTCGGCTTGAACATCGGGGATGCCGTCACCGTTTCCGGGGGAGTGGGCAGCGGGGAATACACCGTTACCGGAATCTACTCTTGCGCCAACGACATGGGGGACAACATCGGCATGACGGCGGCAGGGTATCTGCTCATAGGCCGGGATGATCCGCAGATCTGGTGCCACCACTACTTTCTGGCAAACCCCAGCCAGAAAGCCGCTATCACGGAAGCGCTGGAGGACGCTTACGGCGGGGACGTCCATGTCCACGAAAACACTTGGCCTGGGCTGTTTGGCATTATAGCGGCTATGCGGGCGCTGCTGGTGTTCATGTACGGCATGGTCACGGCGTTTATCCTGATCGTCACCATTATGACTGGAACCCGTCTCCTGGCCGCAGAGCAGCGGAATACCGGCATTTATAAAGCCCTCGGCTTTACAAACCGGCAGCTTCGCTTGTCCTTCGCCCTTCGATTTGGCATGACTGCGGCCGTAGGCGGAGCATTAGGGCTTGTCCTCGCCGCCGCTGCCACTGATCCGCTGGTATCCTCTGCCATGAAGCTGGCAGGCATCAGCAACTTTGCTTCTGCGGCAGCCTGGAACAGTACAGTCCTTCCAATCGTTATAGTGATTGGACTGTTTACGCTGTTTGCGTATCTGGCAGCCGGAAAAATCAAAAGGACCGATTTAACGGTGCTGATCTCAGAATAAAGAAAGGGATTTTTATGAAAAGGAAAACTTCACTATTTTTGCTTTCTATGACGCTCGTTCTCTCCATGCTCCTGTCTGGATGCGGACAGGCCCAGACCAGTGCGCCTCCCTCCGAAAGCGATGATGCAGCCAATCCTCCTGTTGTGGATACGGTAACGCCGTCTGATGAGTCGGAAACGCCGGAAGATTCCCAGCCGGTCATTTCTGACGCCCCCGAAGATGGGGCTGATACCAGCGAAGATGAACCAAGTGAGGAAACATCTGATTCCAGCGAAAGTGTACCAGAGCAGACTGCGCCGCCCTTGGAGGAATCAACTCCCGAACAGAAACCGGCGCAGACACCGGAACAAACACCTGCCCCCGAGCCTGACACCACGCTTGCACCCCCTCCCGCTCCCGTTACACAGGAACCTGCTTCTGCGCCGGAAACACCCTCCGAGGAGGAAACGCCTCCTGTGGAAGAAACGGAACCCGTTGCCCCCCCTGCATCCAACACGACTCTCTCCGGCACAACTTTGACCCTGCGTTTTGGCGGTGGGGAGGAATTTACCATCAATATGTACGACAATGACACGGCGAATAAAATTGCCGAGTATGTGGGTACGGCAGCATGGCAGCTTCCTATTTACCACTACGATGATTACGATGGCTGGGAGTCCTTCCAGTATTACGACATTCCCAGCCGCTATGACATTCCGGACGGCTCTCAGTCTGTTGCCTCCCAGAAAGCCGGAGCGGTGTACTACTCCCACCCCAACCGGATCATCCTCTTTTACCAGGATGCCAACATCTCCACCGAATACACGCCTGTGGGCTATATTGATTTCTCGCAGGACCTGGTTGACGCTGTAGAGAATAACCCTGTGGTCGAGGGCTGGAGCAACAAGCTGGTTTTCATTCAGCCTTAACGAACCATATCGTAGAAAGTCGTGTGCCTTTTGTTTTGGAAAAACCATGCTTAAAACCTATATATTTCTATTCAATATAAGTATTTGCTATTTACAAGGGCTGGGTATATGATAAGGACACAGCAAATAATCCATACACAACAACAAGGAGTGATCAACATCATGCGGAAAAAATGGTTCCCCATACTGCTCTCCGCTCTGCTGGTCCTGTCTCTGGCCGCCTGTGCAGAAAAGGACCCGGCAGCCAATAGCAGCACGACCCAGCCCGTGGATGAGAGCGGCAGCGTCAAAACGGAAACCTCTGCGGCGGATCAGCTGACAGTGCGCTTTGGCGACAGTGGCGCTCCATTTACGATGTACCTGGAAGATAACGACACGGCGGCAGCTATTGCCCGGCACGTGGGCAGTGCGGACTGGCGGCTCCCCATCTACCACTACAATGATTACGATGGCTGGGAATCCTTCCAGTATTACGACATCCCCAGCCGGTATGAGGTTCCTTCTAACGCCGAGACTGTCACCTCCGAAAAAGCTGGGGAAGTTTACTACTCCGAGCCGAACCGGATCGTGCTGTTCTACCATGACGCTGAAATCTCCGGGGAATACACGCTGGTCGGACACTTCGATATCACGGAGGAGTTCACTTCCGCAGTAGAGAACAATCCGGTACTGGAGGGCTGGGGCAATAAGATCGTACAAATCAGCGCAGGAGAGTGACAACCCATGAGCGAACGTCTTTTGCAAATCCTGATCGACTCGTTTCCCAAAATGCTCATCCCTGGCCTGACCATGACCATCCCGCTGACGGCCATCGCGTTCACCTTCGCCATGGTCATTGCGGTGGCGGCGGCGATGGTACAGTACGCCAAGATCCCGGTACTCACGCAGTTGTGCCGGTTCTACATCTGGATATTCCGGGGAACGCCCCTGCTGGTGCAGCTCTTCGTGGTGTTCTATGGCCTGCCGGACCTGGGCATCCGCATGGACCCCTTTCCCGCCGCCGTGCTGGTATTCTCGCTGAACGAGGGCGCCTACTGCGCCGAAACGGTCCGAGCCGCGTTGGAGGCTGTACCGGAAGGACAGATGGAGGCTGGATACTGCGCCGGGATGAGTTATATGCAGACCATGCGGCGGATCATACTGCCCCAAGCCATGCGGACGGCCTTCCCGCCTCTGTCCAACTCCCTCATCGCCATGGTAAAGGACACCTCCCTCGCCGCCAATATCACGGTGGTGGAGATGTTCCGGGCATCCGAGCAGATCAACGCCAGAGTGTATGAACCCCTGGCTCTCTACATAGAGGTGGGCCTGATCTATCTGATGTTCTCCACCGTACTGACTTGGCTCCAGCGGGCGGGAGAGGCGAAGCTGGGCGCGTATGAAAAGCAGGAGGTATGACCATGCTGGAAATCCGAAATATTCAAAAATCCTTTGGTTCTCTGGAGGTGCTGAGAGGCATTGACCTGACGGTAAAAAAAGGCGATGTGGTAGCTATCATCGGCCCCAGCGGTTCCGGTAAAACCACCTTGCTCCGCTGTATGAACTTCCTGGAGAATGCCGGGAACGGTACAATGATCTTTGACCGGGACCACTTTGACATGGGGTGTATCTCCAAGAAGGAAATTTCCCGCCTGCGAAAAAAGACGGCCTTTGTGTTCCAGAATTACAACTTATTTCGCAACAGGACGGCCCTGGAAAATGTCACTGAGGGCCTGATCGTGGGGCGGAAGATACCCAAGGCCCAGGCCGTCATCAAAGCCCGCCAGGCTCTGGAGAAGGTGGGAATGCTGAATCGGGAAAACCACTATCCCCACCAGCTCTCCGGCGGACAGCAGCAGCGGGTGGCCATCGCCCGCGCCATTGCCACCGACCCGGAGATCATCTACTTCGATGAACCGACCTCCGCCTTGGACCCGGAGCTGACCGGGGAGGTGCTGGCCGTCATGCGCCAGTTGGCGGATGAGGGGATGACCATGCTGGTGGTCACCCACGAAATGAGCTTTGCCAAAAATGTCTCCAACAAGGTGGTCTTTATGGAGCATGGCGTAATCGTCGAGACAAGCGGCTCCAGAGACTTTTTTGAACATCCCCGCCAGGAGCGGACAAAAGAATTTTTGCAGACAATCAGCAAAAGCCTGGATATGGCAGGCTGAAAAGCAACAGTAAAAAGGAGTTATCACCATGAAGAAACATCGTTTTGCGGCCCTGGTGGCTACCGCCATCCTGTGTGTATCTGCCCTCACCGCCTGCTCCCAGAGCAACGGGCAGACCTCCAGTCCCAGCTCCAGCGATCCAGCCCAGACCGAGGCTCCCACCGATCTGCTGACCCAGATTCAGGAACGTGGCGAGATCGTAGTGGCGATGGAGGGGACCTGGGCGCCCTGGACCTACCATGACGAGGACGATCAGCTGGTGGGCTATGACGTGGAGGTAGCGCAAAACATCGCCCGGCGACTGGGCGTGGAGGCCAGATTTGCCGAGGGCGAGTGGGACGGCCTGCTTGCCGGCTTGGATTCCGGGCGCTACGACATCATGGTCAACGGCGTGGACATTGATGAGGCCCGTTCTGAGAAATACGACTTCTCCATCCCCTACGCCTATAATCGCACCGCCGTTATCGTCAGTGGAGATAATGACAGCATCCAGTCCATGGAGGATCTGAACGGCAAGAGTACCGCCAACACGCTCAACAGCACTTATGCCAACGTGGCGGAAAGCTACGGTGCGGAGGTCACCGGCGTGGATGACTTCATCCAGACCATCGAACTGCTGAACAGCGGACGCATTGACGCAACGCTGAACGCGGAGGTCAGCTACTACGACTACATGGCCCAGCACCCGGACGCCAATGTCAAGATCGCCTGCATTGACCCTCAGTCTACCCAGGTTGCCATCCCCATGCGGAAAGGGGCGGAAAGCGCCGCGCTGGTGTCTGCTATCAATGACGCTTTGGCTGAGATGGCCGAGGACGGTACGCTGACCGAGCTGTCCATGAAGTATTTTGGCACGGATATTTCCAAGGATCAGTAATCCAAATAATTCAATATAAAACGAATAGGGGTTGTTCAGATATGGAAGCACAGATGCTGAAAGGAAAGACTGCTATTATCACCGGGGCCAGCTATGGCATGGGCCAAACTATGGCGGAGCTGTTTGCCGGGGAAGGTGCGGCGGTTGTACTCACCGCCAGAGGGCAGGAAAAGCTGGATACTGTGGTGGAGGGCATCCAGGCCAAGGGTGGCCGTGCTATTGGCGTTGTGGCTGATGTCTGCTCCACGGAGGACACGGAGCGGGTCTTTGCCACGGCTCTGAAGGAGTTTGGCGATGTGGACATTCTCATCAACAATGCCGGGATTGGAGAGCAGAAAATTATCGACGAAACAGACGATGACTGGATGCTCATGGTGATGAACACCAACCTGGGCGGCCCTATGCGCTACATCCGGGAGGCGCTGAAAATTTTCCTTCCCAAGAATGAGGGAGTTATCATCAACGTGTCCTCTGTCAATGGGACCCGGCCCTTCTGCGGGGCGACCTATACCTCTACCAAGGGCGCACTGAACACGCTGACGAAGAACGTAGCCATGCGGCTGGTCGACACCAACATCCGCTGCAACGCGGTTGCTCCCGGCGCAACCATCACTCCGGCCCATCTGGCAAACAAGGCAGGCGAACAGCCCGGTGGGGCAAAGATGCTGGAATACAGCGGTCACTTTGTCTACTTCCCCGGCCCGGAGTGTGAGGCCATCGACCAGGCTTATGCCTGCCTGTACCTTGCCAGCAAGATGGGCCGCGCCGTCCGGGGGCAGGTCCTCCAGGTCTGTAACGGCGCGTTCCTGTAAGAAGCGGGGAAGATGATATGCAGGAGATCTATCCCTTGCTGGAGCAAGCGGAAATGATGGTGCAGTCTATGCCTACCGCAATTCATTCCTCGGTTATTTGAAGCTGGAAAACATGGGAATTGATACAGCCTTTAGTGTACAAATCAGAAAAACTTCTAAACAGGTTGAACGTCTTTGGGCGGAGCCTGATCGACATTCATGAAGGAGGATACAGCATGAGCGGACATATCGCGGCGCTGAATGACAGCGTGACAAGAAAAAAGGTGGTCTATAAAAACCGCTACGGTTTGGAAATTATGGGTGAGTTGTACTATGCCAAAGACATGGACCTGACGCAGAAGCATCCAGCCCTCATCGTGGGCGCGCCCTATGGCGGCGTGAAGGAGCAGGGTCCCTGCGTCTATGGCAGTGAACTGGCCCAGCGGGACTTCGTGGTCCTCACCTTCGACCAGAGCTTTATGGGCGAGTCCGGAGGCTTCCCCCGGAATGTGTCCTCCCCGGACATCTTCACAGAGAATTTCAGCGCAGCCGTGGACTTTCTGGGCCTCCAGTCCTTCGTGGAGCGGGAGAAGATCGGCGCCATTGGCATCTGCGGCTCCGGCGGCTTCGCCCTGTCCGCCGCTCAGATGGACACCCGGATCAGAGCGGTGGCCACTGCCAGTATGTACGATATGAGCGTTGCCGTCCGGGGCGGGCAGGACCGCGCCGCCCTCCAGGCTGTCAAGGCCCAGCTGTCCGCCCAGCGGTGGAAGGACGCGGAGAACGGCTATCCCGAATACCTGCCCGGTTTCCCGGAACAGCCCATTGAGGATGTTCCCGCCAACATCCCGGAGCCGGACGCTGAGTGGATGCGCTTCTATGCTGTCAAACGGGGCCATCATCCCAACGCCAGGGGCGGCTTCACTACCACCAGTGCGCTGGCCATGATGAACTTTCCACTGCTGGCCCACATTGATGAAATCTCTCCCCGGCCCATTCTGTTTGTGGTAGGCGACCGGGCGCACTCCAAGTTTTTCAGCGAGAATGCCTATACCGCCGCGCTGGAGCCGAAGGAGCTGTACGAAGTTGCCGACGCGGAGCACATCGACCTCTACGACCGCACAGATCGGATTCCCTTCGACAAGCTGGCGGAGTTCTTCCGCTCCAATCTGAAATAAAAGGAGAAGTACAATGAACAAATCTGTCCTGATCATCTCCACCAGCCCCCGCAAAGGCGGCAACTCCGACACTCTGGCGGAGGAATTTGCCAGAGGCGCGCGGGAGGCCGGGAACCAAGTGGAGAAAATCAAGCTTTACGACAAGACCATCGGCTTCTGCAAGGGCTGTCTGGCCTGCCAGAAAACGTTGCGCTGCGTCATTCACGATGATGCGGATACCATCGCCCAGAAAATGCTCACAGCCGATGTGATCGTCTTTGCCACACCCATCTACTATTACGAGATGTGCGGCCAGATGAAAACCATGCTGGACCGGGCCAATCCTCTGTACTCCGCCGGTTACGCTTTCCGGGACATCTACCTGCTGGCCACGGCGGCGGATGCTGACAAGAGCGCCATAGATGGGGCCGTCAAGGGCCTTGAGGGCTGGATCGCCTGCTTTGAAAAGGCCCGCTTGGCGGGTACGGTGTTCGGCGGCGGCGCGGATGCCATTGGGACCATCCAGGGCAATCCCGCGCTGGACGAAGCCTATGAGATGGGCAAACGGGTGTAAGGAGATCCTTATGAAACAACGATTTACTACTTTTTTAGCCGCGCTCTTTTTCTCTCTTTCTATGGTGCTCCCTGCCAGCGCAACGGTGTCTGATACCGGTTATTCCGATGTTGACGCTGGAGCTTGGTATGCGGAGTCCGTTACCTGGTGCCGGGAAAATAATCTGATGGCCGGAGTGGGCGGTGGACGCTTTGCCCCTGACAGCACCTTGACCCGGGCCATGCTGGCCGCTGTCCTGTGGAGGCAGGCTGGCAGTCCTGTGGTCAACTATCTGATGCGGTTTAATGACGTACCAGAGGGACAGTGGTACACAGAATCTATTCGCTGGGCGGCCAGCGAGGGGCTGGTTCGTGGCTATGGAAACGGGCGCTTTGGAACCAACGACCCCATTACCCAGCAGCAGTTGGATATTATTCTGAACAACTACCTGGGCCAGACTATTACCCAGGGCATTCCCGGCTTTGACGGCAGCTCCGCCGTCACCACTCGCGCCCAAGTGGCCGCTGTCCTTCAAAGGCTCAGTGACACTCAGCCAGGGACAAGTCCATCTGAAGGAGAAGAAACTATGCTGTATATTACGGTCAATGGAACCACACTCACCGCCACTCTGGCGAACAATTCCTCAGCGGAAGCATTCCGGGAACTGCTGGCAAACGGTCCCTGCACCATTCAGATGAGCGACTACGGCAATTTTGAGAAGGTTGGTCCTCTGGGCCAAAGTCTGCCCACGAATAACCAGCAGATCACTACCGAGGCAGGGGATATCATTCTCTATCAGGGCAACCAGATCACCATCTACTACGACCGCAATTCATGGAATTTCACCCGCCTGGGGAAAATCAATGACGTTACTTCTCAACAGCTGCGGGACATCCTGGGTAGCGGTGACGTGAGTGTCACCTTTTCACTGGAAAAAGTGGCTTGACTGAAAGCCCACTTTAAGGATTAAATTTCCAACATATCCGGGGCGGCCTGCAGGCCGCCCCTCATCTGAAATGGAGGTAACAACAATGATAAAACAGACAGCGGGCCGTGACCAGTTGGGTGAGTTCGCCCCTAAATTCGCAGAGCTTAACGACGACATCCTCTTTGGAGAGGTCTGGTCCAGAGAAGGAGTGCTCTCCTTAAAAACGCGCTCCATTCTTACTGTCACGGTTCTGGTGAGCAAGGGCTTGATTGACAGCTCTTTCCAATATCACCTGGCTTCAGCAAAAAAGAATGGCGTTACCAGGGACGAAATGGCGGAAATCTTGACTCATGTGGCCTTTTATGCGGGCTGGCCTAACGCCTGGGCCGCGTTTCGGATGGCCGTGGAGGTCTACAAGGACGATGCAGGAGCGGACGGCGGGATCTTTGGTTTGGGCGCACCCAATGAAGCCTATGCCCAATACTTCGTAGGGAAATCCTACCTGAGACCCCTCACCGTTCCTGGAGAAACCGTATTCATGGCGAATGTGACATTTGAACCGGGCTGCCGCAATAACTGGCATATTCACAAGGCCACCAGTGGCGGCGGACAGGTCCTGCTATGTGCCGGCGGCAGGGGCTGGTATCAGGAATGGGGACAGGAAGCCCGGAAATTGAACCCCGGCGATGTAGTGATTATTCCTGCCGGAGTCAAGCACTGGCATGGTGCCGCCAAGGATTGTTGGTTCTCTCATGTAGCTGTGGAATGCCCCGGTGAGAATACTGCCAATGAGTGGCTGGAGTCGGTGAATGACGAACAGTATAGAATGCTCCGGTGACTGGTCGGGACGCGATATAAAGCGGGGTGATTCCTATACTCATCGCTTTGCGGAGAGAGTTCATCTACCTTTGGTACTATTTCAACCTTCAGCTGGAGCAAATTTTTCCCTATTGGGTGCTGGGCATGGTGCTTGGGTCTGCTGTGTCCGTTTTTGCGAAAGATTCGATACATAGATTGTTTCGCTCTATCCAAGGGAAACATCCGGGCGCTTTAGGCATAATCCCCGCCTCGGCTCTGGGGATCGCCTCGCCCCTCTGTATGTACGGCACGATTCCGATTGCCGCCTCATTCGCTGAAAGCGGCATGGAGCATGACTGGCTGGCAGCGTTTATGATGAGTTCCATTCTATTGAACCCGCAGTTGATTTTTTACAGCATGGCCCTGGGACCGAAGATGCTGATGATACGGATCGTCTCTTGTTTCCTCTGCGGTATTACGGCTGGCTTTCTTCTCCGCATATTCTATTCAAATAAACAATTTTTTGATTTCAACGGATTTTCTGAACCTAAAAACCGTGATACCGACACCAACCTCCTTGTGCGCTTTATGAAAAACCTGGTGCGGAACCTCAAGGCCACCGGGCCGATGTTCCTGTTGGGCGCGATCTTATCCGCATTGTTTCAGCGGTATGTTCCGTCAGACACAATGGTCCAGCTGTTCGGAGAGCAAGAGGGCTTTGGCGTTTTGATGGCAGCGACGATTGGAGTACCGCTCTATGCCTGTGGCGGGGGAACGATCCCGCTGTTGCAGGCATGGCTTATGGATGGCATGAGCGCGGGCAGCGCGGCGGCTTTTATGATTACCGGCCCCTCTACCAAAATCACGAACCTGGGCGCAATGAAAATCGTATTAGGTGCCAAACGATTTGCGCTATATATCCTGTTTGTTATGGCGTTTTCTCTCATAACAGGTCTGTGGATCAACGTGTTTATGTAGCTGCTCTGGGCAGACCGGCAGTCAAACTTTCCGCCGATTTAATAATGATTTATGAAGGAGGCAACTATGAAACACTGGAAACGAATTTTAGCTGCGGCACTGGCCGTCACTCTGCTGTGCGGTGTGTGCTTTGCAGTCTCCGGTATCTCAGCACCGAGAGCAAACGCGGCAAACGAGGACACAGTTTCGCCGCAGCCCGAGGCCAGTTTTACGGATGTTCCGGCTGAAGCGTGGTATGCGGAGGCGGTGGGCTGGTGCCGGGAAAACAGAATTATGAGCGGAACCTCGGCCACTACCTTTGCCCCAGAATCCAGCATGAACCGCGCCATGATGGTCACGGTCCTCCACCGGGCGGCAGGTACACCGGCCAGCACAGGCGAAAATGTATTTACGGATAATGTCCCCGGCTCCTGGAGTTATGATGCGGTACTCTGGGCCTCGGCCAATCATGTCCTTGCCGGATACGGCGATGGGCGTTTTGGCAGCGGCGACCCGGTCACAAGAGAGCAGGCTGCGGTGATTCTGCATCGGTACGCGGGGAATCCTGATGCGGGAACCGCCTTGACTGCCGTAGACGCTTCTCTGGTCAGCAGCTATGCGGCGAATGCCGTTGCGTGGGCTTCGGCTAATGGACTGCTCCGTGCCGATGACAGCGGACGTATCAATCCAAAAGCCAACGCGGCCCGTGCGGAGGTAGCGTATATGCTGTACCGGCATCTCTGCAATTCTGACGTTCCATCTTCTGCACCTTCCGGGGATACGCCCCAGGTCTTTATGACCACAGACATCTCCTCGGAGGGCCTGATGGCGATTTATAAGGCTCTGAACTGGACCCCCACTGGAAATGTGGCCGTAAAGCTCTCCACAGGAGAACCTCCCGCCAGCAATTATCTGGACCCCGCCCTGATCGCAGACGTTGTGCATGAGGTCAACGGCACCATTGTAGAGTGCAACACCGCCTACGGCGGCTCCCGCGCCAACACGGCGATGCACTATCAGGTGGCCGAAGATCACGGCTTTACCGCCATTGCCGATGTGGTCGTTATGGATGAAAATGGCTCCATGACCCTGCCGGTGACAGGTGGAACCAGATTGACAGAGAACTATGTCGGCGCGCACTTTGCGGACTACGATTCCTTCCTGGTGTTGTCCCACTTCAAGGGTCACTCTATGGCCGGATATGGCGGAGCCATCAAAAATATCTCTATTGGAATTGGTTCCTCGAAAGGGAAAGGCCATATCCACTCTGGCGGAACAGGTGGCAGTATATGGGGAGCAGATCAGAACGCATTTCTGGAAGCGATGGGCGAAGCTGGTAAGTCTGTGGTAGACGCTCTGGATGGACAGATCGTTTATATCAATGTTATGAACCGACTGAGTGTGGATTGTGACTGTGATGGTAATCCGGCTGAGCCGGATATGCATGACATCGGTATTCTGGCATCCTGTGACCCCGTTGCTTTGGATCAAGCCTGTGTTGATTTGGTCTATGCCGCCGAGGACGGTGCTTCGCTGATCCAGCGGATTGAGTCCCGTAATGGCATTCACACCATAGAACACGCGGCGGAGATTGGTCTGGGCAGTAGAGAATACACGCTTGTAAATATTGATTAAGACTATGACACGGAAATAGTAAAACAAACCTTCTGCCCTTGTTCATATTGATGGCGTTTCCGCATACCAGTGTATTGATCCAGTGGCCCTTTTGACGAACTGCTGGTAAGTATGAAACAAATGCGGAGTGTGGGCCTTTTGTGAGCTGAAGCGCGGTTGGCATCCCAACGCAGGTAGAACATTCACCAATACCTGTATAGAAACATAGAAAGCAAGTGTGGACTTTAGTGCTGCTGAAAACGCTGGCAACTCTGGGAAAGGAGGACATAATGAAAAAGAGTGTGTTGGTCATAGATAATGATCTGAACACTTGCCGGGAACTGAAATCCGCTCTGGAAGATGAGGAAACAGAGGTATATTATGTCCCATCACCAAACGAAGCTCTACGTGTTTTCATGAAATGGAATTTCTGCCTTGTCATTATGGATACCCAACTGCCAGAATGCAATGGCTGCGAAGTTCTCAGAATGATGCGGCAAGCCAAGGCAATCCCCATTTTGGTTTTATCTGCCAAGGTGGATGTAGCAAAGCGAACAGAAATACTGCGAGCTGGAGCTAATGTCTACTTAGAAAAACCGTATGCTTTGGAGGAACTCCTGGCGCAAGTGCGATCTTTGATAGCGTTATGTACGGCCTCCATTCCATTAGAGAATCAGCACTATACGCTTGCTTTTGGTACCGAGCTGATCATTGATCCTACCTACTGGCGTGTGACCTTGAACGGACAACAGATAGAACTTACACACAAAGAATTTTCTCTGCTCTACTGTCTGGCAAGCCATCGGGAACAAGTTCTTTCCAAAGAGCAGCTTTACCATCATGTTTGGAAGGACGACAGCGAGATCAATTTGGATGCCACCATTAAATCTCACATCAGAACACTCCGGCAGAAGTTGAGTCCGCAAGGGAAGAACTATATTGAAAATGTTCGCGGAGTCGGATATCGCTTTACGATTGATGTGAAGCATAGCGAAACAGCAAATTAGAAAATGCGGGAAATGCGGGAATGGCTTAAAGCTGTTCCCGCATTTTTTGTCAAAAACGCGGGAAATATTTCACTTTATCTGCACCTTGCCTTGACCGTGATTGCACTATTCACCTTTATAATGCACCGCATGAGAAGCCGCCCAGGCAAACCGCTTCTTTGAAAGAGGCGGCAAAACAAGCCATACCGCCTGATTGCATTTAGGCAGGTAAGGTGAATGATAGGGTTCCAAAAATCGGTCACAACGATTCGATGGCGGTATAAGCAAAAGTCAACCACACTATTATTTGACGCTTCCTTTCTGCATTTCCTATCCAATGATAGGTCCGGCAGAACGGAAGCGCCAATTTGTTTTTGCAGCCTTTCGTCCCAAGCTGGCGTTTGGTATTTCTCTCGCGCCCCACCCCGGAAATCTGAATCGGATTCCTTTCAACATTCAGATTTTCGGAGGTCACATAAATGATTTATGACATAAAGCAAAGCGGGCTGCGCATTCGGCAGCTCCGGCTTAAAAGCGGCTTTACACAGGAGAAAATCGCAGAAGCCTTGGGCGTTGACCGCAGCTTTTATAGCCGCATTGAGTCTGGCAAAAAGGGCTGTTCGGTTGACCTGTTCATCCAGTTCTCTGAACTGTACCATGTGTCGCTGGATTATCTCATCTTGGGCAGATATGGCGGCGCTGCATCGAATCTCAATGACAATAAACAGTTGAAAGAAGATGTGGAACAGCTGGTTCTCTGCTTGGAGCGATTTAAAAAAGTTCTCTAAATGTGACCGGACAGTCACAAAAGTGCCCATAAGTCTCTAACAATTGGCTAATAAGTCCCCTACAATATAACCAAGGCAAACGCCCTGCACCTTGAAAATTTAACACCAGCAGTACGGATCACCGCACGGACAGACGCACAGTGCGCGCCATGACCCGGAGGAAGCGTGAGCTGCCTCCGGGCCGCGATAAAGCCTGTGCGGGGCAGCCAAGGCAAGGCTGCCCATCATCCCAATGGGTTGAAAGCAGTAGAGGCCCTTGGAATGTGTCCATGAAGGTCCGCCAAGCCTTATCCGTTACTGTTCCCTATATCTCATCGGGGGTCGAGCTGAGAATACGATGAGTACCTACGAAAAAATGAACCATCAAGGGGAATTTTACGGATGAATTACGACAATAACAGGCAAAATGCCCATAACGAGATCGACCACATATTCAAAGACCTTCTCCCCACCCGGAACATGGCGGAGCGTCCCGCCCAGGTGGCCCTTTGCCACCAAATGCTCAACGCCATGCTGGAGGGTGGCATCGCCCTGTGCGACGCCGGGACGGGGATCGGCAAGACCTACGCCTATCTGGCGGCGGGGACGGTGTACCACCGCTTCCGCGCCGCCTGCGGGCTGGGGCCGAAGCCCATCCTGGTCTCCACCTCCAGCATCGCCCTCCAGACCGCGGCGCGGGACGAATACCTTCCCCTGCTGTCCAGCCTGCTGGCGGAGGACGGCATGATTACACAGCCCCTCCAGGCGGTGATCCGCAAGGGAAAGTCCCACTATGTCTGCGATGACCGTCTGGAACGGCGGCTGGGCCAGTTGGATCTCCGAAAGAAAAACTGGAGGGCCGGGAATGCCCTGCTTGCGCTGCGGAATGAGCTGGATATGGACGAGATCGCCCATCTCAGCGGCTATGACCGGGAACGTGTCTGCGTCCCCCAAATCTGCGACTGTTCGCAAGAGACCTGCCGGTATCGTTCCTTTTTGGAGAAGTGCGATTTCGGGCGGTATCTTTTCCAGATCTGCAACCACAATCTACTGCTGGCGGACGCCATCCACCGGGGCAGCGGGCGAAAGCCCATCCTGCCGGACACCTGCGCCCTTATCGTGGACGAGGCCCACAAGCTGCCGGAGACGGCCCGCCAGATGTTCGGGGTGACTCTGGCAGCGGAGGATATCCGCGCACTTACCCACAGTCTGCGGGGAGAACGCTTCCTGCTGGCGGCGGAGGTGCTGACCGACAGCGCCAAGTCCCTGCTGCGGAAGCTGGACCGCCCGCCGGAGGACAGGCCCTTCGTCCACTACAAAACATCGCTGGCCGCACCGGAGCGAAGCCTGACGGTGATCGCCCGGCAGCTCCACGGCCTGCTCACGCCTGCCACCCGCAGGCGGCTGAACAGCGTGTCCTCTACGGTGTCCCTATTCCACCAGGGCCACCCGGATATGGTTTTCTACACGGAGGAAGATACTCACGGCGGCACCATGCTGTGTGCCACCATTTCCGATCTGACCGCCCAGCTCCGCCAGACGCTCTGGCGGCAGGAGTGGCCCGCCATCCTCACCTCCGCCACCCTGGCTGTGGGCGAGGACTTTCGTCGCTTCAAAGAAGAAACGGGCCTGCTCACCGACAGCCGTGTCACAGAGTCGGTCGCACTTTCACCCTTCGACTACCAGAAGAATTGTCTGCTATACTTACCGCAGGTTCCACCCAGGCAAAAGTCCGCAGCCTATTATGACGAGCTGGCAAAGGAGATCGCCGCCCTGCTGGACGCGGCCCAGGGCCACGCCCTGGCGCTGTTCACGTCTTATGCCGCCATGTCGGCGGTGAAAGAACGTCTGCCGGGCCACGGTCTGCGCTATCCGCTGTTCACCATGGGCCGCAGCGCCATTCATACCACCGAACAGTTCAAGGCCAGCCCAGGCAGTGTGCTGCTGGCGGCAGGGACCGCCTGGGAGGGCTTCGACTTCCCCGGCGACTGCGTGTCCCTATTGATCATCCCCCGTTTGCCTTTCGCCGTGCCGGATGCTTTGAAGGAAAAAGAGAGGGAGAACCACCCCACCCTCCGGTTGTTCATCCGGACGGTAGTGGTGCCGGAGATGCAGATCAAGCTGAAGCAGGGCTTCGGACGGGCCATCCGCACCGAGACAGACACCTGTGTGGTGGCCATCCTGGATGAGCGGGCCGCCAAGGGCAAGCGCTACAGCAAGGATGTGTTGGCCGCCCTGCCGGAGATGCCCGTCACCGGCAGCCTGGAGGACGTGGCGAAGTTTATCCAGGCGGTGAAAGGGCCGGACTACTTCCGGGAGGCATCCGCATGATCGACACAAAAAGCGAACTGCGGTATATCCTGCTGACCCGCCTTCTGGAAAAGGCCGCCGCCGCTGGCCTGCTGACTGTGGACGAGCTGTACGCCGCCAAGCGGCTGGCGCGGGATAAATACCGCCCACAGACTGTTTGGGAATAGTGATAGCTATTCCCGCCAAGGTGTGGTAGTGTTGTCGGTACCCAGAGGAAAGGAGGCCGCGCCAGATGAGCAAAAACATCACCATCATCCCGCCCAGCGAGGGCAGGCCCGATGTTCTTCGGGTGGCGGCGTACTGCCGTGTCAGCACGGACCTCGATGAGCAGGCATCGTCCTACGCCTCCCAGATCCGCAGCTACACCGAGCTGATCAGCCAGCATGAGGGCTGGGAGCTGGTGGACATTTACGCCGATGAGGCGGCCAGCGGCACGAAAACGGACAAGCGGGAGGACTTCAACCGTCTTCTGGCCGACTGCCGGAAGGGCAAGATCGACCGGGTGCTGGTCAAGTCCATCTCCCGCTTCTCCCGGAATACCAAGGACTGCCTTGCCGCTCTGCGGGAGCTGATGCGGCTGGGTGTGACTGTCCAGTTTGAAAAAGAGAATATCGACACCGGAACGCTCACCACAGAATTGATGGTGAGCGTTTCCGGTTCCCTGGCCCAGCAGGAATCCATGTCCATCTCGCAGAATATCCGCATGGGGTATCGCCGGAGAATGGAACGGGGCGAATTCATAGCAAGCAGCCCGCCATACGGATACCGGAACGCGGGAGGCGGACGGCTGGAGATCGTGCCGGAGGAGGCGGAAGTGATCCGCTGGGTGTTTGAATCCTATCTGAACGGACAGGGCATCATCGCAATCGCGGAAGAAATGAACCGCAGAGGTGTTCCCAAGAAACATGGAGAGGCAGCATGGATACCGTATGCTGTCGCCTGCTGGCTGCGAAACGAAAAATATACGGGCAATACCCTCTGCCAGAAAACTTTTACAACCGGATTTCCATACATCAGCGTGAAAAACCGGGGCGAAGTCGATCAGTTCTATATAGAAAACAGTCATCCTGCTATCATCAGCCAAGAAATATTCGACAAAGTGCAGGCCCTCCGAAAGAAGAAAAAAGCGCCCGCTTCCGCGCCGTCCAAATTCCCATTGACGAGGAAAATGATCTGCGGAACGTGCGGCGCAACATTTTACCGCACTGTTGACCGGCACGGGGCAAATAATTGGGTCTGTTCAGGCCACAAAGACGGCAATAGGAATGGGAAGGGCGCCTGCCCAAACCTGTCTGTCCGGGAAAGAGATATCTACACGGCCTTTATTCGGATGTACAACAAGCTGCGGCTCCATGAGGGCATCATCCTGCGGGCCGCTCTCGACCAGATGGAGGCTCTGGAATCCGCTGTGCAGCGGGAGAATCCAGCCATGCTGGAGATCAATCGAGCCATCGCCCAGGCTACCGAACAGAACTATAAGATCAGTAAACTCCGTGCCAGCAGCCTGCTGGACGCAGACGCCTGTGCCGCCAAGCTGGCCGCCCTGGACGCACAGCTGACCCAGCTCCGGGCCAAACGGCGGAGACTGCTGAGGAATGATGACATCAGTGAAATGGCGGATGCCCTGCGTCAAACTGTGGAAACACTTCATCAAGGGCCGGAACAGCTGGATGAGTTCGATGAGGAATTGTTCAACGAGATGGTAGCGAAAATTGCAGTGGACATTGACCATGTTCTGCGCTTCCACCTGAGAGGCGGTTTTGAAGTGGCTGAACCGCTCTGGAGGGAACCGGGATGAACAGAAGAATGCCATATGGTTATCAGATACAGAACGGGGCAATTGTTACCCAATCCCAAGAAGCGGCGGGCGTAAAACGGATATTTTCCCTCTACCTCGCGGGAAAAAGCCGGGATCAGATTGCGGACGCTTTAAATACAGAGGGCTTCTGTTATAGTGCGGAAAGCCCCAAATGGGATAAAAACCGAGTCAGGCAGGCACTTGAAAATCCACGCTATATGGGAGCGCATGACTACCCAGCTATTATAGCTGGTGAGACCTTCCGCATGGCGCAGGCAATGAAAGAAAAAAGGACCCGCAAGCGGGGAAATCATCCAGCATTGTGCCTGACCCCAAAGCTTCGCTGCGGTCATTGCGGCCACAGCCTGCGCCGGATCACAAACAACTACTGGAGAGATACCCTGCGATTCCACTGTGACGGGTGCGGCATGAGCGTCACCATCCCCGATGCCGACCTGCTGGGGGAGGTGGAGCGGCAGGCTGCGGAGTACACGCCTCTGGCAGACTCTCCAGGCTATGCCCCCTACGAGGACACCGTCCGACTGACCAACGCCATCAATCGGGGACTGGAGAAGCCGGAACACCCGGATGAGGTGACAGCCCTGATCATGCAGGGTATCTCTGCCCGGTACGCCTGCTTCCCAACGCAGATAACCTCAACGGATATCCTTCGCCTGCTCAAGGAAAAAGACTACGATCAGGCAATCAGATATATCACCATCACCGCGGAGAACGCGGTGACAGTGACCTTCAGGTAATTGGCAAGACGATTGGGAAAGGAGCCATCATGGAACAAACCGCACAGCAGGAACGGCGGATACACGTCATTCCCGCCACAAAACAGGCTGCGGCCCCCGGACGGGCCTCTGGCCGCCGCCAGCGGGTGGCCGCCTACTGCCGGGTGTCCACCGACAGCGAGGAGCAGCTCACCAGCTACACCGCTCAGAAAGCCTACTACACCCAAAAGATCGATGAGAATCCTGATTGGGAGATGGCTGGCATCTATGCCGATAGGGGTATCACCGGAACGAGCATGAAGAAGCGGGTGGAGTTTAAAAAGATGATTGCCGCCTGCAAGCGGGGCAAAATTGACCTGATCCTCACCAAATCCCTCTCCCGATTCGCCCGGAACACGGTGGACTCCCTGGAGGTGGTGCGGATGCTCCGGGCCAACGGCATCGGCGTGATCTTTGAAAAGGAAAATATCAACACTTTAACCGAGTCCAGCGAGTTCCTGCTCACTCTGTTCAGCGGCTTTGCCCAGGCGGAGAGCGAGTCCATCAGCAAAAATGTGATCTGGGGCATCCAAAAGAGCCGGGAGGCAGGGAACGTCCCCTTCCAGTACCAGAAGCTGCTGGGCTACCAGCGGGGGCCTGACGGCCAGCCGGAGATCGTGCCAGAGGAGGCGGAGGTGGTGAAACGCATCTACCGCCGATACCTGGACGGGTGCAGCTTGGCCCAGATCAAGAGGGAACTGGAGACGGACGAGGTACCCACCGCCAGCGGAATCCAGGGCTGGACGTATCAGGTGGTACGCAACATCCTGACCAATGAGCGCTATATTGGCGATGCCCTTCTGCAAAAGACCTACACCACTGACTGCATCAGCAAGACGGTGAAGAAAAATCAGGGAGATCGTCCCATGGTCTATGTCGAGCGAAACCACCCAGCCATCGTCTCCAAAGCTATGTTTTATCAGGTGCGGGAGGAGATGTCCCGGAGGGCCAGCAAACGGAAAGTGATGCAGAAAACCGGAAAGACGGAGCAGGGCAAATACTCCGCCAAATACGCCCTGTCCGAGCTGCTGGTGTGTGGGGAGTGCGGTACGCCGTACAAGCGATGCACCTGGGCCAGAAACGGCAAAAAGCGGATCGTCTGGCGGTGTGTCTCCCGGCTGGAATTCGGCACGAAATACTGCCATGACTCGCCCAGCATGGATGAAGATAGACTGCATCAGGCCATCCTGGAGGGCATCAATGAGTTTATCCAAGCGGGACAGGGCCTTGGCGATGAGCTGCTGGATCTCGCCAGTATCGTCCAGCAGGGTGGAAATGCGGACGGCATCGATCCGCTTACCCTACGCAACCGTCTGGACGCGCTGACTATCCAGCAGGCGGAGCTTCTGGACAAGGTGCTGGAGGACATGGACAACACAGAACTAACCGACCAGCTCAAAGCGATTGCGGAGGAGAAGCAGGCCATCCTGGGACGGCTTGGCGCGCTCCAGCAGGACGGGGAGCAGCGGGTCGGTCAGGAGGCCAGACTGCGGGAGCTGGCGGAGTGGCTGAAGAAGCAGAAGTCCGAATTTACTGAATACGATGATTCTATCACCCGCAGGTATGTGGAGAGGATCACTGTTGTGGATGCCGAAACCATCCGCATCAGATTTAAGTACACCGATGTTGAGATCGACAGGAGAATCAGAAAATAATAGGAGAACGCATCATGGAAATTTACATCACGGGAGACCTCCATGGGGATCTCCGCCGTTTCCAGCCGGAAATCTTCTACGAGCAGAAATCGCATACAAAAGAGGATATCGTTCTGGTGGCTGGAGACTTCGGCTGTGTGTGGCATGGCGATGAACGAGACGATGAGGACCTGGGCTGGCTGGAGGCCCGCCCCTTTACTACGGCTTTTGTGACGGGTAATCACGAAAACTTCAATGCCTTACAAAAATATCCGCTGGAAAAGTGGCGGGGTGGAAACATCCGGCGAATCCGCCCTTCGGTGATCCTTCTGGAACGGGGGCAGATATTTACCCTGGGTGGAAAACGATTTTTCACCATGGGCGGGGCCAGCAGCCACGATATCCAGGACGGTATCTTGGAGCCAGACGATCCTCTGCTCAAGAAGAAATGCAGAGAGCTGGACGCCAGGGGCGCGATGTACCGGATCAACCACCTGTCCTGGTGGAAAGAGGAATTACCCAGCGAGACAGAGTACCAGACCGCCAAGGCCAGCCTGGACAGAGCAGGCTGGGAGGTGGACTACATCATCACCCACTGCTGTCCCTCCAGTGTGCAGGACATATTCAGCGGTGGGCTTTATCAGAAGGATGCCCTGACGGAGTTCTTCGATGAGATACGCCAACGGTGCCAATTCAAATACTGGTTTTTCGGCCACTACCATGAGGACATGGTCATAGAAAAGAAATATGTAATGCTCTACGAGCAGATCATCCGACTGAAGCTGTGAAAAGAGTCCGGCAGGGCAGGAACGCATTTGTTCCCGCCCTGCCGGACTCTTTTCCGTTAAAGCCACAATTCGCCGCAGGCTGGGCGGTATGTACCTGAATCCCTTGCGCTGCAACGCTTACCCAGGTGTATCTTTTTTATCTACAGAAGGAAGAAATACCGCTTGTCTTCTGGATTTTTCCGTGTCTTTTTGGACTTATAGGACACCTTGTAGGTTTTCGCCGTGATGGTGTGGCCTAAATACTCCTGCCGGGTGAGAATGTCGTATAGCGTTTTGTCCGGCCAACTGTACCAGGCGTTAAGCTGGGGACGGGGGAATTTCTTTCCGCCTTTCCTGCGGTAGCGCAGTTCACCAACGGTCAAAATTTCGTTGTCCCGCAGCCAGTTCTGGATTTCACACATACGGTCGCCCCGCACATACATGGCGAAAATCTGCTTGACAACATGGGCCGTTTCCGGGTCGGGGATAAGGTGATTGCGGTCGTTCGGGTCTGCGATATACCCATAGGGGACTTCTCCGTTGACACGTTCGCCCCGCTGGGCCTTGGCCTGTTTGACAGCCCGGATTTTCTTGGACGTATCGCGGGCGTAAAACTCATTAAACCAATTTCGCAGAGGGGTAAACTCGTTGTCCTCTCGCGCCGTGTCCACTCCGTCATTGATGGCAATGTAGCGCACATCATACTCCGGGAAAATGATTTCGATAAGCTCCCCGGTTTTCAGATAATTCCGGCCCAGGCGGGAAAGGTCTTTTGTTATGACCGTCGCCACATTCCCGGCCTCTACCTCACGCAGCATAGATTGAAGGCCCTCACGCTCGAAGCTGACCCCGGAAAATCCATCATCCACGAAAAAGCGGGTGTTAAAAAAATGATGGTCGTCAGCGTACCTTTGCAAAATGATTTTTTGATTTTGGATGCTCTCGCTCTCCCCGGCCTGCATATCCTCTTGGCTCAACCTGCAATAGAGGGCGGTGATTTTGCCTGCCTGCAACATGGTAGTCCTCCTTTCCGGCGGCAGGCAAGCATGGTTATGTACTGATGCCATTTTACCACAAACCGCCGCCCATGTCAGCTCAAAAATTCATTGTTTGTCGAATATTCCGCTTTGTTCCATGTCCTTTTTGATAAGTTTACGGATTTTCCTGTCCAGGCTGTCCGTAGCCCGGTCGCTGGCCGAAGCACAGACAAGATAGGTCGTTTTGCCGATTTGGTGTTCCGTCATGGTGACTTCACCCTGATTTTTCGGCAAAGATGTTCCCCCTTTCCAAAACGCAGAGCAAGGCCCGCAGGCGGGAGAAGCAGGGAAAGGGTAGGCTGTTCCTCCCGCCGGGGTCGGTTTATCAGTTCACGCCGAGGATGGCGCGGATCAGTTTGTTTTCAAGGCGGCTTTTCATGTACTCGTCCAGACAGGCGTGGGGACAGCCGCTTTCATCGTAGACCGTTCGGGTGCAGAGCTTGTTTATGTAGCCCTCGTAGTACCGCAAGACCTGCTCCACAGCGTCAGCATCCCCGGCCTAGACCGCGTCGCTCACCGCCAGCGGTAGCAGTTCACGGCCCTTGTAGTTCCGGCGCTTCATGGCGCTAACCTCCTTTCCTCGCTGTCAGTTTCGTCCGCAGGACATTCAGCGATTTTGTTCTGCGCCGCTGGACGGCACTCCGGGACAGCCCCAGGGCCTCGCCGATCTTGCTGTCTGTCAAATCCAGCACCAGGCGCAAAATCAAAATGCTTTGCTCCTGCTCCGGCAGACCGGCAAAGGCGTCGGCTACCTGTTGGCTTCTGATCGGCAGGTCACAGCCGCAGTACGAGAACACATAGCTGTCGCTGGGGTAATCGTCCGAAAAACACAGCTTGTCCATCGCCGTTTGAGGCAGCCGCTCCAGCGACGTTTCCCGGCTGGCCCGCCGCTTCATTTCCCGGATGTAGTCGATTGCCTCATGCTTCAACACGGTCTTGCAAAAGGCGTCAAACCTGCACCGTTCGCCATAGTCGCAGGGGTTCGTTTCCATCTTCTCACCCCCTTTCGTTTGGGGATGGTGGTGGTACTTTCCCTTTCCGCTAACAGAGCGTTCAGCGGC